>Ga0210016_1003387_pt1 | contig 14069 bp, 12 predicted proteins | sample CryGeyCG2014_300_FD_185454 | JGI IMG/M metagenome (GOLD analysis project Ga0210016, IMG submission 185454) | Groundwater microbial communities from aquifer - Crystal Geyser CG02_land_8/20/14_3.00 (SPAdes) (version 2) | ecosystem: Environmental > Aquatic > Deep subsurface > Groundwater | place... | reverse complement strand
CAGATGCCCTGTGTCAAAAAGGAGCCACAGCCCCGGGATCACTTTTACCACTCTTTCGGCGTCTTCCTGTGTTTCAAGTATCGTGTTTATGTGTATGTGGTGGAAGCATTTGACATGATGCGCCGCACAATAGGCGAGTATTTCGCCGTATGTCTTCGCAGCCCTTGCCATGTCCTCCGCTGAAGGGGAGTTCCCGCCGTATTCAGACCTCATAAGCCAGGTTGGTTCCGCGGCGTCGTTTCCCAGCGCTATGTTGAATTTCACGTAATCTATCGGCGTGGGCGCTCCTCCGGCGTTGACAATGTGCAGGCCGTATTTAGCGGCAAGCTCCGCCTTCTGAACAAGGTCCTGCGGGTCCTTTACGGTAACACCTTCAACGCCGTCATATCCGGCGTCCGCGACTTCTTTAAGCACCTTTTCCAGGTCCTTCTGTTCTTCCCCGGCCCACTGTATCAGGTGGCAGGCGATTTTGAATTTGGGCATGGTTCCTCCTTTTTTCGTGCATCGTTCATCGTGCATCGTTCATCGCTAAAATTATTACGTGTTAAAAACTAAAAGGTTCTCTGTGCCTCCGTGCCTCTGTGGTGATTCTTTATTCTTTATACTGGGGCTTGAGCATTCCGCAGTTGAAAAGCTGGCGCTTTGTCTTCAGGTAGAACTTGTAGTTCTCAAAAGGCACTCCCGCCTGCACCCTGTGGTCCACGTGCGGTATGAAACCGCCCTCATCCACGGTCGGTTTCAGGCGCAGAAGTTCTTTTTCTATCTCCTTCGGGCCTTTCAAAAGCGCCATTTTGTCAAAACCGCCTATGAACACTATTTTTCTCCCGTATTTTTCCCTTATCCTCACGGGATCAGTGCCCCCGTGCACCTCGACCGGGAACATGCAGTTCAACCCGCCTGCCAGGAAATTATCCAGTATGGGCATAAGGTTCCCGTCGCAGTCAGTGCCGATGATGTCAACGCCGTATTTGCGCAGGAGGTCTGTGATGCGTTTGTACCTGGGCACCACGAACCTGTCAAACATCTTCGGGGATATAATAGGGCCCTGGTTAAAGCATATATCCTCCCAGCCCATCGCGAAATCGAATTTTATCACCGGAAGGATCTTTTCAAGCACGACCTCAACGACCCTGCAACGCGTCTCGATTATTTCGTCAAGCAGGTCAGGGTCATCGTATGCCATTACGCCAATGTGCTCAAACCCTATCCAGTTCCTGGGCACTCCTATCATCGAGCTTATCGGCGCGGCAAGCGGGTAATCCCTTTTGTTTATCGCGTCCGCGTTCTTAATAAAATTCTGGTCTATGCGTCCCTCAGAGTTAGGGTCAAGGTGTTTCTTGAACTTCTGCCAGTCATCCCTGTTTTTCAGGCCGTATTCAAAATGCTGGGGTATTGACCTTATGCCTTTCTTGTTTATGCGGGTCACACTGCCGTCCCATTCCCTGGTAGTTATGTATTCGTCGTCCTCCTGTATGACTCCCGGCTCAAAAACAGGCCCGGGGAGTATGTCAGTGTTGACCGGGGACCCCGCCCAGTTCTCTATGCCGAAATACGCGTATGCCTTCGCCTCGTCGTTTATCTCCGGCGGCAGGCCCTGCTGAAGCCACTCGGGCAGGGTCGCGTCCCAGTACCCGAATTCAAAGAACGGGATCCTGTCAACCTTCTGGAAGTGCATTACTTTATTGAACCTTTCGCGCAGTGTCATATATAAAATCCTCCGTTTCTGATTCCAGTAATTCGCTACCGAATCCTGGACCTGAGAAGTGTTATCTTTCCGTTAATTATAAGCTTAAATCCCCCTTAATCCCCCTTTAATAAAGGGGGAAATAGGGGGATTTTTTGCTGACCACTGGCCACTGCTTACAGACCACTTGTTTTATCTTTATTTTCCTCTTCCATCTCTTTTATGGCTTCGTCAGGCAGCACAAGCGGCGCATCCTCTCCTGTTTTTTCTTTCTCCGTGCCCTCCCGCCCAGACTTTACGTCGGGGCGAGGCTCGCCCCTGTTTTGCGGGGCGGCTGTGGTTTCAGCTGCCTTGTCTGTTTCTATTTCCTCCGTAACCTCTCTCTCCGGTATCTCAACGCTGCCGACCTCAGCCAGGTAAAGGTTGTCCTTGCCGTGCACGTTCGCCCAGAACAGGACCCTGTCGCCCGCAGGGTTAAAAGTGGGATGGGGGTGGTGGCACCTGTCCTCATCGGTCTTGATCCCGGAGAAGATCATCTTCGAGCCCCCGTTCTCAAAATCTATAAGGAATATCTCTCCCTCGCGCGTGTCCGCCGCTATTTTCTTCCCGTCCCTGCCGGGGGAAGCGTGCCAGAACTTGCCCTTGCATACCTCCCTGGTCACGGAGCCGTCCCCGTTGATATACATTACGGCGTTGGGGTAATTCACAAAGAGCACGCCCTTGCCGTCAGGCATCCAGGTTTCGTGCGTTATCCATTCCTTGGGCTGCTTGCGGTAGAGCGGGTGCTTGTACCCGCCGATGTCTATCACCCACATCTTCTGCGGTATGTCGCTCTGGGGTATTTTCTGGTGGGAATACAGCATAATGTTCTCGGCCGGGCTGAACTGGGGGAAACCGAACGTTACGGCGTTTGTGCGCATAAACCCGTCTTCCTCGGCTATGAACTCAAGTGTCTTCTTCTCAAGGTCTATGTACCCGATATGCCCCACGTCCCTGTATTTGAAATAAGCGCTGAGGTATTTACCGTCGGGGCTCGCGCTGAAAAGCGAAAACTGGACGCAGCCCTTCGGAAGGTTCGCGACCCTTTCCTCGGCAAGAGTTGAAAGGCTTATGGCGCACACGCGGTTCTGCGCCGCGTAAAAAAGCTTCTGGCCGTCTCTGCTTAAACAGGCGCTGTGCGGGAGGATGTCTTTCTCCTCGGTCAGCTGCAGGATCTTGCCGTTGCCGATATCCATCCTGAAAAGATTCACTTCTTTTTCGCCTTCCGGGCGGTTCGAGTAAAAAACGAAATATTTGCTGTCAGCGGTCCAGCAGGGCGAGATGAAGTAAAAGTTGGTGTCCGCGCAGTCCGAGCTGGTCATGCGCCATATCCTCACGCCCGAGGGTTCATGGACGAAAAAACTGCGCTCCGGATCAAATGTCTGTCCCTTAGCCATTTTCTTTCCTTATTGATTACGGTGATTTTCAAAATGATTACGGTGATTATATTAAGTGTCAAGAGTCAAGAGTCAAGTATCAAGTGTCAAGTTTGAAACCAGAAAAGATTTCTCCGTGCCTCTGTGCCTCCGTGGTGATTCTTTCGTGCTTTCGTGGCACTTTCGTGTTTTCGTGGAAATCATATTTTGGTGATGTTATTTTTTTACCTTGGCGCCGATGAAGTCGAAGAGCTCGTAGAGCATCATGTCCGCGTCTTCCGCGTCCAGCATCCTGAACCATACGTATACGATCTTCCCGTTCTTGGGTTCTGTCTCCCTGTGCTCTATGTAAGCTATCCCGTCGCCGAACCAGATGTTCTCCCTGTCATAAAGCCGGGCAAGCCCCTGGTATATGTCCTTGTCCGAGAGCGTCTTGTTTATCGCCGGCCTCCACCGCAGGTCTCCGTCAACAGGGAACGGGATTGTATTCTGGGCTTTCTTGAAAACCGTTTTGTCCAGCCTGAAATCCATCGGTATCCCCACCGGGGGGTTTTCCCACCCGCGCACGTTCCCCTCTATGTAATCGTTCCTGTCGTTCGCCCCGCTTCCGCAGATGGGTATGCCGAATTTGTTCGCGGCATTGACCACCGGCTTGCCCTCCTCGTTGTAATAGAACGGGAAGGGCAGGGAGGACGCCGCGACCATAAGCCCGCCGTCATTGAGGTATTTCAGTATAGCGCTGTCAACGTCGCCATTTTCCTTCAGGGTCTGGACATACCCCTCGCCCCCGGCGTATATGATGACCGGCATTGTTTTCGCGTTAAATTTGCCTGCGTCAAGAAGGTCCTGCCATTCAAGCTCCTGGAAGTCAAGCTCCGCTTTCACAAGCCACTGCAGTATCTTTGACTGCAGGTCCGGGAGCAGACCGACCTTCACGCCCTTGAATTTATTCTGGACGTTCCTCTTCGCGACCGATAAAAAGATCGGCGGGTGCAGTAACTTTGCCGCTGTTCCCGGTTTTACCTCTGCGTACGGTTTCTGCTTGAAAGCCGGGGCGTATTCCGCTGTGATCTTTATGTAAGCGTCCCCGAATTCAACGCTGGGCTCTATCTCAGAACCCTCGTGCCATTCGTTCCACGTGGTTATAAGGATCCAGTCCGGGTCAGAAGCGATCGCGTTCTTCCACATTATGTTATACGTCTGGCCGTCAAGCCTTTCCGCCTTAAGGCCGGGCTTCCTTATCTTGGTGTCGTCGTACCCGGGTATTATGTCAACGCAGCATATCCTGGATTCTTTCCTGCTCAGGGAAACCCAGCCGCCGAACACGGACCTTGTGGCCGCGTCTATGTCTTCGGGTTTCTTGCCTGCCGCAAGGCCAACCGCGTTGTAGATATGCATCCCGTCAAAGACCTTCGCGACGTCGCCGCCGAACCCGTCCGCTATCAGCGCGACCCCTTTGGGATATTTCTTATTCATCTCAGCGATGATCTGGGACCATTCAGAAAGCGTTGCCTGGCCCATCGCCCTTCCGTAAATGAATATGACCGGCTTCCCGTCCACCTTCAGGAACGCGGGATGGGAGCCGTAGCTGTCAACGACATAGGAAAGGTCCTTTACCGTGTTCTTAACCTTCTGCTCCGTGGTCTTGCCCCTGACCGCTTCAAAATAAACCGTTACTTCAAGCCCTTTTAGCTTTGCCCTGTCAAGGATAAGCGGCATGGGCTTGTCAGTGTAATCTTTTACGCCCCACCAGGAAGCGATCATGCCGTCTATGCCGCAGCCCTTTGCCATTTCAAAATGATTGTCTATGATCTTTGTGTCGTAGGAATCATACGCCCCGAGCAGCGGGTAATGCGTGGAACTGGCGATGTCATTTGTCTGGGTGTCAACCCTGTCCCAGTGGACCCATCTTTTATGGAATTCCTTTGAGCCGTACCACGGATAATAGAAAGCCAGCACCTTGTGGGGGACCTTCGTGTATTTCAGGCCCTGCCTCTGCATCATGAACTTCAGCATGCTGAATTTCTCTTCCTGCGCCATAGCATATACTCCATTCAATATGATCCCTATTAATGCAATACCGATAAATATTTTCTTCATCTTTTCCTCCTGATAAATAATGATTACGGTGATTTAACTGCAGTCATTAGTCATTTGTCAATTAGTCATTAGCAAGATAAAAGCATATTTCGTGCTTTCGTGCTTTCCTCGCCCATCCTTTCAGGTGGGCGAAGTCTCGCCCGCTGAAAGACGGGCGGAGTGATTTCGTGGAAATCATGTTTTTAAGTTCTCGTAAGCCCGCCCGCCCTTGTCCGCCAATTCTTAAGGTGGAAATCTTGGTGGAGGGTTCCCTGTAAAAAGTGTGTTTCTCCGTGGTTTTTTATGCGTTTTGTAATATTTACAGTATAGCCCAAAAATTTAATTTGTCAATGGAACAAGGGATTTTGGCAATTTTCTTTTTATCCCCGGTATCCGCCCTGAGTTTTGATAATTCTACCAAGGCTGCGCGGGCGTGAGATCTAAAAACAAAAAAGCCCCGCTTTTATGCGGGGCCTTTAATATAAATATTCCGGGATGGGTGTTAGGAAATGCAAGAGTAGCTCAAATCGATTAAAATGCAGGCATGCTCATTGCCCACCCCAAAGAATTTATCTTTTTTTCTTTTTCTTGGCTTTCTTCTTCATTTTACATCACCATCCTTTGATTTTTGATGTGTATATATTATATCACATAAAAAGGAATTTGTCAAATCCGCCCGCATTCTTTTCGGCCATTCAGACTTTCTTTCATTCAAAGATCCGCCAAAGTCTTAGTGGAGGACAGGCCCGTCGGATGCAGACCCCCGCGTCTTGTCCCGACTGTAGGGTCATAGGATTAGCTCTGACCCGGAAGTCCCTGCGTTGCCCGCCAATATTTGTGGCGGGGCAGGGATCGGGACAGCAGGGGGTCAAATAAAAGCTGCCGTCGGTAAAACGTGAAAACAGAAAGCATAAGAATATTAATCTCTGAAAATGAACGATTTTGCAATAAATGCATTAATTTTTTTCTTTTTTGCGGCAGTTTTGTTTTAATTTATTTAAGTGAAATGCTGAGTTCGCCTTTCTTTCCCGTGGAAAATTTAACCTTGTCTTCCCGCGCAAGCCATCCTATTGCCATGTGAAAAAGGCGGTCGTTGACTTTAACGCCTGTTTTTAACTTGTTGAGCGAGAGCTCGCCTTTGCCATTAAGGTACTTCCAGATCTTCCCGGCTGCTGCTCCTATTTCGGCATGCATAAATCCCTCCTTCCAAAAAACAAAAGGCGCCTTGGTCTTCTTTTATTTAGACCTCAGCGCCTTGATTTGGCTCTTGTTCCGTAAATTCCTGCTTTACCCGGATATATATCTTTAGGTATTTTTCTTTCTAACACCATTTTTCACCCGCTTTAAATACTTTTTAGCGAGATAAGTACGCGCAGGTTGAAGCCTGCGGCTATCCGCCCCGCTGTTTATCGGGGCGAGACCTCGCTCCGATGCCAATCGGAGCGGGCAAATACGCTGCATAAGACTATTATAGCCCAAATCAGGGTCTTGTCAAGGAAAAAGCATACTTTTAAACTTAGAGACGAAGACCCCAGCAGCTTGCTCCGACCGTAGCCCGCCACGGTTATTGGCGGGCGTAGGTCCCCATAGGAAAAAATCTGCTTTCAGGCAGATTTCTCTTGACAGGAATACAAATGTATGCTATACTATTCCTTATAAGATAACTGACAATTATGAATTATGAGTTACGAGTTATGAATCAAGGGCATGGAATCTAATTTAAATTAAAACCTTGCTTTTGACTCATAAATCATAACTTTGCTTCGCAACATTCTCGATTGTTTTACTGAATGTTATCGAATTCCATAACTCATAATTAAGGAGGAGTTTGTTTATGGAGACGCTTACAGAAAGGCAGAGGCAGATACTGGATTTCATCACGGACTTCCTGTCCGGGTCCGGATTTGCGCCGACCGTGCGGGAGATCGCCGGGCATTTCAAAATAAGCATACGACCCGTGCAGAAACACATAGAGGCGCTTGTGCGCAAGGGCCATTTGCGGCACAGGCCCTTGGTATCAAGGGGCATAGACCTGGCGTCGCGCAAGCCCCTGGTCTCGATACCTCTGCTGGGAAGGGTCCCCGCAGGCGTCCCTCTTCAGCCGTTTGAGCAGGTCGAAGATCACGTGCACGTGGAAAGGGATGCTGTCGGCAACGGGAAATGCTTCGCTTTGAAAGTTAAGGGCGACAGCATGACAGGCTCTGGCATATTCGATAACGACACGGTCATAGTGAGGCAGCAGCCCGGGGCTGAGCACAACGACATAGTGGTAGCTATGGTTGACGGCGAGGCGACCGTCAAGAAACTTTTCAAAAAAAGCGGGGATGTGTTCCTGCAGGCGACAAACCCGAAATACAGGCCCATCCGCGCCAGAAGCATCGAGATCCTGGGCAAGGTGATTTATTTAATGAGAAAAATCTAATACTGCGGTCGAGCGTCGTAAGTCGTACGTCTTACGTAAAAAGCTTTTAACGTACGACGTATGACGTAAGACATATGACGGTATTTAACATGGAACAGATTACTATCGACGAACCCATAACGGTGGGCGCGGTATTCAGGGGAACCCTGGTGAAACCCAGGTGGTTCATATGGAAGGACCGCAGGTACGTTGTAAAAGAAACGACTTTTTCCTGGCACTCAAGGCAGGGGGAAGCGGTGATGGCGCATTTTTCCGTCACGGACGGCTCCACCCTGTTCGAGCTTTCCCTCAACCAGCGCACCCTTGCCTGGCGGCTTGAGAAAATTTGTAATTCTTAGAAGCAATTATGAGTTATGAATTATGATTTATGAGTGAAGGAATTTTATTTAAATAAAATACCTTGCCGTTGATTCATAACTCATCACTCATAATTCATAATTAAGGAACAGCTTATGTCTCGCACTATCCTGTTACTGGACATGAACGCCTATTTCGCCTCGATAGAGCAGGTCTCAAACCCCGCCCTGCGCGGCAGGCCCATAGCTGTGTGCGGCAAAGGGCGCACGATCGTGGTTACCTGTTCCTACGAGGCGAGGAAATTCGGGGTGAAGACCGCGATGAGCCTTCCCGAGGCGAAAAAACTCTGCCCGCAGATAATACCTGTGTACGCGGACCACAACAAGTACATAGACACCTCCATAAGGATCCACAATATATTGCTCGAGTTCACGGACCAGGTGGAGGTTTTTTCAATAGACGAGTGCTTTATGGATATCACCTGCCTCTGCGCGAGGGGCAAAGACCCGAGTGGCGAAAACGCAAAAGACGTAGCCATGAGGATAAAACAGCGCCTCAAAGAAGAAACCGGCTTAACCTGCTCAATAGGCATCGGCCCTAATAAGGTTGTGGCAAAGGTCGGGGCAAAACTTAAAAAGCCCGACGGCCTGGTTGAAATAAAAGAAGAGGACATACCGGCTGTTTTTTCAAAATTCTCCCTTTCAGAACTGCAGGGCGTGGGCGTGGGCGACAGGACCGCGCAGGCGCTAAGGTCCATAGGCATAAATTCGGCGCGCGAGCTCGGCGAGGCGCCGGTCGATTTGCTTGTTTCGCGTTTCGGGGTAAACGGCAGGATCCTGAAAAACATAGGCCTGGGCAGGGATGAATCGGAAGTAAAAAGGTATGTTGACAACGAGCAGGAAAAATCCTTCGGACACAGCCATACACTTGCGCGGGACACCTATGACCTCAATGTGATACACGCATACCTGCGGCTCCTTTCGGAGAAAGTCGGGGCAAGGCTGCGGGAGGCGATAAAGACCGGCAGGACAGTGTGCCTGTTCATAAGGTACGGCGACTTTGACGGGACATCAAGGCGGCACAGCCTTAAAAATTATATAAGGACCGGAAGGGAGATCTACCAGACCGCCTGCCGGATCCTGGAAACGATGCTGCCGCTCAAAAAAGCCGTGAGGCTTGTGGGTGTGGGCATTTCAAACCTTATGCCGGATGCGAAAGAGGGGTTCCTGTTCCCGGAGCTTGAAAAGGAGCGCAGGCTTACCGACGCGGTGGACTCCATAAACAAGAAATTCGGCGAGTTCACGGTCAAGCCCTCCTCAAACATCATAGCGGAGAATCACGGCGCTGCGGCGCGCAGGATCCTTCCGAAGCATATACTGGAGAGCGGCGGCATCTTGGGCAGGTACCACTGGCGAAAAAGGTCTCCTTAACCTCCCTCCTTTTTAAGGAGGGATTGAGGGAGATTATAAAATATCCTGAATTTGATTCTACGCTTGACAAACTCATTTTAATATGATACTCTGTTATACAAAGGGAAGGGCTACCATGAAGAGAATGATGCGGATTCTGAAAAAATCAAGGAAGCAGCTGGGTGAGAAGTTGCCGGTAAGTAATTTAGCGGTGAAGCGTTTCAGGAAACTGCGTGATAAAATCTTGCCGTTTACCGAGGCAAAGGGCATATTGACAGACAAAGATGTTTTCGTTTAATAATATAAGGATATTAAAGGGGGAGTTATGCTAACAATTGAGGACATAAAAAAGAAATATGAGCGCGCGATTCTTAAAACACAAAATCTTTATGACCACAGAAAAGAAGAAGATACAGCCGGTTCGGTGCGATACACAAAGGGCAACATCGTTGAGGAAATAACAAAAGATTTAATACAGATAGCCTGGGGTAAGATTTCTTCGGATAAAAAAAGGCTCAAAATGAACAAACAAAAAATCGCCATTAAAACAAATGGTGAAGTTTATAAATTATCCCAGGATATTCATGTTTTTATTGATGATAAATTCAAGATCGGCATAGAATGTAAGTCCTATACTGAAGTAGCAATGTATAAGAGGGTTTTACTTGACGCAAGTCTGCTGAAAAATCATTTTCCTACAACATCCTGCTTTTTCATAGTCCAATTAGAAAATTTCTTAGGCGGTGATTATGGAGCAAATCTCGAACCGAAAGGGAGTGAATCAGTTATTACTCTGGATAGGCTATTTCCGGATTTAAATATTAAAGTTATAACCCTTCTTGATGGAGACAGAGGCATCAAGAAACCGATTCATATTAAAAAATATTTTAAACCTTTAACAAACGCAAGGATTGAATATGCGATAGAACAATTCAAAAAAGCTTTGTCGCAGGATACAAAAATAAGAGAGCCAGGAACGACATATACAACCATTGATATAAATAAGGAAAGGAAAGTAATTAATAGAGAAGAAAAAGAAATAGCTAGGGGCGGCACTAAATATCTCAAATCTATAAAAAATGGCGTTGAAGTAGCTATTAGTGACGAAAAGGTTAATAGAATTATATGCGGAGACAGTGAAAACGTTTTAAAAAATTATCCTTCTAATTCGATTGATATAGTCGTAACGTCTCCGCCTTATAATTTTGGGTTGGATTATAAAAATGACCAAAACAAAGATGCGATATATTGGCAGGATTATTTTAATAAATTGAATAAGGTATGGTCAGAATGTTTTCGGGTGTTAAAACCTGGCGGGCGAATATGCGTGAATATTCAGCCATTGTTTTCAGATTATATGCCTACCCATCATATAATTTCAAATCAACTAATGGATTTGGGATTGCTCTGGAAAGGAGAAATTTTGTGGGACAAACACAATTATAACTGCAAATATACGGCATGGGGAAGCTGGCAGAGTCCAAGCATGCCATATTTGAAATACACCTGGGAATTCATAGATATATTTTGCAAAGAGTCACATAAGAAAAATGGTGATTCAAAGAATATAGACATCACGGGGGATGAATTTAAAAAATGGGTTTATGCAAAATGGGATATAGCGCCAGAGCGGAATATGAAAGAATTTGACCATCCGGCAATGTTCCCGGAAGAATTGGTAATAAGGTTATTGAAACTATTTAGTTTTAAAGGAGATGTTGTATTAGATCCCTTTAACGGGGCAGGAACGACAACCGTTATTGCATATAAGTTAAATAGAAAATATATAGGCATTGATGTTTCAAAAGAATATTGCAGAGTTGCTGAAGAAAGAATAAAAGATGCCCGTTTGCCGTTGCTTACAGATGAAAAAATATAAAATTAAATTAAAAAAGGGTACTATATGATTAATTATAATGAACCGATATATGATCCTTTTAATAAAAGGGGGCCAACATATTACCATCCTGCTAATGATGCCGCAATAAATTTAATTGCTATTCAGCTTATATACAGAGACATTGAAGTACTATTTTTATTATACAAAGAAGCTAAAGAAAATCATGTTAAGAAACTGATTGCTAAATATATTATTATTGAGATTCTTTCTGCCGATAGATATATTTGTAATTTAGTCAATAAAATAGTTAGTGGAACAACGGGCTATATAATTGAGTCTGATTTATTATTAAAAGTAAAGAAACTATACAAACAATATAAAGATGCTAAAAAGAAAAAGCAAAATGATTTGATAGCGATAAGAAACAAACTTGGAGCACATCGAGATCAGCTCGATCTTTTAACAATTTCAGAGCTTTGGGATAAGATTGATTTTAAAGCGATAAGTGAAATAGTCAGAACCGTTCCTCCTCTTTTTAATTTTATAAAGGATTTGAATGTTTATTGTTGGACTAAAAAAGGTTATGATGAGAATGAAGAAGAAGTGATTGCTATTATACAACCTATTGACTATTCGAATATTAAATTCATTCAAAATAAAAATGAAAAAGAATAATGAAAATAATTAAATTTAGTTCAAAAATTCTAAAGAAAGATTTATTCAAACCGTCTCTTTGATAAAAGATACTAATTTATAAGGCGAGATAATTAAAAATGAAAATTTTGTTGGATACAAACATAATAATTGAAGGTGGGAAAAGAAAAGAGCATTATAAACTTGTGGATTTGGCTAAAGATAACAACATTATGTTTTTCTTAAGCTGGGATATAATTGCTGAGCAACAATCAAAAATATTATCTTTTCCTCCATGGGATTTTAATAATTTAACTGTAAAAAAAGTGGATAAGGAATGGAAATTTTGGAAAGAAATAAATTTCAAAAATGTTGATGATTGTTCTTTTAGCAAATTACTTGATTATTCACTAAATAAAACAGAGGAAGAAATTTTAAAATTTGCCAATAAAAATGAATTTCAATTATTTAATGAGCTATTAAATAAATTTAAAGTCGACGAGAAAGATGCGATAAATATAATGGTTGCGCATAGTTCAAATATGGATTATTTTTTAACATGGGATAGTAAGTTGATAAGGAAAGCTAAATTGATTTTATGGTTAAAACCAAAAGTAACTACTCCTTCTGATTTTATTCAAGCAATGGGTACAAAATGATTAGGATAGGAACATCCGGATTTTCGTTCAAGGATTGGGTGGGCACCGTGTATCCGGACGGGTTTAACCTGAAGGACGCGCTGGTATATTACCAGGACAAACTGGGGTTTGACTGCGTGGAGATAAACTCGACCTATTACACGCTTGTCCCTGACAGGGTTGCGGCGGGATGGGCCAATAAAACAGGCGAAGGCTTTGAGTTCCTGGTCAAGGCATACAGAGGAATAACGCACGACCCGTTTGACACCCGGCTCGGGCCTGAAAAACCAGGGGTTGAAAAAGCGTACGAAGACATTGAAAGATCGGTTTTCTCTTTGCAGCCGCTCGTAAAAAGCAAAAAGCTGGGCGCAGTGCTGCTGCAGTTCCCGATCTTTTTTATCCCGGGAGATGAGTCTAAAAATTACATGCTGGAATGCAGGAAGCGCTTTGAGGGCATTCCGCTCGTGGTGGAATTCAGGAACAAGGGATGGGCAAAACCCGAGACCTTTGAATTCCTGAAAAAAAACAACCTCGGGTACTGCGCCGTGGATGAGCCGAAGCTGCCCAGGCTTATGCCGTTCGTGAACGAGGTCACCTCGGATATTGGTTACCTGCGTTTCCACGGCAGGAACAAGAACTGGTTCAACGCGCCCACAGAGGTCAGGTACGACTACATGTATTCCGAGGACGAGCTGAAGGAATTCGTGCCTGAGATTAAAAAGATGGAGAAAAACTCAAAGAACCTTTATATCCTTTTCAACAACTGCCACGCGGGCAAGGCCGTGAAGGACGCTAAAAAACTGAAAACCATGCTGGGCCTCTAAAAACCCCTGATTTCCACGAAATCACGAAAGTGTCACGAAAGCACGAAGAAATCAACCATGGATATCCACGGATTTTTACTCCATAGACTTTGTAAACTATGAAAACTTTATAAACTCTGTAAACCTATCCGCCTGTTTGAACACCGGGCTCAGGGACTTTCCTCAGAAGCACAAGCCCTGCCACGCAGAACGCAAGCAGAGAAACCACGGCGATCCTGTACCTTAATAAACCAAGCGGTTCCAGCAGGAGCGCGACCGCCCCCCATACCACAGGCCCTATCATTGCAGCCCTTCCGGAAAGCCCGAAAAATCCAAAAAATTCGCCCCGTTTCTCAACCGGAGCTATCCTGGCTATGAACGCCCTTGACGCAACCCAGGTTGAACCAAGCGTTATGCCTGAAAGCGGGCCTATGATCCAGAACATCCATTTATTAAATGCAAAAGCAACCAGGACGAAGGTCAGGCACCACAGCGTTATAGTGCCCATAAGTGTTTTCTTTGCCCCGATCTTATCCGTCAGGAACCCGCTTATGGCAGAGCCGGCCGAGGCAAAAGCTGTGGCAAACAAAAAGAAACTGTTCAGTTCAGTGTCCGTGAATCCCATAACCTTATTCCCATAAACGGAAACGAACATCATCGTGGTGTTTATCGCGTTCAGGTACAGGAACTGGGCGATCATGAACCTGAACAGCCCCGGATATTTGCGCCTGTTTATGAACGTATCCTTCAGATTCCTTACAATACTAATTAAATCCGTTTTTTGTTTACTGTGGACCGTGGACTGTGGACCGTGGTCGCCACTTCGGCGACCCGCCGTTGAGGCGGGGC
>Ga0210016_1003378_pt1 | contig 14091 bp, 12 predicted proteins | sample CryGeyCG2014_300_FD_185454 | JGI IMG/M metagenome (GOLD analysis project Ga0210016, IMG submission 185454) | Groundwater microbial communities from aquifer - Crystal Geyser CG02_land_8/20/14_3.00 (SPAdes) (version 2) | ecosystem: Environmental > Aquatic > Deep subsurface > Groundwater | place... | reverse complement strand
TCTTGCTCATCCGAAGCTTCGTGTTGTACGAAGCGTAGGAGAGCCCCCTATAGCTCAATGGTAGAGCAATGGCCTTTTAAGCCAGTGGTTGAAGGTTCGAGTCCTTCTGGGGGGACATAAAAATAAATTGAAATTACTTATCAAGGCGGTCTGCCGCGAGACTTGATAAATAATCTCAAGACAGATTTTACCTCGGCCCTTAGAAACTTCACCAAAAAGGGGAAGGTGAAGGTAGTTTTTAAAAAACTTTAGTCCCCAAACAGCGCCTGTAGCATCGGGCGCTGTTTTCGTATTTGCATATTTTTATAAGCCTAATTCTTCACTGTGTTCCTGCATAGCTTTCAGTGCTATGGCGATGAAATCGTGAAGCGATATACCGAGATGTTCGTCGCACATCGCGATTTCGTTTCTGCGTGTGCCGCGCGCAAATGACGGTTCTTTGAATCGTTTTTCAACTGACTGAACTGTAAGGCAAGCCAATGTTTTTGTAGGTAAAATCAACGTAGCGGCAACAATGAGCCCAGTCAAACTGTCTGCGCAAAATATTGCCCAATCCATAAGCGATTCGGGTTTAATTCCTGTGTCGCTATTGTGAGCAGCCATAGCATGTGCAACGTTTTCCGGAATGCCTAATCCTTTGCCGCGCGCCCATTGCGTAATCATAATCCCCTGTTGGTTTTCAGAAACACCCTCGCAATAATCGCCATCATGCAACAATCCCGCCATCATCCATTCGTCTTTGGTTCCAAAATTTCCTTTTGGGGAATTTTGTCCTGAGCTAGTCGAAGGACGCTCTTTCATTTGCAGCGCATCATAGATTGCACCCATCACGACTTCAAGCGCGACCATGTGCTTGATAATGTTTTTGTTTTCCACATGCTCTTGGATAAGAGCCAATGCTTGGTTACGAGTAATCATATGGAATGATGCTAATAACTTTTATATGCCAATCTACGAATTACAAATTGTTATAACATTGAGTTCAGGATTCTTTTGGGACGCAAGTATTTTGCTTGGAAGTTCACCAGAATACCTAATTTTTTACGGCATGACTCCAAATAGCGACGTACTTGATAATATTCTTGACGACTGATGATACGTTTTGCTTTTATTTCCAAAATGATTTTATCATCAATAAGGAAATCAATTCGGTTTCTTCCCTCCGATTCCCCGGGAAACAAGGGTGGGAGAATCTGTTCGCGCGTGTATTGAATAGCGAAGTATTTTAATTGTTGCTCTATGGCATCGCCATATTGTTTTTCGCTCTTGTATCTTTCAAGTTCATTATGGGTAGCAAACATTATTCCGTTGAGCTTATAGGATAGTTCGGGATAGACGAGCTTCTGTATTTCGTTTGTCATATTCGCAATTCGCCCGCCCGCCATCGCTACGTTCAGACGTTGCGGGCAGGCATCATCGGCATTATAAATTTATTCGCATTATTACTATTCTTTAATATCTGCTATTTTTGCGTGCGTTATTTCAATAAGCTTTTGCGGAGTTATTTCAAATACGGCATGCGGGGTTCCGCCTGCGCACCAGATGGTTTCAAACTGCATCAAATCCCGGTCAATGAAAATATGCTCAATAGGAATTTTATGTCCGAACGGCGCAACGCCGCCAATAGGAAACCCTGTTTTTTCATACACAAAATCCGCATCTGCTTTTTTAATATCTTCCATTCTTAAATTCTTAAGACTACGACCCGTCCACCACCCTCCCGAGCTTCGCTTGGGCCCCACATTGGAATGGTTTTGCAATATCAGAAAAAGTTTTTCTAACGACACCCTATTCACACCGGATGTGATAACTAAAACAGGTTTGTCTCCTGCTTGAATAATCATGCTCTTTCCGATTTGTCCAAGCGAACACCCGATTTGATTTGCCGCATCCTGCGATGTTTTCGTGCTTGCATCAAACACTTTCAAATGCTCTACAATACCGTATTGCTTGAGTAACTGGCTGATATATTCGTGTTTTTCTTGTGCGGACATAAAAGGTATTGATACAAATAGTACTAATTTGTACTAATGATACGAATTCGTATAATTAGTACGATTCGTATATTGGTATCGTGTTATTTTATCTCCAATTCGTTCGGAACCAGTAACACTTTACGCATATCTTCTGGTTTCAGATACATATCAACCGCGGACGTTACGTCGTCAATGGTAATTTCTTGGATTTCTTTCATCAATTCATCGTATCCTTTTGGTTGTCCGTCAAACAGAGTAGAGAATGCCGCTGATTCAAGAATGCCACCTGTATGTTCAAACTGAAGCGCTAAACTGCCTAACATCATGTCCTTTGCCTTTGCGAGCAATGGTTCATCATTTTTACTTTCGCGCACAACATCCAGCGAAACATCAATCGCTTCTTGGTATCGTTTTGGGTCTGTACCAATGTTAATAGAAAACTCTCCCACATCAGAATTTCGCGATGTTCCGGCGTGAATGGAGTAGCATAATCCTCGTTTATCGCGTACTTCCTGAAACAACGGAAACGATGCTCCGCCAGAAAGCATTACCGTGAAAATCTGTATGCTTCGCGCGGGCTTCTCTTTTCCTTGTCCAATGGGCGCGCTCAACGCCACGTGCACTTGTTCCAATTCTTTTTTGTGTACATATGTTCTATCAGGTTTTTCAACCAACGGAATAAGCAATCTGTTGTTTGCGGGTTGGAAATCAGCTTGCGGGAAATTGGTTTCAAATCCTGCGAGCGCTTCGTCAGGCGTAATGTTTCCCGTGATGATGAACGTGTAGTTTGATGCATGGTAGTAGCGTTTGCGAAATTCAAGAAAGTGGTTGCGTGTAAATTTTGACAGCGCTTCAATGGTACCAAGCTCGTTTTTGCCTAATGGGTGGTCACCGAACAGAAACTTTTGGTTGAGTATTGATAAAAAGCTGTCTGGGTTGTCCATATACATACGCAATTCCTCAATGATGTTTTTCATTTCTGTTCCGATTTTTTCCTGCGGGATAAGCGGTTCGTTGAGAATCTCCCCGAGTGAGATAAACGCACGATCTTTATGCGTTACTGGCACGCGGTTATGGTAAAACGTTCCTTCGCTCGAGGTCCATGCATTGTGGTATCCGCCGATTTCTTCCAAGTACGCGCTCACGTCCTTGCTTGTGGGAAAGCTTTTTGTTCCTTGAAAACTCATATGTTCCAAAGCATGCGCAAGACCGGCTTCCTTTGGCCATTGTTCGTCGCGCGTGCCTGCTTTGACAAATACCCCAGCGGCAACGGATTGCGCATGGGGCAAAGGCATAACATACACGGGTATGCCGGTTTTTGTTTGGAGTTTTTGAAAATTAAACATACACGATACTAATATACGAATGGTACTAATGATACAAATGAATACGAAAACATAATACTATTGTAGTTGTTTCATTGCTAACGATGTTTGAGGATTAAACCCAAGTTCTTGTGCTGCGGGGCTAAGAATCGGACTTAGATTGACGGGTCCAAAGCCCGCTGTCCTACCGTTAGACGACCCCGCAATTTATTTTAAAAGATGCTTTAATATCTCCTTCTTTTCAATCCTGTTGTTAGACCTGCCTACGGCAGGTAAGTCTGCCTGCGCAGGCATGCGACCCCGCAATGCCATTTCATAGTAGCAAAAATCGCTGTTTAAGGCAACGAATTTATATTCACAGAACATTACTCACTCATTGTTTCAATAATCGCCAACTCTATTGGCAAGGACGGTAGTATTGATTTTTTAATATATGGAATAAAGTTTAAGAACTCGCGCACGAGTTTTTGAAGTTTTTTCGCGTCAAATGTTTGCGCAAGGGTTTTGAGCGTTTCCAGTTCTTCCAAAGAATATTCTTTTTCAAGGTCGCGCGCAAATGATGCATCCATTTTAAGCACCAGTATTTTTTCCAAAATGGTTGTTGCCAAGCGTATGACTTCATACAACTGCAGGCCCTGATTTTGCGCATTATTGATGTATTGGATGCTTTCCTGCACATTGTTTTTCGCCAAAGCGAACAGGAATTCCTGCATTTTTTCAAACCTAATTGAGCCGACAATTTGCTCCACTTCGTCAAGCGTGATGGTTTTATCAGCTGAAAACGCAACCACTTGTCCAAAAATAGATTCCGCGTCGCGGATGCTGCCGTCAGCCAATTGGCTGATGTGATGAAGCGCTTGCGGCTCGGCGTTAATTCCCTCTTTTGTTTTGATAAATTCCAGGCGCTTTGCAATGTCGTTTGCGGGCAAGCGTTTGAAATCAAAACGTTGGACGCGCGACAAAATCGTTGCTGGTAACTTTTCCGCATCCGTGGTTACCAAAATTAAAATGGCGTGTTTGGGCGGCTCTTCAAGAGTTTTGAGCAATGCGTTAAATGCCGGCGGGGTTAGCATATGCGCTTCGTCAATGATAAATACTTTGTATTTCGTTTTGACCGGAGAAAAACGAATGTTTTCTTTGAGATCGCGGATATCGTCAATGCCGCGGTTTGACGCTGCGTCAATTTCAATCAAGTCAATTGAACGTCCACGCTCAATATCCAAGCAAGATTCGCATTTGTTGCACGGTTCAATGAAAGGTTTTTTGGTCCCTTGATTACGTTCGGGACTAAGACAATTTATTGTTTTAGCAAACAAGCGCGCCATAGTTGTTTTGCCCGTGCCGCGCGTGCCTGCGAACAAATACGCGTGCGAGATTTTGTTCAGTATTATAGCGTTTTGTAAAGTTTGGCGAACCGGAACTTGATTCACAAAATCAGCAAACCTCTGGGGGCGGTATTTGCGGTAAAAAACAAGAGGAATGTTGTCTGCCATACTTGTTGTATTATATCAGTTTGGACTCCTAAAAACGAGGTTTTTGTATCCCAGATAATTCACCATCAAGCTTACGAGCGTCCCCAGCACTGCGCCCGCGTTTGCTTTGACCCAAAAAACAGAAAACGGGATTGAGAACGTCGCGTAGGTTGCAATGCCGGCATTAAGAATCCAGCTGGCCAAGCTGACGCATACGAATGCAAGTATTTGCTTTGAAGACGATTTTTCGCGCGACCGGAATACAAAACGCTTGTTGAGAATATAACTGCATATCACCGCGCATGCAAACGAAACGGATTTGAACAATGCGTATAATGGCAGGGTTTGATCGCGCGTGGCAATGAGCAGGATATTTAATATCCCCCAGTCAACTAGGGTGTTGATAATTCCCACAATAAGAAATCGTCCGAATTGCTTTGGCATTGTGGTTTACCCTGTAGTAGATTTTCGGCTACTTATCGGTTTCCGCGACGGCAGTCGTATACATAATTAACATATTTCGACATATTTCGATCAACAAACCTCATTCGAAGAATTGCCGGAAATTCACTACGGGGTTTAGACCGCAAAAGGATTTGTAGGCGCTGCGGGCGTCGGCGGTTCTGGCGGTTTGACTGATACGTATTTTGCGTTGATTGCTTCAATGACTTGCTCGCGCGGCTTTGTGAATTTTTGTCTGCACAAATCTTGAATCTTGTTTACTTTTTGCGGGTCAGTGCGCGGCGGAAAATCAATGAAAATGTTAAACGCAGAAGCGGTTTTGCCTTGAATCAAAGGCCGTATGTACGCGTTCATATTGTCCAAACGTATCAAGTCCTGCTGGTCAAAGTTCGGTTTGAAATAATCTTTGATTGCGTCCGCGTCTTTGATTTCAATGCGGAATGCCACAATGGTTCCCACATTCCCAAATACCGCATTTTTCACATCTTCGGGGATTTGCGCAATGTATTGGTGCGCGATATGGAGCGCCAGTCTGAATTTGCGCGCTTCGGACAAAATGCTGGAAATGGTTTTGGTCACCACATTTTGAAACTCGTCAATATAGAAATAAAAATCCGTGCGTTCCGACGCTTCCCGTTCCATGGCATACATTAGGATTTTACCCACAATCAAAAGCCCCAGGAAAAACGCGTTGGTCTCGCCCAGTTTGCCTTTGCTGAGATTGATAACCAGAATTTTTTTGTGCGCGAGAATATCTTTGAAATCAAGCGTGGATTTTTCCTGTCCGATAATGGGTTTGATGTAGTCATTGGAAATAAATGGCGTGAGTTTTGAATTGACCCAAATGGACATATTGGATAAACTCCAATCTCCACCTGCTTTTTCCGCTTCTTTTTTCCAAAACATCACTACTGCAGGGTCTGGGCATCTGCCAAGCAATTCTTGTCTGAAATTCGTATCGGAAAACACGCGCTGGACATCCAAAATCGTTGGACTGATAATCGGGTCAAGCATAAGCAAGAACAGCGCATTTTTAAGATATTGTTCAAACATCGGTCCGCCGGTTTCCTTAAGGTCGTAAATCTTGCCGATGATTTCAATGAGTTCGTTTGCGATAAAAGTTCGCTGTTGGGGTTTTGTACGGTCGTACTCCAGCATGTTAAACGCCATGGGATGCTCAATGTCGGCTGGATTGAAATACACCACATCTTGCATGCGCGATTCCGGAATAAATGTCAAGACATTTTCCGCGTCGTCGCCGTGCGGGTCAATAAACGCAATGCCATTGTTGTTTTCAATGTCTTGCTTCATCAGATTTTTCAAAAATGTGCTTTTGCCTGTTCCGGTTTGCCCGATAACGTACATATGTCTGAAACGGTCTTCTGTTAGCATATACACGGGTTTACGTTCGGATCGGTACACGGATGTTCCCAGCAACAATCCTTCCTGCGGAAGTTCTATTGGCGGAGCTGCGGTGCGCGATTTAACTTGCTGGACTTTGGATAAACTCAATATGGTTTGCGTAGGCAAGTGCGCAACACTTGCAAGCTCTTGGGTGTTTAATACGAGTTTTTGGTCATTGCGAAAATACCTGAATGAATAATCGTATGCGCTTTTTAATTCTTTTTTGCCGCTGTATGGTTGAAGTTCAAGCCCGTTTCCTTTGACTTCGGTATACAAAGGATAGATTGATTGCAATTGGTTCAAAAACGTGTTTGCGCGTTCTTCATTTTCACATGAAATGACAAAGCGGATATTGACATCTAAAAGCGGTTTGCCTAACTTTTTTGATATGAGTGTAATGGTTTCTTGGTCAACGGTTTCTTTTTTCTCTTGTTTTTTTTCTTCAGCTGGTTTTTGCTGGACGCTGAACGATTTAATAAATGTTTCGCCAAGTTCTTTTAAGGGCGTGGAGTCGGCTTTTTCAAGCGCTTTTTTCAAGGATTCGCCTTTTTGCATTTCCTCAAGCGCTTTTTTCATTTTTTTTGCCGCACCTGACCCTGCTTTTTTGAAAATAATTTGCATGGCAATGCCATCCCCTTGTTTGAGGAGCGATGAAAAAATATTGAGTATGGGGAGCAGTGAGTCCTCTTCCGTCGTGTCAAATGTTTTGATGGAAAGGATTTTTTCTTTGGTTTGTTTGAGCGCCGCGATGATGCTTCCGCCCGTGGGATTAAAAATGTTGTAATCTTGCGTTGGCTCCACGGTTGCGCGCGGCCAAAATGCCTGAATCAAACGGATAAGCGAATCAACTTCTGCGCGGCCGACCGCGAAATAAAAATGGATTTCCTCGCTGATGTTATGCACTGCTATTTCCATAACCGGCGGCAGTTTGAAGCTGGCAAGCGAAGTAAACAACTGTTCGGAAAGCGCAATTTCCTGTTTCCAATCGCGCTTGTCTTGTTCTAGGGGTCTGTACAGCGCGACATGCACGAGCTTGTATTGCAAAACCGTACGCAGTCCTTTTTTCTCCTGCCATATATGGATGAAATACCATACGGCTGCAATGGATGGGACACATACGATTGCGACAATTACCAATGCGACTTCTGCAGACATAAATTTATAGTTCGGATTTAATCATATTGAAAAACTCATCCACGAGCGTATCGTGAAATTGGTCAATAAGATACGGGTTTTTTGTGTCGTACGCAAGTTGCGCAGCTTTGTATAAATCTTCGTGTACCGCCATTTGTACAAGTGTTCGCACCACTGCCGCATGGCCCGATGATTGCGTTGAAGCAGGAAGTGGCTTGGTTGCAGATATCGGCTGCTGCGTTTGGTCTTGTTGCGTTGTACCAGTTTGCGTTGAAGCTCCCAAGCTGGGCTGCTTGATACGTTCAATGATAATTTCGTGCAAAATCTGCTTTTCTTGTTCAGGCGTCAGCCCGGGCGTTTGCGCGGCTTTTTTCTGAAAGATTTGTTTAATCTGCGCGATATGTTCTGGTTCCATATATGAAATTATATCATAGTTTATAAATTCTAAATACTAAGCACTAAATTCTAAACAAGATCCCGCTCTGCGGTGATAAACAAGCACCAAATTTTAAATTCTCGTGTTCAAAACAGTTTGAAATTTGTGATTTAGGATTTGTTTAGGATTTAGAGTTTAGGATTTAGAAATCCTCGCATATATGCAGTATTTATTCCAGCATCATTCCCGCCCTTTCAAAGTTCAATGTTACGAATGCTATTCGCTTGTTACTTATAATACACTTTATCCATGTACCGCGCGTCAATATACTGGAGTTTATTTGTTTTTCCTTCAAACTCTGTGCGAATAATGGTTGCGACTTTTTGCATGGTTGCGTGAGGGTCCATGGAGGTATGAACCAGCACATACCAATTTTCTGAAGTATTGAGTTGAACGTATCCTGCTTGCAGCGAATCGCTTTTGACAAGAATGGACGTAATCGGGATGACATGTTGCGCGGCGTTCCAATATGCCTGAAGAATTGCGATGAAGTTTCTGTTTGCATACGGAGTATCAATGCCCGTAGATAGCGGTTTTTCAGTCTCGTCCATAATTGCAAGTTTATCCAGTTCAAATCCGTCAGTGGTATGGAACAAAATACCTTTACTATCCACGAAATGGCATGGTCCATTGGGTTTGCGCACAACGCCGACGGCCTCGCGTTCAACATTCGTGATATCAAGCGTTTTCGCAATAATATCGTATGTCATATGAAACTGTTGGATGTCGGGAAACTGTTCAAGCAGGCGCGCGCTCACATACGCTTTGTTTACAAACAAGATGTTGTTTTTCGGAATAATGGATTGTTGCTGTTTCCAAATTGCGTCCCACGCTGCTTGTTGAATTGCTTGTGATAAATCGTCGTTGCCGCGCGCGCGAATGGTTTGAATGCAAAAAATGCGGGAAAACAAAATGCCGTATGCGCCGATACCTATTGTAATCATCGCGAGAAACGCGGAAAATGTTTTCCACCAATATCTGCGTTTTCTTTGACGAATACTGTCACGGCGAGATTGCGCGTTCATGCTGTGAAGGATGTTATGCGCATTGCACTCAAGCGATTAGTGCTTGTTTATCACCGCAGGGCGGGATCTTGTTTTGCAAGAGAATTTAGTGCTTAGTGCTTGTTTAGGATTTAGTGTTTAGTGCTTAGGATTTGTAAGCTTATGCATCACTTTTTGATTTCCGTAATGCCGTTCATATATGGCACCAGCGCATCCGGGATGCGGATTGAACCGTCCTGTTGCTGGTAATTTTCCATAATCGCGAGCAAGAACCTGTCCGTAATGCCTGTTGCGGAAATCGTGTGAGGATAGTCGAGCGTTCCGTCTTTTTTGCGATATTTGATATTGAGCCGCCGCGTTTGAAAATCCGTGAGGTTGGTGTTGGAAGTCATTTCGCGGTATCGTTTCTGGCTTGGAATCCATGCTTCGGTGTCATATTTTTTATATCCAGGAGCGCCGAAATCCCCCACGCATGTGAGCACCACGCGATACGGAAGTTTGAGCGTTTGCAAAAAATATTCCTCGTTCGCAAGGCATGCGTCGTGCCATTGGCGTGAAACTTCTGGCTCGCAAAACACGATTTGCTCAACTTTCATAAATTCATGGACCCGAAAAATGCCGCGCGTGTCCTTGCCGTATGACCCTGCTTCAGTACGGAAACATTCTGAATACGCGGTGTAGCATTTAGGTAAATCTTTCATCTCCAAAATTTCGTCCATGTGATACCCGACAAGGGTTTGTTCAGATGTGCCAATGAGCGCCAAATCTTGGCCTTCAAGTTTATACATATCGTCTTTGAAAAACGGCAAATACCCTGTTCCAAACAGCGTCCGTTCTTTTGCAACGTGCGGGGTGGACATTACGGTAAATCCCTTTTGACGCAGATAGTCAAACGCAAATTGCATGAGCGCAAAGCGCAATTGCACGCCCTCGTTTTTCAAAAAGTAAAAACGGGACTGCGCAACTTTTACTCCGCGTTCAATGTCAATAATATCCAGCGCTTCACCCAATGTTTGATGGTCTTGGGGCTCGAAATTAAATTTCGTAGGTTCGCCCCAGTAGGTAATGGGTTTATTATCTTCGTCGCTTTCCCCGTCAGGAACATCCGGGTCAAGCATATTGGGAAGCCAGGACATTTTGTCAAATAAATCTTTTTCTGTTTGGATTACTTGCTTTTCCACTTCCTGGATTTTGTTTGAAAGTTCCTTGAGCTCCTGGATTTTTTCGTCAGTTGGTTTTGTTCTTGATTCTTTATTTTGCCGCGCGCGCAACTGGTCAAGCTCGGTCACGAGCTGTTTTCGTTTGTCATCAAGCGCGATAATGTCGTTGATGTCAACATTTGCTTTACGCCTTATAGCGTTTGCTTTGACTGCGTCAAAATTTTCCCGAATGAATTTGATGTCTAACATAATAAATAAAGATACTAATATACAAATGTTTACTAACGATACGAATGGATACGAATAAATTATTAAGTAGCGACAGGGCCGCTTGAGGGCGCAGAAGACACAATACGTCTGCTTGCCATAATATCGCATGCGGGTTTTCCGGTTTGCGCAAATGATGCGATGTTTTTCATATCCGTATCCAAAATGCGGTACAGGGCTTCTTTGGTGTAAAACGCGATGTGCGGAGTAACAATTACATTGGGCATATCAACCAAAACAAGATTTTCAGCAATGTTTTTAACGCTTTGGTCTGCCTGCTTGCCGTACAAAATAAATGAGCGTTCGTCCGTGATATATTCTTCTCCTTCAAGCACATCAATTCCTGCGCCGCCGAGTTTTCTGGTTTGCAAAGCTTCAAGCATTGCCGTAGTGTCCACCACTGCCCCGCGGCTGGTGTTGATAAGTATTGCGCCTTGCTTCATTTTTGAAAACGCATTTTTGTTGATGAGATGATGGGTTTGCTCAAAGTATGGGACATGGAGCGAAACGATGTCGGATTGGGCAAGCACATTATCGAGCGATGTATAAGTGAAATTCATTTCATGTGAAAGTTCTGGCTTTGGCATTGGGTCATACGCGAGCACGCGCATACCAAATCCATTGGCAATGCGAATCATATGCGTGCCGATACGCCCGGTCCCTACGATGCCAATGGTTTTTCCCAATAAGTCAAACCCTTCGTAATCTTCGTGGATTTCAAAATCGCCGTCCAGCCGAATCCGCGCGTTTGCTTTTGTGATTTTTCTGCATACCGCAAGCAATAACCCGAACGCGAATTCCGCAACCGTGTTGTCTCCGTACCCGGGAACATACCCAAGCGCAATTCCATTTTGCGAAAGCTCGCTGATATTCAGATGGTCAAATCCGGTCGAGCGTGTGGTGATAAGCTTAAGGTTTGGCAAAGCTGCGATGTCGCTTGCGTTAATATGCGATTGGACAAATACCGAAAGCGCGGCAATGTCAGCATGGTCTTTGAGTAATTCGGGTTTAAACGGTTCAGTAAAAAACAGCGCAGTATGTTTGTGCGGCAAGTGTTGGATAATGTATTCTTTTTCCTCATTTTTAACCTCAAAAAAAGCAATGTTCATAGGACGTAAGTCATGAAGCCATGAAATTTTTAATGTTTTGAACTTCAAAAAGCTGTTTCAAATGTACAAAAGTATTTATCTATCATAGCATAGACCTGTCTGCGCAGGTAGAACGGGAAAAAACAGTCTCACCTATTCTCTCGGCCTCAATGTTGGAAATGGAATGACTTCTTTGATGCTCGGTGCGTTGGTGATAAACGCGATGAGTCGATCTATGCCAATACCTATGCCTGCTGTGGGCGGCATACCGTATTCAAGCGCTTCAATGTAATCCGTATCCATGCGCTGCGCTTCTTCGTCCCCTGCTTTTCGGTTTTTTTCCTGGTTTGCGAACTGCTCTTTTTGATACGCAGGGTCGTTGATTTCAGACCATGCGTTGCATAATTCGTTCAGCCCCGCGATGACCAGTTGGAACCGCAACGCCTTATTATTTGATGCTTTAGAAAGCGGCGACGCTTCAATAGGATGGTCAATTAAAAATGTCGGCTGAGTCAGTGTTGGATACACGAGTTTTTTTATGATAGTGTCAGCAATTTTGTATTTTGGTTCGTTGTGCTCAACCTCAATACCTTTTGCTTTTGCCGCTTGAACAAATTCGTCGCGTGATGCGTCATAGGAAAGTCCGACAGCTTGTTTGAGAGCCTGGTCGTATTGTATGCGCGGATACGGAGTTTTCAAGCGATACACGGCGTTTTGGTACTCGTACTCTTTTACGTTTTTGATAAATGATTCAAACATATGCGAAAACAAATCTTGGGTGAACTGCATCAAACCGTCTCGGTCCTGATACGCCCAATATAATTCCATTGTAGTAAATTCCGGATTGTGTTCCCGGTCAATTCCTTCGTTGCGGAAATTTTTGCCGATTTCAAAAATTTTATCAAAACCTCCAATTATCAAACGCTTAAGGTACAATTCCGGCGCAACGCGCAAATACATTTCAATGCCCAAAGCGTTGTGGTACGTTTTAAACGGCTTTGCGTTTGCGCCTCCGTGAATGGGCTGTAAAATCGGCGTTTCCACTTCAATAAATCCCTTATCGTACAAGTATTCCCGCATTGCCTTTATGATAGCAAATCTTTTTTGAAACCGCGCATACACATCTTCGTTTGCGAGTAAGTCAACATAGCGCCTGCGCGAGCGTTCTTCTTCGTCAGAAAGCCCGAAGTATTCTTGGGGAATGGGTCGAACTGATTTTGAAAGCATGCCGAATTGTTTTGCTTCAATGGTTTGCTCCCCCTGTTGTGTGGCAAATAACGCGCCGCTTGCCCAGACAAAATCGCCGATATCAAAATATTGGATGAACTCAAACTGTTCGGCAAGCGTGTCTTTTTTGAATAATATCTGGATTTTACCCGTGCTGTCTTTCAGGTCTGCAAATATTGCTCCGCCGTGAAATCGAAGGCCTGTCATTCTGCCGCATACGGTAACCGTTTTTTTTGATTGAGAAAGTTTTTTAAACTGGTCGTGCACAGTTTTAATTTCATGCGTGCGCGGCGATTTTTCTGGATACGGGTCAATGCCGAGTTGCTTCAGTTGCGCGAGTTTTTTTTGTCTGATTTTTAGAATTTCATCAAATGTGCTCATGGGCGAATTATCAGTAATAAGTTATTAGTTGTTTGCAACGGGTTTGATACTACTTTAGTATAACATAACAAAAGTATTTATCCCACAGCCAAAAATCCATGGTCTTACTGCCGTGGATGAACGGCTTTGTTGCGGCAAGACATAATATATTTGTTTTCATTCCCTTATAACATAAAATATGCGTCATTCTAAAATTAAAACTTCCCCAAGAAAATCAAGAAAACATTACATTATGTAACGATCGTTATATAATGTAACATGTAATGTAATATACTGCTTTAATTTAAGCTTTAAACCCAAGATGGAGGATGAAGAAGAATATTTTAATTCTGTCCAGATGTAACTTAGCCCAGTCTTGCGGTGCCGTAGCCCGCTTCGATGGGCAAAGGCTCGCATTGTGTGGATAAATCTCGCACCAATCCTATCGTACAAGACTAGTATGTGTGTGTGGGTAAACCCAGCACCACTTTTGCGTTGTAAAACTGGTGCCAGGTAAACATCAACACAAAACCGCCCTTGAAACGAGCGGTTTTGTTGTGACCTGTCTTCGCAAGAACTTTGTTCTTGCGAAGACCTTGACCTTATTGTCCCAGTGACAGTTTCGCTTTGATTGCATCAAGCACGGACGCGAATCCGAAGTGCGTATATGCAGTGAATTGAGATGCCGAATCATAGATGCCGCGCAACACTTCGCGCCATGAAAACAATTTGACGCCAAGTTGAAATGTTTTGGTATCAGAACCACCTGCATTATT
>Ga0210016_1003372_pt1 | contig 14097 bp, 10 predicted proteins | sample CryGeyCG2014_300_FD_185454 | JGI IMG/M metagenome (GOLD analysis project Ga0210016, IMG submission 185454) | Groundwater microbial communities from aquifer - Crystal Geyser CG02_land_8/20/14_3.00 (SPAdes) (version 2) | ecosystem: Environmental > Aquatic > Deep subsurface > Groundwater | place... | reverse complement strand
GCTTGATCATTGGCAGCAACCGGCTGCTGTCTGCCGGATTGCCCTCCTCAACGACCACATCCAACACCATGCCGCGCATACCTGTGGTGAGATTCAGCTTGTGTCCGTACTGCGTATCGCGCCTGTCCTTGACGATGATGTCGGTGTGCGGTTCAAACACGCTGACCACCTTCTCGCTCGCCGCAACCTTTTCACCCTTGATGACTCGCCGCACCGCCTGATCAATCACGCATACAGCCAATCGGACATAGTGTTCGGCTCGTTTCAGCCAGTTCTCACTTTGTTGCTGCGCCGCGAGTTGAGCTTGTACAGCCCCCAATGTGTGTTGCACGTTGCGAATCAGTTTGCGGTAATGCACGCGACGCGTCTCTTCGCCTTTGCAGTTGCGGATTGCCATAATGTGTTTCTTTACTACCCGTTGATGGCAGGTATATTTCACCGCCGGGTCTTGTTTGCGAACTTCAATCATCAGCCTGTTCAATACCCGTTCGACATCCCCCAGTAACTGGCTGTCCCATGGCTGGTGGATCAGCGTTGCCGTCACCGTGCTGTCGATCCTTGCCTGCTTGAACGTTTCAATACGCCGGGACCGTGCATCCTTCACCAGCGACTGACTGATACGCTCCCACGTTTCACCGCGAATCAGGCCAATCACGCCCTGCAAGGCAGAATCCGTTGGACTCAAGCCGTTCGGCAAACGAACAAAGGCCGCAGCTGTCGCCGAGTCCGATACGTGAAAGGCCAATTCCTCGTAAGTCCATTGCCGGTGCTGCTTTAGAATGCCGCAGCGCAAGATCGACTCGATACTCATGCCATTGCGTCCGGTCGGCTTGAGTTGCGCACGCTGCACATCGGCCGATACCCAATCCAACGTATCCAAATGCCCATCCAACCAATCGGATACCGCTTTCAATTCCTGGCCAATTTCGTGTTTTGAAAAGGCTTCGTATATACTCATCTGGTGTGTGCGTTTGGCACGCATTTTGGAACCCCCGGTGTTTTTGTTTGTTGTTTACAATCAATGGCTTGAAAGTAATCATACGCATTTCCACCGGGTTTTTCCACTACAAAATCACGTTTTATCAAATAAAATCAGATCGTTACGTTTCTGGATGAGAGCTGACTAGGAGTCAGTCGGAATTAAAGGGAATCTGCTGCAATTCCGCTAGGACGGTGCATATTTGCGAGCAGCAGGCTTTGCCTGCTTGTATCTTTGCTACCATTTTTAAGTTTGACAGACACCTAGGGCGGATTGCAAAGTATTCACAATCGCATTGTGACGAAATACGGCACGCGACCGTCTTAATAGAAGACCGACTGTTGTCGGTTAAAATGTTCAATTAATCCAAGAGGTCACAATGTCCACAACCATACTCGTCATCGGACTGATGGTGTTTTTCGCACACTTTTTATCCTTACAGTTCAATCGCACCAACATCCCGGATGTGTTGGTGTTGATGCTCATTGGTATTGTGATCGGCCCGTTGATGGGACTCGTCACCCCCGATGACTTCGGCAAGCTGGGTTCTCTTATCGCCACCATTGCGCTGGTGGTTATTCTGTTCGAGAGTGGTACGTCGCTTGATTTGAATGTGCTGGGCAAATCATTGGCGACCACTGGGATGTTAGCAATCAGCTGTTTTTTATTAACCTTATGCGTCGTCGCCGCGCTTGCTTATTTTGCGCTGGGTCTGGCACTACTCCCTGCGTTCTTGCTCGGCATGACAGTAGGCGGCACTTCTGCCGCCGTAGTTATTCCAATGGTTAATGCGCTCAAACTGGGTGAGAAAACTTCTACTGTATTGGTACTGGAATCCGCCTTGACTGATGTGCTGTCCATCGTCGGCGTTTTTGCCTTGCTGCAAATATATACATCAGGTGGCGTAGATCCTGGAAAGTTGCTCGGCAGCGTACTGTCGGCACTCATTTTTGCGGCGGTCATTGGTTTTCTGGGAGGTATAGGCTGGCTGTTGGTGCTGGGCAAGGTGCGTAACTTTCCCAATACGATTTCCTCAACCCTGGCATACGTGTTTATTCTGTATGGTGTCACGGAGGAGCTGGGATTTTCGGGCGCGATCGCGGCACTTGCGTTGGGTATTACCCTAACTAATTTTGAAAAATTTGGCCTGCACCATATCCAGCATCTCGACCGTAAAATTGAGCCGCTGAGTGAATCAGACATCACTTTTTTCCAGGAGGCCGTATTTTTGCTAAAAACCTACTTCTTCGTGTATCTGGGTATTTCCATCCATTTTGGGGCGATGCAGCTTGCACTCACCGCCTTGGGAATGATATTGCTGATTTACGCCTTGCGCATACTATTGACTCGACAAGTGTTTCGCAATGATGAGTTTACGCCACGTGATGCGGCAATCACCGCCATCATGGCACCCAAGGGACTGGCGGCAGCGGTGCTGGCTTCATTGCCGTTGGAATACGGTGTCATTGGCGGGGAAACGATACGCGACATCACATACATGGTGGTACTGATCAGCATTACACTTACCGCGCTACTGGTTATCGTCTATCCCGCATCACCCGTACAACGCGTGTTCGCCTCCCTGCTGGGCAAGTCATCAAAACCCGCAACTGTGCCAGAAATACCGGTTGATTCATCGAATGGAGACAACTAAATGATCGTCACGCTGTTAACGCTCGCCAGCATTCTGTTTCTGGCACTGCAACTGGAAGAAAAACTCAATGTGCCTTCGCCGCTGGGATTGATTGCGCTGTCATTCGTCGCACACTACACTTTCCAGGGCATCCCCGTTCTGACTGGGGATGCCGAACATTTTGCAACGCTGGTCATCTTCCTGTTGCCTATTTTGCTGATCTCCGATTCCCTGGAAGTCAAAGTCGCCGATTTGAGGCAGCACGCTGTGAGTCTGTTATATCTGACGGTGGTGTCGGTGGTGCTGTCAGTGGTCGCGGCACTTTCACTCGCGGATTGGTTATTTGCCGACTACGCGCTCTCCTCTGCTGCGGTTATCGTGTTGTTTGCCATGGTGCTGGCGACCGACCCCGTGTCGGTGGTGAGTATTTTTGCCAAGTTTGAGCTACCGCACCGATTGAAAATTCTTGCCGAAGGGGAGAGCCTGCTCAATGATGCGACCGCACTGATCATATTTGTATTCGTGGGTTTGTACATGTTGGGCGGCGGTGAAATTGGCGTGGCTTATTTAACCGAAATCAGCGGCGAGGTCGTATTTGGTTCGGTAGCGATAGGCAGCGTGATTGGTTTTATCGGCTTGTTTGCCATGAAGTCCACACAGAATCGCATCGCCGAAATGATGGTGCTGGTTATTACAGGTTACGGTGCGTTTGAGATTTCAGAACATTTTTATACTTTGCTGAATCTGTTGGGAGGACATTCCCATCTGCATTTATCAGGAATTTTATCCTGTATTTTCGCTACCATTACGGTCAATCATGTGTTGACACGGGCGATGGATGAGGAAAATCAGCAGGTAGCTGAAGCGGAAGCCGAGTTGCAACAGGTCGCCACGAACAGCGATGGTGCATCAGGCGTGATCAATAACTTGTTGGGTCGTATCAAAGCGACTTTCGAGGAAAAAGAACGTCATCTGCGCACCAAGGAAGACGTACAGCTATTAGCGATGGTCGCCAACACCATTCTGTTTGTCGCCATGGCCGAGATGATTGATCTCGATTTGTTGTGGAAATATCGAGTGGAAATCGGCGTGATGTTTCTTGCGACCACCGTCATTCGCGGCGTGATGATGGCACTGTTCGCCTGGTTAGCCAATAAAACCGAAAAAATGGTGGACATCAGTTTTCGCTGGTGGGGGGTGTTGACCTTCGCGGGTATCAAGGGGGGGTTATCTATCGTAATGCTCACCATGATTCCTGCTTCATTTGAATATCTGGAAATGTTCAAGGCGGTTGTCATTGGCGTAATCATGCTCTCGACCTTTCTGTACTCCATGATGCTGATGCTAATCATCGGCAGAAATAAAGAACATTTCCGAGCGGAAAAACTCGCGGAGCATCCCTGAGTTGGGTTAAATTTTTCGCCCCCTCAATTTTATCTGGAAACTCAATGGACATTTATCTTGCCGAGTTAGTGCGGCATCCTTATTTTTTCAAAGCGTTGCAAGCGATTATTGCGATTATTCTGATCAAATTGCTGGTGCTATTTTCCAGCAGAGCTGTCGTCACGCATATTGAGGACAAGGACTTGCGCTACAAATCGCGCAAGCTACTTGGAATGCTGGGTTATCTGGCAATGTTCGCTATCGCCATGATTATCTTCAATGAGCAGATGTCCAACATTACCGTCATTATCGGCGCGCTCGGCGTGGGGGTTGGATTCGCATTGCGTGAAGTCATACAAAGCCTGATGGGTTGGCTCGTCGTCTCGTTCTGGGGGCTGTACAAGCCAGGGGAGCGTATTCAGATTGGCGGCATCATGGGGGATGTCATTGACATCTCGCCACTCAACACCACCGTGATGGAATGTGGTGTTTGGGTCAAGTCGGATATGTATAACGGCAGGCTGGTCAGAGTCTCTAACAGCGTTGTATTCAAGGATCCAGTCATCAACTACAGTGCCGATTTCCCTTTTCTGTGGGACGAAATTGTAATCCAGATACGCACCGATTCCGATCACCGCCTGGCGCGTCGCATCCTCAACGAGGCCGCCTTGCAATGCGTGGGAGACGTTGACAAAGAATCCAGCAAAGCCTGGCGGACTTTCGCACAACATTATCGCGTCGAGGATGCCCAGCTCACCCCACAGGTCACGATGAGTTTTGATGCGAACTGGTTGGAGCTTACCTTGCGTTTCGTGGTTGACTGCCGCTCGCGCAGAGCAACCAAGGACAAGCTATTCACGCTGATTCTCGATGGAATAGAAGCATCACAAGGTCAGGTGAGAATTGCTTCCGCATCCATGCAAATCACTGAATTTCCACCACTCGCCTCGAATGAGGTCGTTAGGAAGTTATATGATTAAGCAAAATTTACCCCGGGCCGCATGGCGCGACAAGGTTCATATCATCATATTTGGTGCGGATACACCAGCGGGCAAATTATTCGATATTGTCTTGGTGATTTCTATTTTTGTCAGTGTGTTGGCAGTCACGCTGGATAGCGTACCTTCGATACATGCCAACTGGAAGCAGTCGCTACTCATCATTGAATGGGTGACCACCATCCTCTTTACCCTCGAATATTTCGCCAGACTGGCATCGGTAACAAAACCGTCCGTGTATGCGTTCAGTTTCATGGGAATTGTGGATTTGTTATCCACACTGCCCAGCTACATTGGCCTATTCATGGGCGGGGCAAACTACGCGATGGCACTGCGCCTGTTGCGTTTGTTACGCATCTTTCGTGTGCTGAAACTTGCCTCCTATCTGGAGGAAAGCCATGTTATGACACATGCCTTAGCGGCGAGCAAACGCAAACTATTGGTTTTTTTGATGACTATCCTCACCTTGGTGATGATATTGGGTACGCTGATGTTTGCTGTAGAAGGACCTGAAAATGGCTATACCAGCATCCCCGAATCCATCTATTGGGCGGTTGTCACTCTAACGACGGTCGGCTATGGCGACATCGCGCCCAAAACGCCACTGGGTCAGTGCATTGCTTCGCTGGTGATGATTTTGGGTTACACCATTATCGCTGTACCCACTGGCATTGTGACTGCCGAACTAACCCACTCTCAAACTCAACTCAATCTGACTGTTGCCTGTCCTCGCTGTCTGCTTGAGGGTCACGCACACGATGCCGCCTATTGCCGTCGTTGCGGCGCACGGCTGTTAAGCCAATAATTTTTTCGTCAGGAACAAAAATATGCTCAGAAATCTCACGCTTATCGCCAGTCTGCTGGTTGCCATTCTAACACCGACAGAAGAGGCTACAGCCGTTGCGGCATCTTCTGTCGCATCCGACCTTTCATCCAGCAGTCAGGTAGTCGGCTCTTCTGCTGCCACTGGACATGTCGTCACCTTGGCAAACACGGAAGTATTTGTAGTTCAGACCAGTCCCATTGCATCTCTGTCGCCATCCGCGCGCGCCGCTTTGATTCAACAAAATATTCAGAATTTTGCCGACAGCGGGCGAGATGTAAAGCAACTGCTTATCACGACAAAATCGGAAGGCGAGGTAATCGGCGATGGTGAGTCAGCATTGCTGGTCATCACGAATCAGGATGCCCAGCTCGCAGGGAAGCCCACCATAGAACTAGCTCAAGAGGTGCTGCAGAAATTGCAAACTGCGCTGCCAATTTATCGTACCAAGCATACTTGGCAGGTATATGGCGTGAGCGGGGTTTATACGCTGTTATCTATTTTAGGTCTGTGGCAGGCACTGTACTGGAACAAGCGTGCTTTTGTATGGCTGGCAAACCGAATGCGTCTGATTCGTACACACTGGAAAAACGGCATTCGTGTTAAAGAAGTGGAAGTGGTATCCGTACACCGTATCGAAAAGTTGGCCATGCTGGCTTTGCGCGCGCTGCGTATTTTTGTGGTGCTGCTGTGTCTATATTTCTTTTTACCCCTGATCCTCAGCTTCTTTCCTGAAACGCGCCAACTGGGTGGAACGATTTTTGGCTATTTCCTAACCCCGTTCAAAACCATCTTTTTTACGGTCATAAAATACATTCCGAATCTGTTTTACATTTTTGTGATTGGCGTAATCGCCAGCTATGTTTTGAAATTGTTCGCCTATCTGTTTAATTTGATTGAGCAGGGTGTATTAAAATTCGACTGGTTCTATAACGATTGGGCGCGTCCAACCTACCAAATCGTGCGTTTCCTGGTTATCATTACGGCCTTAATCAGTGCTTACCCTTACATCCCCGGATCAAGTTCAGAAGCCTTTCAAGGTGTTGGTCTCGTGTTGGGAGCCATTATTTCGTTCGCCTCATCGTCGGCCATATCCAATATCGTGGCGGGCATTATCCTGACTTATACCCGCGCATTCAGATTGAATGACCGCATCAAGGTGGGCGATACGATCGGTGATGTGGTTGAGAAGACCTTGCTGGTTACGCGCGTCAAGACCATCAAACATGTCGTCGTGACGATCCCCAATTCTTTGGTGATGGGCGCACAGATTGTCAATTACAGCACTTCCGCCACAGAAGGCGCAGGTGTCATCCTGCATACCTCCGTTACAATTGGCTACGACGTACCGTGGCTGCAAGTTGAAGCCTTGTTGGTTGCCGCTGCCCTTGATACCAAACAATTGCTAAAACAACCCCAGCCGTTCGTGTTGCAGACTTCACTCGATGATTGGTACGTCGCTTACGAAATCAACGCTTACACCCAGAAGCCTGAACATATGGCGGAGATTTATTCTGACCTGCACCGCAATATTCAGGAAAAATTCAATGCCGCCGAGGTAGAAATCATGTCCCCTCATTACATGACTTTACGTGACGGGAATGCTTCTACTGTACCCAGCGTATTGTCTGGGGTTGGCTATAAGTCACCGTCATTCCAAATTAACGTGCATGACAAATGCCACCCTTAATAATCCTAAAAACGGCGGTTGACCACTTTACTAAGTTTATAACTCAATGATTTTTATTGATATTTTTTAATATAATACATTCTCCTATTAGGTGAGTTCGCTACGTGTCGGAGTACCGTTCTTAGGATAATGAAACTCGCCATGCCCGTTTCTTCCCTACCCACCTCCCCCGCAAGGGAGGGGGAGGTGGCAGATCGAGTGCAATAAACAATAAGGTACAATGGTCGCCTTGATTCAACCTGCCAGAATCCTTTCTAGCTGTTGTTTGTTCACCTGTTAACCCGCCCCCGCATTTTTCAAACTTATCATATGAGCTGCCGCGTTCATCGAGACGGCGCTATTTTTTGGAGCGAAACCCATGAATATCAAAAATCTGGCGGAAGCCAAGACCAATATTCTCAGCGGCCTCACGGTCGCCTTAGCCCTCGTGCCCGAAGCGATCGCTTTCGCTTTGGTGGCGCACGTTCACCCGCTGGTGGGTTTGTATGCCGCGTTCATGGTAAGCCTGATTACCTCGCTGATCGGCGGTCGTCCCGGCATGATTTCGGGCGCGACGGGCGCGCTGGCGGTGGTGATGGTGGCACTGGTGGTGCAGCACGGGGTGGAATATCTGTTCGCCACCGTGGTGCTGATGGGCGTGTTTCAAATCGTTTTCGGCCTCGCCAAGTCCGGTAAATTCATCCGCATGGTGCCGCATCCGGTGATGCTGGGTTTTGTGAACGGGCTGGCGATTGTTATTTTCCTGGCGCAGATGAATCACTTCAAAGTCACCGCTGCGAACGGCACGACGAGCTGGATGACGGGCGCGCCGCTTTACACCATGCTGGGGCTGATTGCACTCACCATGGCGATTATCTATCTGTTGCCCCGTCTGACCCGCGCGGTTCCTTCCACGCTGGTCGCCATTGCCAGCGTTTCGGCACTGGTGATTTTTGCCGGGCTGGAAACTAAGACCGTGGGCGACATGGCTTCCATCAAGGGCGGCTTGCCACAGTTCCACCTGCCGGATGTGCCGTTCAATCTGGAAACCTTGCAGATCATTCTGCCGTACAGTCTTATTTTAGCGGGTATTGGCCTGATCGAATCGCTGCTGACGCTGAACCTGATAGACACCATGACCGACACGCGCGGCAAACCGAATCGCGCCAGTGTCGGGCAGGGGATTGCCAACGTAGTGACGGGATTTTTTGGCGGCATGGGCGGCTGTGCGATGATAGGCCAGAGCATGATTAACGTGACCAACGGGGCGGTGAAAAACATTTCCGGCATCGCCGCCGCATTGTTTCTGCTGTGCTTTATTGTATTCGCCTCAAGCTGGATCGAGATGATTCCCTTGGCTGCACTGATCGGCTTGATGTTCGTGGTATCGGAAAAAACCTTCGAGTGGGGTAGCTTGCGCTTGTTCGGCAAAGTGCCGACCGCCGACATTCTGGTGGTGGTGACGGTCGCCACCGTGACGGTGTTCACCGATCTGGCGATCGCCGTGATCGTCGGGGTCATTATTTCCGCGCTGGTCTTTGCCTGGCAGCACGCCAAAAACATCGAAGTGCGCGTCACCACTGAGGAGCACGGCTGGAAAGTCTATGACCTGCACGGCTCGCTGTTTTTTGCTTCGTCACAAAATTTCCTCACCCTGTTCACCCCGCAGACCGACCCCGTTGAGGTGGTGATTGACTTCAAAAACGCGCGCGTAAAAGATCATTCTGGCTTGGAAGCGATAGACCAACTGGCCGATCGTTACACCCAACTCGGCAAAAAACTGCACTTGCGCCACTTGAGTCCCGATTGTCTGGAGCTGCTCGACAAGGCGCGCGGCATGATAGAAGTCAACGTGCTAGAAGACCCGCAGTATCACCCCGCAGATAATCGGCTGGGTTAAGCGAACACTTCAAGAAGTTCCGTTTCTCCGGTAACAAATTTGCCCTGTAAACCGTTGATAGGGGAGGGGTTTAGTGGTCGTTTCCGTTAACGTGAAACCCGCGCAGCGACGAACTGTCCCCCTCTCCCTTTTGGATAACCAGACACTTGCCAGATTGCTGGCTTATAAGGAGTGACTTTGCAATCGTTTTTTGATTGCTTAGTTGTTTCACCAGTGGATGGGCTATCCATGATGGCTTGGGCTTTAGCCAGAATTGAGTTGTTTTATCAGTTGTTCCATCAGAGGGGGGACGGGGGTGAACGAGGGGTTTCGCGGAGCATGCACCAAGCCTTGTGAACGATTTCAGCTACGCCGAAATGCACCTTGCAAGGGAGGGAACACGGGCATGGCAAGTTTCATTGTCAGGTTGGTCAAATTTCCATGCCCGTTAGGGAGATATTGATTTATTTGGTTTTGACGTTTTTCTAAAAACCTTTTTTAATCAATATCTTGTATTCATTCCCTGTATCGCGGTACGGGGTAGGCTACGCCGAGAAACCTGCGACTTGCCAGCGCTTGTACCCTTTCAAGGGTGCTTGTACCCTTAGGGCACTTGCACCCTTCAGGGTGTGCTGGTTTAAACGAATGGCTTGCCGTATTGGGCTTATGGATGTTCACCCGACGCTATATCAAACCTTCACGCTAAACATCTGTAAAATGTTCTCCCTTGTCCTGACCTCCAACCCGTTTATGCCCTTGCCACGCTCATTTTCAGTGGACTATGAAACGCCGCCGTTGCGCGAGCGGGTGGGGGTGATTGCGCTGGTGCTTGCCCTGCATCTGGCAGTGGGCGTGGCGTGGTGGATGCAACCCGAGCCACCTGCTGTGGTGGTGAGCGAAATGTCGGTTTCCATCGCCATGCAGCAAGCGCCTGTGGTTGAGCCGCCACCTGCTCTTCCCCCCGAACCACCCAAGCCGCAACCTAACGGGCATGGAAAAGTAACCACCCCTGATGATGAAACTCTCCATGCCCGTTCCTTCACCCCCGTCCCCCCTCTCCCAAAGGGAGAGGGGTACAGTTCGTCGCTGCGCGAGTTTCACGTTAGAGTTGAGCGGACGGTGCAGCCCACACCGCAACCTGTGGTAAGGGAAGTGGCCGAGACTGCGCCACAAGTCCTGCCGCTTGCGCCGCCACCCGTTGCTGCGCCCGCAGCGGCTAGCGCGCCTGTCGTGGATACTGAGCCTGATTACAAAGCCAGTTATTTGAATAACCCGCGTCCGCCTTACCCGATGGTGGCGCGCCGCATGAGCTGGGAGGGCAAGGTTATTCTGAATGTTGAAGTGTTGGCTGAAGGCGCGTGTGGTGCGGTGAATGTATTCCGTAGTAGTGGGCATGAGGTGCTGGATAACGCCGCAATGGCGACTGTCAAAACATGGCGTTTTATTCCCGCCAAGCGGGCGGGGCGGGCTTTTACCCAGTGGTTCAAAGTACCGATCAATTTTTCTCTTGAGGATGAGGCAGCATGAATAATCTGTTTAACGTGGGTTCACCGATAGTCGCTGGGACGCTGGCGTTATTAGTGCTGCTGTCGGTAGTGACCTGGTCTATTGCCTTGCTCAAATTATGGCGGCAGATGCGAGACAAAAAATGCAATCTGGCTTTTAGCGCGACTTTTTGGGCAGCGGGTGACTGGCGCGCGGCTGAACAAGTGGCGGAAAGTGGCGCAGGGGATGTAGCAAAACTGGCGCAGGCCGGGTTTGCCGAACTCAAGGCATTAAGCGCGGATCGTCAGGATTTGATGCACAGCGGCGCACCGCAAGAGGTGCTGGAACGGCAGTTGCGCCAGCAGGTGCAGAACATCCAGCGTTTCCATGAGCGCGGCTTGGCGGAACTCGCCACCATCGGTTCAACCGCGCCTTTCGTCGGGCTGTTCGGTACGGTGTGGGGCATCATGCACGCGCTGCAGAACATCGGCCAAAGCGGGGCGGCCTCTTTGGATGTGGTGGCAGGCCCAATAGGCGAAGCCCTGATTGCGACGGCGATTGGTATCGCCACCGCCTTGCCAGCGGTGCTGGCTTACAATTATTTTCTGCGTAATCTCAAGTTGCGCATCACCGAGCTGGAAAATTTTGCGCATGACTTCATGCGCCTGGCACTGAAACACGGGGATAAGCATCATGGCAATGGGAAATAATTCAGACGGCGACATGATGAGCGAAATCAACGTCACACCCTTGGTGGATGTGATGCTGGTGCTGCTGGTGGTGTTCATCATCACCGCACCGCTGCTCAGTCCGCAGTCGCTCAAAATTACGTTGCCCAAGACCGATGCGGTGCAGCAAAACGCTAAGCCGCAGAAGATGAGTTTGGAGGTGGATGCGCAGGGTAATGTGGCAATGGATCACGCGCATGTGAGCGATGCGGGGCTGGCAGAAATCTTGCATACCCGTGCAGTTGACCCACAATTCCAATTGCAGATTGAGGCCGATAAGGCCGTGCCTTACGGGCGTATCGCCGAGATAATGGCCTTGGCGCAACATGCCGGAGTAGCCAAATTGTCGTTTATTACGATGGCGAAATAGCCTTTTTCCGGATTGTTTGGCAGGTTTTGAACGACAAAAAAGCACGCGCAAGGCGTGCTTTTTTGTCGTTCAGTGAGACTGTTTCTTAACGTTTGTTATCGCGGTTACCGTTAAAGGCAGGGCGGTTGCCGCCGAAACCTGGACGATCACTGCCTTCGCGGCGCGGTGCGCTGTTGCCGCGAGGCGCATTGCCGAAACTGCGATCCTGAGTGCGTGCCTGGGCAGGGGCTGCGGTAGGGCTACGTTCCTGACGCTGTCCGGTAAAACCTTGCGCTGCGGGGGCATTCGCCTGACCGTGCCATTGACCGTGACCTTCCTTGCGCCCAACATGGCTGTGACGGCTGTCCGGTGCGGCGTGATGAAAGCCTGCGCCGCCGTTGTTGCCGTTGCCGGCAAAGGCTGAACTGCGATTGCCGCCGAAGCCGCCACTGCGATTACCCGCGTAACCGCTACCCGAATTGCCGCCGAAACCGCCACGGCGTGGACCGCCATTCCCCGGACGATCAGAACCGCCGGTACGCAACTTGTATTTAGCTTCCAGACCTTCGATGACATGCATCTTGATGGTTTGTTCGGTATAGCGTTCGATACGCTTGAGCAATTGTGCATCGCGGTTGGAAGCAAACGAGATGGCGATGCCGTTCGAGCCACCGCGACCGGTACGGCCGATACGGTGAACGTAGTCTTCGGTCACTTTGGGCAAGTCGAAGTTGATGACGTGCGAGATACCACGAACGTCCAGACCTCGCGCCGCCACATCGGTCGCCACCAGAATACGGATGTTGCCGCTACGCATGTTGGTCAATGTGCGATTGCGTTCGCGTTGGCTCATATCGCCGTGCAATGCCGCAACAGAATGACCTTGCGCGGAGAGCAGGTCGGCTACGCTGTCGGTATCGCGCTTGGTCGCCATGAACACGATCGCCTGATTCACTTCCGGGTCGGTCAGCAAATGGCTGAGCAGCTTGTTCTTGTGCGCTACATCGTCCGCGAAAATCATGCGCTGTTCGATGTTTTCGTGTTTGTCCTTGCCCGCCGAAATCGTGATGCGCTTAGGTGTTTTCAACAGACGCGAAGCCAGGTTACCGACTACGCCATCCAGTGTTGCCGAGAACAGTAAGGTCTGACGCGTGGCCGGTGTGGCGGCGGCAATACGTTCCACATCATCCACAAAGCCCATGTCCAGCATACGGTCGGCTTCGTCGAGAATCAGCATTTCCATGCGCGAAAAGTCAATGCGACCGCGTTCCAGATGGTCAATCAGACGGCCAGGAGTGGCCACCATGATGTCCACTTGCCCGGAGAGCAAACGGTTTTGCACGGGGTAGGGCATACCGCCCACCACGCTGATGATTTTGAAGCGCATGAATTTGCCGTATTGGTTGGCGGCTTCGCATACTTGTTGAGCCAGTTCACGAGTCGGTGTCAACACTAGCACGCGCGGACCTTTGCCGGGCAGAGTGGAAGGCGTAGCCAGGCGGTTGAGCGCAGGCATGATAAAAGCCGCTGTTTTGCCGCTACCCGTTTGTGCGGAAGCCATCAGATCGTGTCCCGCAATAACTTCTGGAATCGCTTCTGTCTGAATCGGCGTGGGCTGGGTGTAACCGGAATCGGCAATGGCCTTCATGATCGAGGCGTGTAAATTCAAATTTTCAAATGACATATTTTTTCCTTATTAAAATCAAAGGGAAACCTTTGTCGCGGCGCTTTTTTTGAACGCATGAGCGAATATCCACCCGATCAATACGGGCGTAGTGCCAATTCAAATGGCACGCAGGATATGGGAATTCCCTAAAGTGAACGCAGGTGACAGAGCTGCCCGATTGACGGGTAGAGGGTAGACCGGCGCAATAACATCGTTGCTAACCGGAAAACTCTGAGCCCCCGAGAAGAAGGGTAATGCAGAATTCTTTATAGACAGGTGTGAACAGTAGTCACACGAGAGATAGGTCGGAAACGATGAACTAATGCCGCATAGCTTGCGGCAAGGCGCGCATTATACTGATTAAAAATATAAAAGCCAGCCCTTTTTTTTCACGGGTTCACTACCCGTTGCCTTATAATCCGTCAGCCGATAAATTGCAAGACTTGCTGGAGGTTGTTCCAGATTTGGAAGCCATGAAGACTAGACCCCCTTATCTCAGTATCCG
>Ga0210016_1003358_pt1 | contig 14127 bp, 18 predicted proteins | sample CryGeyCG2014_300_FD_185454 | JGI IMG/M metagenome (GOLD analysis project Ga0210016, IMG submission 185454) | Groundwater microbial communities from aquifer - Crystal Geyser CG02_land_8/20/14_3.00 (SPAdes) (version 2) | ecosystem: Environmental > Aquatic > Deep subsurface > Groundwater | place... | reverse complement strand
CCGTGGAAGAAAAAACGGTAAAAAAGCAACAATAAAAAGAAGGAGGGAGAGCACAAGGCTCTTGAGATAACCTGCCTCTCCCTTAATTTCTTTTTCTTTAACAAGCTTTTCAACTACAAAGGGGGCAATCAAAACCGCTGCAAACCATACTACAAGTCTTATCGTGAGAAGCCCCTGCAATGGCGTGAGATTTGGAAGTTTCATCAACTTAAACCAGCCTTTATTTTGTTTAAAAGTTCTATAACCTTGTTTATATTTTCCTTCTGTTTCTTAAGTACTTCTACAGCTCCTTGTACTTTTTTGGTCGCACCATCAAGGAGTTGAATAGCCGTATCTTCTTTGCCGCCATTCTTGAGCTTCTCTGACTCTAAAATCACCTTATCTGAATTCTTAGACATTTTCAATGGAGAAAAAGGCATAGCATTTCTCATTTCTTTAAACTTCTCTTTCGCTCTCCTTACAAGAGGTTCAAGTTCTTCCTTAGATGCACCCTTTTCCTTCATCTCCTTAATAAGACTTCTTAGATCCCTGAATTCCTTAAATTTGTCCCTGGCAAAATCAAACCTCGCCTTTCTTATGTCTATACGTCTTTCAACGCCTTTCCTTATCGATTTCAATTCCTTCAAATACTCTTCCACTGCGCTTAAATCAGCACCACTTTCCTTTTTCTCTTTAACGAGCGCATACGTCTCTTTTGATAATGAACGCACCTGTTCGCTTAATCCCTTAACTTTTTCTAATTCGGAATTCAAGTCTAAAACGGTATTTTTGTAGTTTGAAAGTGCTTCGTCATAGCTTGAAGACGCAGCAATTGTCCTGGGAAAGAATACAATCACCACTACTAAAATAGCAACGAGTAAAACAATAAATACTTTTTTCATACTCTTTATTCACCTCCATATATTAGATACTGGGAATCCAAAAAAGGTTCAAAATATTTATTTAAAAAATATAAGAAATGCAAACCCGGCAAGTAATAAATCCAAAAAAGTAATCGGTACAACAACTTTCAGATAATCTTTCCACGACACTTCAACTCCTGCTCTTGAAAGAGTAGCAATACCCACCACATTTGCAGACGCTCCAATAGGAGTAAAATTACCGCCAACATCTGTCCCAAATGAAACTAAAAGGCCAAGAGAAACAAGAGTTATATTTGTTGTAATTAAAGTAAAATTTTTTAATAAAGGCACCATTGCTGCTGCAAATGGTACGTTATCTACAAATCCAGATAAAATAGCAGAAAACCAGAGGAAAACACTTTTCGAAAAGCCAATGTTACCAGAAATAATTTTCACTAAGAAATTACTTAAATCGTTAAAAATATTCATTTTCACGAGTCCGCCAATGATTACAAATAGAGTAGAAAAAAATATAAGTACTTCCCAATCTATACTTTCCCACACATGCTCCATTTTTCTACCACTCAAAATAAGTGCAAGAGAGGCACCTATAAGGCCAACAAGTCCGATTGGTAAACCTATGTTTCTATGAATGAAGATCAAAACTATAGTAATTAAAAAGCTTATAAGGGTAGAGACCATCAGCGAAAAATCCTTTACTTTTTCTTGTGGATTGAGGTTATTGAGGTAACTCTTTTCCATTGGCTTTGCCGAAAGAAAGGTTTTCTTATAATACAAAACAAAATATAAAGTATTTAAAAGGAGAATAAAAACTGAGATAGGAGCAAGGTGTTTTATAAATTGCGCAAGAGAAATATTTAAACCTGTTCCCAGAATAACATTTGGCGGATCGCCCATTAAAGTTGCGCTACCACCAATATTTGCAGCTGTAATTTGAGAAAGAACGAACGGCAAAGGACTAACTTTAAGTTTTTTGGAAACCTCTAATGATAAAGCACTCATAAAAAGGAGAACTGTAATACTATCCATAAACATGGCGAGAAGTCCCGAAAGGATCGCAAAATAAAAAAGCATCAAAATTGGTATACCTTTTGCTATCTTAAGTGCTATTACGCTTAAAAAATCAAAAAAGCCACTTTCGTTAAGAGTTCTCACAAGAACAAACATTCCAAATATAAGCCCAAGTGCTTCCCAGTTAACGTAAGTTACCATATCTTGAGGCGTTAGTACCCCAAACAAAATAAGTATAACAACACCTACAAGAGCAATAATCGTACGAGGAATTATATTAAAAATAATAAATACATAAACTCCAATAAAAACAATTAAAGAAATTAGCCTTAGTGACATACAGTCCTCCTAAAACAAAGTTAGTCGCAGACAAGAAGAAGCGGCTTTGGTAAAAATGCAACTGCCAGTCTAACAGTTGGATCAAGTGCAAAAGAGTGTACTAAAAACCTAAATTTGTAAGTAGGCCTCGGCGAGCCCCTGCTTCCAATAATAATATCGTTACTTTTCGCAAAATTAATTAGCGAAGGAACTTCATCTTCTTCGGAGGAATAAAATTCACTCTTAACCTCAATTTGATCGAAGATTTCAATCACTCTCTTTTCAGCTATTTCCTTATTGCTTTTAAAAATTAAAGTTGTTAAATTACTCTGCCAAAATTTTGCAAGCTCTCCTGCAATATAAGTGGCTTTTTCCGAATATTTACTTCCACTTGTAGGGTGAAGGATCCTTGGACTTTTAACAGGGGAGAGATCTTCGCCAACAAGGAACAAGGGTATATGAGAATGCTGGATTACTGAAAGAGTAGTTTTGCCTAATTTAATTTTATTTACTGAGAGTCCAGCATGAGTTTCAAGTACAAATAAGTCAACTTCATTCTTTCTTGCAAAGGCAAGAGATGTACTAACAGGATCTCCCTCATCAAGGAATAAGTTAAATTTTATACCTTTTGATTCTAATAGTAAAGATAGAGTTTTTAATGTTTCTGAGCTGATTTCTCGCATTTGTTGAGATACTATTCTGGAATAGTACCCGGAGAACGCCCCAAGGTTAATTACTCCATAAAGATAATAAAAAGCATCGGGAAAGAGGTTTGTCACATATTGAACTACATCCTCCATAATGGAAGAGTTATCAACCATAATCATTATTTTTTTAAACATTTTCCTCGTTCCTCCATGGAAATAATTAAGCCTTTCCGAAATAAAGTTTATTCAAAAGCAGATTTTTGTCAATTTCAAAGAGTTATTGTTGATTCCAAGCTATACATGCAGGTCCAGAATATGGGTTTCAACACAACTAAAAATTCTCGCTTTCTTCCAATGCTAAGAATTTAACGAAAACCCTTCCACAGGTTACTCCTGGCATGTTGCCATCTCAAATCCTGAAATCTTAAAGGTAGCAAAGGATGATTATACGCAAACAGGTGACCTTCTTGGCTCCGGCGGCATTCATAAATGGGAAATCAAGGGTATAAAAGAAGGATCAACTACAGTGAAATTCGAACTGTTCAGAAGCTGGGAACCCTCAAATATTATTGACACGAAAAGCTATCAGGTGATTGTTACTGCTCGCTAAATCAGGATAATAAGTAAAGTCTTTGATATCCACTTACGACATTGCCAGATAAAGCAATATCGTAAATATTTAAGGATCAATCAAAACCCTTATAAGTGAAATTTAGAATAATCTACAATATAGAAGAGAAATAAAAAAATGTGATACAATTCAAGTAGAAAAAGATTCCGCAAGACCTGATCGAAAGGTGTGTAATAAGGAGGAAAAAATGAAGGTAGAAAAAACACTACAAGAGCTCGGTTTAGAATTACCTGAGCCTTCTAAACCTGTTGGCTCATATGTTCCCTGGGTAATTTCAGGAAACTTGCTTTTTATTTCAGGTACGATTCCTTCACGAAACGGGGTACCTCAAGCAGGTAAATTTGGTGACAGCTTGAAATTGGAAGACACTGAAGAGCTTGGAAAAATTGTTGCTCTCACTTTAATAGCAAACATAAAAGATGCTATAAAGGACCTTGATAAAGTAAAGAGAATCGTTAAAATTGAGGGTTTTGTGAATTCAACACCCGATTTCATAGACCAGCCAAAAGTTATTAATGGAGTTTCCAATTTACTTGTAAAAATTTTTGGAGAAAAAGGAAAACATTCAAGGATAGCAACAGGAGTTAACTCTCTCCCGCTCGGAGCAGCTATTGAAGTGTCGGCTATAATAGAAATTGAAAAACTTCTTAACAAAAACCACTAAGTTAAATATTTATTATAATCTTTTCTCTATGTATATCGGTCTTACTACTTTGCAGGAACTATAAAAACTGGGACTGGAGATATTTTTAGAACATTCTGAACAGTGCTGCCAAGTAAATTTGATGCAAGACCCGACCCTAAAGCCCCCATAATAATAAGTCCAGCCTTTTCTTCTATTGCTTCCTTAACTATTATCTCGGAAGCTATTCCATATTCCACAAACACTCCGACATCAAGACCCACCTCTTCAAATTCTTTCTTAACGGGTTCTAAACGTTTAATTGTATTTTCTTTATATTCGCTTAATTCAACACTTCGCGAAACAAGCCTTGCAGACAAACCCTCATACTCCAAAGCTGTCACTAAAATTACTTTCTCTGTCCCAAAATTTCTAAATTCCTTAACATAGGGAATAGCCATCTCACTAAATTTTGAAAAATCATACGAAAGAATGATAACTTTAAACACAGAACCTCCTTATGTAAAAATTAACCCTATAATTGAGATAATAACACAATAAATTGCGAAAACATAGAACCTGGTTTTTTTGATTAACGAGAAGAAAAGCTTGATAGAAAGAAGACCTACGATAAAAGCCACCAAGAAACCTATCAGAAGTTCAACATTGGATACTCCTGAAACGGATGCATTAAGCATGTCTCTTAGCTCAAAAATACCTGCCCCAAAAATTATGGGAATAGAAAGCAAGAAGGAGAACCTTGCTGCATCTTCACGCTTCATTCCCGAATAAACGCCTCCTGCAATCGTTGAGCCAGAACGCGAAACCCCGGGTAGAAGTGATACAATTTGCATAAGCCCAACAGATATAGAGTTTTTGAGTGAAATATTTCTTAGGGAAGTCTGTTCTTTTGAAAAATCGAAACTTGCAAGGAAAAGTATAAAAGCGGTGATAAAGAACAGCCATGAAACTTGGTGTGGACTTGAAAATAGTTGTTCAACCTTCTTTGAGAATATTACTCCCATTATCCCTGCAGGAATTGCAGCAATAATAATATAAACAAGTAATCTAAGGTAAAAAATCTCCTCCGGAGTACGCACCTTTTTAAATATTGAAAGAAACCCTTTTACGAGCTTAATGACATCTTTAAAATAGTAAAATAGTACTGCAAAGAAAGTCCCCATATGAAGCCCCATTGTAAAAGACAATGTAGGTGTTTGCCATCCCAGAAGTGCAGGGATAAGGACGAGGTGCCCAGAGCTACTTACAGGTAAAAATTCAGTTCCCCCTTGTATTACTCCAAGAATAATTGCTCTAAATATCGTCATACCATTCTCCTTTCACGAGGATATTTTAGCAGGATTTGGAAAAAGTGTATGCAAGAAATTTACTACAATAAAGACTTTTGCTAAGAATAATATTGAGTTGGGCAAAAAAATAGATTCCCAAATTTACTATTAGCAACTTTCATAAAGACAATTCAATACTATATCCCACGCTTCTTCAAAATATTTATAAACAGGTTCCCATGATTTTTCATCAGGCCAACCCAAATGCGTTAGTGCAACTTTAGTTTATCCTTGAGATACAGCTTTAAAATTAACTATAACCCAGGTGTGGTAAACTGAGTCTCTAATCTCTTTAAACTCAGGTGGGGCATTCCAGGTAAACGAAAGCATTTCCTTCGGCAAGAACGAGAGCACCTTGCAACCTTCCCCTCCTCTTAATCCTACTGGATTATTCATAAGAAAATAAATTTCATAAGCGCCACCTGGCGTAAGTTCAATTTTGTTATCCTTACCGAAAAAAGTCAGCAATCCTTCATGCGTTGTCCACTTCCACCATACAATTTCCAAGGGGCAGTTAACTACTTTTGATTTCCTAATTTGCTTATCTGTTGTTTGCATTATTCTCCTCTCCCCTATGTTCTACTTCATAGTAAATTATAACTATTGCCATTTTGTAAGTACCTCTTCAACAATTGCTTCCAGCTTATTGAAATCATCCTGGTTGGGATGGTCCATAATGTCCTTTCTATATTCTTCCCATGCTTTATTATCAGTAACAACCATTTTTTTAATGAACAATTTTATTAAGAAATTTGGCTTTGCTTTACAATGATAATACCCTTTTAGATTTATCTTCCCACTATTTGATAGTTCGAGATAATATTTTTCACAATTATATGCCCATTTCTGATAGTATTCACCATCGGTTTCAGTTGAATGTGTAACAAAACCAAATATCTTTGCCTTCTTTACAAGGGTTAATCTATTAATAACATTTTTTATTGGCTTAACAATATCGTTTGAATGACATGGTGATCCAACAAAGTAGAGGTCATATCCATATAAATCCATCTCATTTATTTTATCATAGCTACACATGTCTACATGATGATCCTTGCTTTTTAGTATTGCATAGATATGCTCAGCAATTTTCTTTGTATTACCAGTTTTACTAAAATATGTTACTAAAGCTCTCACAGGTTTCCTCCTAAGCAAGTTTCGCTCAACGTTATCGGTATATGCGAAGTTACGGAGCAAAGCGGAGTAAATCCGCAGAGTTCCGAACCCCTGCTATTTCTTCTAAAATTTTATTCATCTTAAAGTTTCAACGGATTAATATCATGAACAAAGCATTCGGAGGAATTAATGCGATCAATGCTACAAGCACGGCTTTCCATAGAGATAATCCTTTAGTCTTTTTAACAGCGATTACGGTGAGTACCGGTGCCCAAACACCAAACGGAATTCCAATATAAAGAAATCCTAGAGACTCTGCGATAGATTGAATCACAGGCCCATACAGACCCCGAGCAGCAGCAAGATTCCATGAATATGCAGGTCCAATGAGAAAGAAGTCTAAAACAACGAAGAAATATAGAGGAACAAAGTAAGCAAAACCCAAAACATTCAGATCCTCCTTAAGGGATTCCTTAACTCCGAAAGCTCTTGCCCCCAAATAAGCAAAGCCAGAAAGTAAAATCCAAGCGACTATATACACAGGTAGAATAAAAGAAGCTTCCCATAATCGGTAAGCTTCTTTTGGAATGTGGATAAGTGGTTCAACACCAAACATGCCAGCATAGAGTTCCTCCATAGTGACTGAGGCCCCGTAAAGATAACTTACAAAATAAGTGATACTAGCTAAAAAACCGAGAATAATAACTGGCGTCAACCCTACTAATTTCGATTGCTCATCCTGAATTTGCTGAAATGATTTTTGTGGAGAAACAATTGTTCCCCAAAAGTATCCAATAAACTTTTGCATTCTACTCATTTTCATAGAAAGCATCCTCCTCTTAAATAAATAGCGGGGTTCGGAATTTCATATAACGGTTTACGGATAAAAGAAGTTGCCGAAGGCAATTTGGGCGAAGCATAGTGAAGCCTTTTATCCGTTGTTATATAACCCGAAGGGCAATATTGCAAAGCAACCACTGAGTTCCGAATCCCGCCCAATTTAATTATCAAATGCTTGTTGAAAGACAATTAAATGCCTCCTCTTCTATATCCGCAATTTTTTCAAACTTCTCGCTGGCTATTCTTATCTTTTCTTTTATGTCTGGGTCTTTTTCGGCACCTTTAAACAACAAACCAACTTCTGAAAATATTTTGCCTGAGTCATATATCTTTTCTGATGCTTTTGCTAATTCTTTATTCCCGGTAATTTTTGCTGATTTTTCTAAAAATTGTGAATACATATAGCGAAAGCATCCTCCTCCTGTACCACCTATTTCAATGAAGATATACAGATTAAACAGATTCATTCTTAACTCTTTATCTTTAAACATATTCGGCCATTTTATGATTTCTCTGGCAGCATGTCTAATTCCCTTTATTCCGATATTTTTAATAGGTGGTTTAAGTTGCGATTCAATGGTTTGTTTTATTGCTGAATAAATATCTTCAGTTCTTGGATTATGGAAACTTTTGAAATCAAATTCAAGATACGTATTTTTTGGTGGAAAAGGCTTATAGGATGAACTTCTGGCTTTTCGCAACTGTTCTAATGAAATTTGATAATAAAAGCCTTTTTTCAACCCACTTGCTTTTTGGTCCATATCTGATGCCAAAGTAGTACTTTTTTCATCAAATCCGCAAATAATAAAAGTATGCCCTCCGAAATGGTAGTCTTTCGGCAAATCGAACCAGGGAAGAAAACCCATATCCCCATAAACCATAACGGGTTCTTTTTTTGAAAGTTTTTCTAAAAGAAGCTTCCTTGCTTTATTCATACTAGTGGTTGATTTTACTGCTATTTTGACTCCGGTTCTTTCCCCAAGATCCTGAAAGAAGTTTTTATTATTTCCTCTTCCGCCTATGAAAACAATATCCCCAAACTCGGATTTAGGTCCTATTTGACGTCCCCCACCCATTCGCCAATAAATAAATCCCATTCCTGCTCCAAGTCCCAAAAGCATATCTTCTGAAAGAGGATGTTTGTGGTAATAAAATATCTTTGCTAAAGAATTTGTTTGACAATGATAACCATCCAAAGCAGGACAATTATCAAAAGGTATAATATCGTAAGTGTTTTTCATATTTTAATCCATCTAACTGTTTATTTTATCACAAACAAAGCATTTTTTATTGTGAATTGAAATTAAGCCATTACATTTGGAACATTTGTATTTTTTATATTGGCTTTTTATAAATGCGTGAATGCCTTTTTCTTTAATTTCCATAAGATTTTCAATCATGCTCATACCAAACTCACGCTGGTATCTCTCATCAAGATGTTTCAGTCTATCGCAAGGAAAACAGTTGCACTCAAAACAAAAATCAACTTTTCCTTTTAATAACTTGAGATTATCTTTGCACTGTTTTTTTAAAAATGCGCATTGTTTATTTCTTGGACGGCATCCCTTACAATAAGTGATTTTTCCTCTTGCTCTCGGAATATTATTTTTGTATGCCAAATAACCACTGCATATAGCGCAGTTCATTCCACATGGCGCTATTAATTGTGGATCAATTAATTCCATCTTACCATCCTTTTATTCTTATACTCGCTAAATTTTCTCTGACATTTAAATATTTCCTTTTAGGCGGGGTTCGGAATTTCATATAACTCTTTCATAAACGAATTTACTTCGCATATCCTTTCATTTTGGCATGATATCCAAACTTGGTTTGTATATCTTCTCACTTGTCGAAGCATATTTTTTTACTCCTCAACGCACTTTCCATCCTCATAACTATTATTACTATTTTTTTGTTTTTTTTGCTGCATTTTCACGCTTTTTCCAATCCTCATCTGAAGCAAGTTTCCTGATGTTAGGAAGAACATTTGCCAATGAATGAATTCTTTTTCAATTATTTCTCTCACATCATCTATCATTTTTCGCCTTTTCAATAACTTTTAAGGCCTTAAGATAAACATTCTTTACGCCGTTGTTTTCTTCTTTCTCTAGTATCCCTTTTATTTTTGGTATAAGTTCCTTTTGCGCTTTTGTGTTATATTTTGCAATCTCTGAAAGAGCATAAGCAGCACACCATCGTATGACAGTTCCAGTATCTTTAGTATTTATTAAAAGTTTTGGAATTGCCTTTTCAACTTCTTCTGGATATCTCTGTGCCAGGTTTCCGATTGCCTCGGGCACTCCCCATTTCACTCGCGGAGTCTCATAGTTTATATATCCAATAAGCTCATCAATATATGGTACTAGGATTTCTGGCTTGTCTTTGGAAATATGCTTCATCGCATCAGCACAAGTTCCTTTTTCAACATCAGAAGCAGCCTTAAAATATTCGATAAATTCCTTGGCCGGTATTTCCTCTTTTTTTACGGCTTCAACCAAATTATTCAGTTTTTCCTTCGGCTTCTTTTTTGATTTAAGGATTCCCTCTATTGTTGTCATCCTCTACCCCCTTTATAGTTGGGACTATTTTAATATATATTTATAATTTTTCCCAAAAAATTACTCAGCTTGTTTATTTCGACCATGAAGGAGTAGTCAAATTCTTTTTAATCATGTCTCATCGCTTCATATTTAAGCGTTTTTGGCATTAGCTCAACAGCGTATCTTAAAGCGGTACGTGGCATTCTCTTTCTGTTTTTTACAACATACTCAAATATTTCTTGCTGATGACGCCTGCTTGCTTCTTTTAACAACCACCCATATCCTTTTTGAACCATATCATTCTCATCCAATAATAATTGATTGGTTATTTCTAAAACATTCTCCAGAAATTTGCCTTTTTTAGCTGGAATAATAAGTGATACTGCTGCTGCTCTTTTTAACCAGCAGTTATTTGATTTACTCCACCTTTTCAATTCTTTGATGAGTTCCGGATATTTTTCAATAAAATTTCCGACAGAATGGTTACAAAAACTATCACATTTTGCCCAATTATTGATATATTTTTTTATCCATCTCTCAAATGTCAGAATGTCTGTTGGTTCAAATTGATCTGTTAAATTTGGAATCCAAAAGGAAACAATGAAAGTCTCTTCGCAATAATCAGATGCATAAAGCATTTCGCAAAGGGAAAAAATCTCTTTTTTGTTCAATTTCTTAACTGCTTGCCAGTACTTTTCTGCAATTTTTCTCACTATTCCTGTTTTTACGCCATAATATTTAACCGGCTTTTTAAAAAACCTCTGATAACTTTGTTTGGTTTTTTCATCAACATTGATTTCAAGTTCAGATCTAATTTCTTGAATAGTACTTTTCATGTTATTTAACATAATATTCTTCACCTATCTTTAATAAAACAGCTCCAACTGCCGATTTCGTTTTATCGATTTCATGATATTTTATAAATTTACCTCTTTCAAAGGCGGAGTTCCAAATTTCATACAAAGTTTTGCTCATAAAAGAAGTTTGGGCGAAGGTGCGTAGCAGCAACGCTTTTTATCCACCGTTAGGTCAAAGTGCTTCCATAAAATGGAAGGGGTCTTCATATTTATCAATAATATTCAATTGTTTTTGTTTCTCTAAAATCCTTACCATTGCTTTACCATGGATCCTGTCATGCCAGATAAACCTCCGCAGTACTTTTTTAAGTGTCCATAATTCGTTGTCTATCTCAAATTTTAGAGAATTTTTGTTTTCGTGATATAAAGATTCGAGTTTCTCAAGGCAAAATTTTCTGATTGCCATGAAGTCACCCTCTATCTCTTCGTCTATTCTCATCCTCGATAAGTAATAGTATTGACAATTTTTTACATGTTCAAATATCTCTCTTATTGTTTTAGGATTATCTCCATAAAAAGTTTTTCTGATTCTTTCTTCATCAACCCAGTCTTTAAATTCCACGTTAGTATAAAGTTTCAGGAAAGTTTCTCCAGAAAACCAAACAAGATTAAGTAGATTTCTAAATTCTTTTTCACCAATCGACTTTTTATCTTCATCAAGTAGAATCTCATTGTCTGCATCTTCAACCTGCAAAGTGCTTTGATGCTTTTGGACAACTTGAATCTTATAATGGGAATTTTGTTTAATACATAGCCATTTCAGATATATTTCCACTTCCAGGTCTACTTTGGCAATTGCTTCATTCTCAGTTTTACCTCGTACGAAGGCCCCTGGCAATTCAACTATAAATCCGATATAACCTTTTCCGTTCGTCTCTAATGCTATAGAAACTGTCTCACCTAATTTTAATAGTTGTTCCACATCTCAACCTCTCTTTAGCAATTTCGCCATCAAACACATATCTTTTTAGTTGCAGGCAAACGAAAAGTGCATCTGAACAATAATCCAATTATTATCTCCTTTTTCGAGTACTCCTGTCCATCTGGTATTTTCCCAATTAGCAGGTTGACCCTTCCATTCATTAATATCATCTAGCATACAGAAAAACCAAGCAATATCGCCTGATTTTGAGAAGTTTATTGTTAAATCTTTTATTTCATACCTTATCGCTTTAAAATTAGGGTTCATCCAAAATATTTCGGCTTTTTTGAAATCTTGGAATCCTTTCACAACCCTGTCATCAGGATCTACTTCAATATAATTTGCGTCATTCGCAATTACACTATATAACAAATTAATATCTTTGCTCTTTGCCCAACCAATGCTACTGTGGATTGCTTTTTCTACAAGTCCTTTTTCAACTTCAATATCGAAAGTATTCATCTCTTGTACCTCCAGGAGTAAACAATGGCTTTCTGTATGCAACCATCAATAATTAGGTATGGAGAGAAATAGTCCATAATGATTGGGAACAATAAAAATGAAATCAGGATGAGTGTCCTCCTTACTTTTTGTCTTTTAGTCATAAACACCCCTTTTTTTAATAGCTTCGAGCTAATAATTTATTCTATGACTTTGCCTGTATATGTCAAGTAGTATCAGTATAATTTTTCCAATCATTGCTTTTACTCCCCGTAGAACCTCTTCAAAACTCTTAGAGCATTTAATGTAACCCATTTGCTCGGTTTGCCTTTTTCTTCGATATTCACTTGGAAGCGTCCGTTGAAAGTATTTTCCAGTTTCCATCTTCCCTGGGCATCCTGTTTGGAGACTACAAAATCTACAGCTTCCTGCATTCGCTTATCTTTATAGCCAAGCTTTGTCAGTATCCCTAAGATTTCCAGGACATCTGTCTGGTACATTAAGGGGAAACCTAATCGTAGCCAACCAGGTTTAGAAATGCTACTTAAGTCATGGCTTTTTTTATAAATATGGTGAACAAGTATATATTCTGCACCTATTTCAATCGTGTTTTTGACTCCCTCAGATCTTTTGTCTTTCGGAATTTCTGCCAAAGCTTTCAGTGTTTTAACGACGCCCATATGACAGGTATGTTTACCCCAGCACATTTCAAACTTATCATATTGCCAACCTGTTGGCACATCATGAATTCCATCATCAAACCGTTGATATCTAACAATCCAGTTGATTCCTCGCTGAACTCTAGGGTCACCCAAATAGCCAAATCTAATCAAACTCCAGACCATATTGCCAGTTAAGCAAGTTATTACTTCACTATGTCTGCCTCCACCAGTTTTAGCACTTGCATGCATAGAAAAACCGCCGCTTTCGCGGTCCTGAGAGTTTTCCATAATAAACTCGCATGCCTTTCTCATGCGTTTGTCTCCTCCATCAGCTCTCAATTCCGCGAGAATTATGAGTTGCCATAAAGTTCCATTGTATTTTTTAGTATAGAAACCCCCGGCAGTCTCCCAATATCCTTCGTTATTCTGTCTAAACAGAATAACAGGAACTATTCCAATTGTCATAATTTCTTTTTTTGTTTCCTTCACTTCAGGGTCATCTTCAGATTTATCCAAAATTTCAGTAAGCGTAAAATATCTAACCGAGGGGTTATTCTTTTCTAACAACCAGTCAGCTGGATCGGCTTTAAGCATAGATTTCCAATTTCTCATTTTTCTTCACCTCGCTTATAAAAGCTATTCGGGCTTTTATAAAGACTGCCGATTAAGACATTGACCCAATGCTGAAAGTAAAACACAATTTAAAATTAATCCTGCGGATGAAATTAGTAAATCACTCACCAAAGCTTTCTACTCGTTTAATTATAAACTTTTTCTTATCTCTTCAAGATTATTTTTTGCTTCAGGTGCCATATTGAAGAACTCATTTAATTTACTACAGGGATAATCATCGCAATATGTGCAGTTTTTAAGATTCTTTTCAGACACACATTTTCTTATCTCGCAGATAGAACAATAAGTAACATGCCTTTCAGTTGCTGCCAAACATCCATCGCAGTTAATATCTTCTGGTTTTATTTCAGATTTATACATTTCGGACCACGTTTTTGCTACTTTTACTTTTTCCTCATAATCATTTTTTTGCGTTGCAATAAATGCAGGGCATTCACTACAAATTAAACCACAATAGGCAATCATTTTTTCCATCACTTAGCCTCCTTTCATTTTTAATTTAAATCTATTAAATTTATACTTTTTCCGATTTTTTTTCAAAAGTATGCACAGGTTACATACTTTATATATTTTAAACAATATTATAGTAAAAAGTCAATATATAACAAATTATTCTAATATACACCCTTGACTATATAAGCTACATAGCAAAAATAAAAAAATTCTTAAACC
>Ga0210016_1003351_pt1 | contig 14147 bp, 16 predicted proteins | sample CryGeyCG2014_300_FD_185454 | JGI IMG/M metagenome (GOLD analysis project Ga0210016, IMG submission 185454) | Groundwater microbial communities from aquifer - Crystal Geyser CG02_land_8/20/14_3.00 (SPAdes) (version 2) | ecosystem: Environmental > Aquatic > Deep subsurface > Groundwater | place... | reverse complement strand
AGAATACTATCAAAATCTGAACAAGGTTGCAGACCTTAAACCGGATCTGATTATAGATGACGGTTGTGATTTAATATTCCTCGTTCATACAAAAAGGAAAGAGTTTTTAAGTAATGTTAAAGGTGCAAATGAGGAAACGACCACAGGTGTTGTGCGCCTTAAAGCAATGGAAAAAGACGGGGCGTTAAAGTTTCCTGTTATCGCTGTGAACAATGCTTACATGAAATATCTTTTTGATAACAGATACGGTACAGGACAATCTACAATGGATGGCATAATGGCAGGCACAAATCTTTTGATATCAGGAAAAAAATTTGTTGTCGCAGGTTATGGATGGTGCGGAAGAGGTATTGCAATGAGAGCCAGGGGTATGGGTGCAAATGTTATTGTCACAGAGGTTGATACAATCAAGGCTGTTGAGGCAAAACTTGACGGTTTTGATGTTATGCCAATGATGGAAGCATGTAGCCATGCTGATTTCATTGTTTCATCAACAGGATGCAAGGATGTGATTTCTGAAAAACATTTTGATGCTATAAAAGATGGTTGTGTTCTTGCGAACTCAGGACATTTTGACTGCGAAATATCAAAAGAGGCACTGGATAAAAACTCTATCAGCCGAAAAAAAGTCAGGGAATATGTTGATGAGTATAAGCTAAAAAATGGTAAAAATGTTTATCTACTGGGTGAGGCGCGACTTGTAAACCTTTCCGTTGGTCAGGGGCATCCTGTTGAAATCATGGACATGAGTTTCTCGGTTCAGGCGTTATGTACGGAATACCTTGTTAAAAACAGTCAAAACATGGAAAACAGGGTTTATGACGTTCCATCTGAGATTGATTCTGAAATCGCTGAAGCTGAATTAAGGGCAATGAATGTGAAAATAGATGAGCTTACAAAGGAGCAAAAGGAATACCTTAGCAGTTGGAGAGCTGGCACATGAATTTTTTATCTGTTTTCGGTCATGCAAACCTTGACTACATAATCACACTGCCAAGGTTTCCTGAGCCGAACACATCAATAGAACTTGCTGACAGTAAAACATACTTTGGCGGTCCTGGCGCGAACATTGCAAGAATCGCATCAATACTTGGGGTTAAAACAGCCCTGGCAACTTTTGTTGGTGAAAACTTCCCAGAGAATTATTATTCTGCATTAAAAAGCTCTAATTTGGATTTAAAGGATTTTAGAAAGGTAAAAGATTATTCCACGCCAACATGCTGGCTTATCTCTGCAAAACAGAAGCAGATAGGAATAATGGATCAGGGTCCTATGAAGGACATGGAAAAATTTAGGGTTCTTGATTATGCTGTGAGAAGTTCAAGGATTATACATATAACGACAGGGAGACCGGGATATTATAAAAAAATTGTTGAACTGGCATACAAAATGGGTAAGAAGATTGGTTTTGACCCTGCTCAGGAAATACATTATGTTTACTCCCCAGAAATGTTCAAATACATATTGAAAAAATCAAGATATTTTTTTGCATCTGAGTCTGAGTGCAAAACTGCATTGAAATATTTGAAACTGAAAAAACCAGAAGAAATATTAAATTTTGTTGATGTGTTTATCTTGACAAAGGGAAAAAAAGGAAGTGTTATTTACACAGAAAATGAAAAAATAAAAATACCGATTGTTAAGGCAAAAAAGGTTGTTGACATAACAGGCGCAGGTGATGGATACAGGGCTGGTTTTTATGCCGGTCTTTCAAGAAACTATGAACTTGAAAAATGCGGCATGATAGCGTCAACAGTTGCAAGTTTCATTGTTGAAAGTTATGGTACTCAGACAAAAATTCCGAGTTGGAAGATGGTTTTGGAGAGGATGAGGAAAACAAAGATATTAAACCCTTAAAACCATTCTATTTTATGAAAGCAAGGATTGCTATTATTGGTGGAAGCGGATTTTCCGAACTTCTTGAATCTCCAAAATCTGTGAAGGGTAAAACAAAATATGGGGAAGCATCTGGTTCTATAGAGGTTGGTTTTTTCTCTGGGAAAACAGTTGCTTTTTTACCCCGCCATGGAAAGAAAAGGAATATTCCACCACACATGATAAACTACAAGGCGAATATTTTTGCTCTGAAAAAAATTGGTGTTGAGAAAATAATTGGTGTGACCTCTGTTGGTTCTCTGAAGAAGAAAATAAAACCGCCTTGCATTTTTGTTCCAAATGATTACATAAATCTATGGAATATCCAGACATATTATGAAAAAGAGATTGTGCATGTCACACCAGAAATTGATGAAAATATGAGAAAAATTGTTATAGGACAGACAAAAAAGGTTGGTGCAAAGATTTTTGAGGGTATTTATGTCCAGACAACAGGACCCAGGCTTGAAACAAAAGCAGAAATAAACCTTTTGAAAAATTATGCTGATGTTGTCGGAATGAACATGGCAGCAGAGGCAACACTCTCAAAAGAATTAAACCTGAAGTATGTGAACATCAGTTCTGTTGACAATTATGCAAATGGAATCATACCAGAATCTTTAACGTTCAAGCAGATACTGCAAAATGCTAGGAAAAACTCAGAGGAAATAAAAAAAATATTAAAAAATGTTGTTAGGGTGATGGAATGAGTATACTGATAAAAAATGTGCTTCTTGATAAAAGGGAAATAAATGTTTACATTGAGGACAACATTATCCAGGAGATCGGTAAAAAAACAGAAGCAGATTATGTAATAGACGGAAAAAACAAGGCAGTTATACCTGGAATGGTTAACACACATACGCACGCAGCCATGTGTCTTTTCAGAGGATACGCTGATGACATGAATCTTGAGGAATGGCTTCAAACCAAAATCTGGCCCCTAGAATTAAAATTAAAACCTGAGGATGTTTACATGGGAACAAAACTTGCCTGTCTTGAAATGATAAAAACAGGAACAACAACCTTCAATGACATGTATTTTTTTATGGAGTCTGCTGCGAAATCTATTGATGAAATGGGATTAAGAGCTTTTTTGAGTTATGGTTTCATTGATTTATTTAACGATGAAAAAAGGGAGAAAGAGATTAAAAAAACAAAGGAAACAATAAGAAACATAGAAAACATGCACAGTGATAGAATTAAACCCTCATTGGGCCCTCATGCTGTTTACACTGTCTCAGAGGAAGGTTTGAGATGGATAAAAGATTATGCTGATGAAAAAAACCTGCTTGTACATTTTCATCTTGCTGAAACAAAAAAAGAAAATGAGGATTTTGTGAAAAAATACAGCAAAAAACCGATAAAATATCTGGAGGAAATAGGCTTTCTTGATAAGAAACTTATAGCAGCCCACTGCATCTGGCTTAACAATGATGACATAAGTCTTTTGGAAAAGCACAATGTAAAAATATCCTACAATCCGGTATCAAACATGAAGCTTGCATCAGGCGTTTTCAACTATCAAAAAATGAAAAAATTAACAGTATCGCTTGGAACGGATGGGTGCGCATCAAACAACAACCTTGATATGTTTGAGGAGATGAAAATAGGCTCACTTTTGCAGAAATCCTATTTCAATGATGAAACAATTATGCCTGCAAAGGAGATATTCAGCATAGCAACAGAAAATGGAGCGAAAGCACTTGGACTTAATGCAGGAAAAATTGAGGAAGGGAAACTGGCAGATGTTTTGCTGATAGACCTAAAAAAACCTGAACTAACACCCAATCATGACCTGATTTCTGATTTGGTTTACTCTGCAAACGGCTCTGCTGTTGACACAACAATATGCAATGGAAAAATTTTAATGAAAAACAGAAGGGTTAAAAATGAAGAAGAAATACTGGAAAAGGTGAAAAAGGTTGCATTGGACTTAATTAGCAGGTGATTGACATAAAAAACATGAACATTAGAAGTGCAGAAAAGAAAGATTTAACAGCAATTGAACGTCTGACAGCAGAAAATAATGAAAAATTTGATGATGATATTGAAAATATGTTTGTAGCAGAAAAGGATGGAGATGTTGTTGGCTATATCTCCTATGATCCTATCATCAAAGAGGACAAATGGCTTGGAAAACATTACGAGACAAAAAACGTTGTTGTGAAGGATGAATACATTGGTGAGGGTATTGTTTCCAAACTCATAGAACATCTGACAAATTTTGTTAGGGATAAAGGAATGAATGTACGGCTCAAACACTAACCAAACTTCCCAGCTTCTATCTTTTATTTTGTAGAGGCTTGTTTAACTAATAGCGTAATATCATCAAACCATACTTGTCCTGTTCCGGTTAAAGATGCTCTAACAGTGAACAACCTCGCCGTGAACGGCGGGGCATCCGTCGCTTGGTTTTTAGTTTGATTTTACGCACAGATAAATCTTATGTTGGATTTTTTTTGCTAAAATTGATAGATTTTGAAATTTTACGAATTGATTTTTTCTTATCGCTCAAATAGAGTATAATACCCATGAGGATACACCCTATACCAACACAGATGGGCAAAAAACCGATGGTTGGAAATAGAGGTAAATGGTGTACGCTTACATTTCTATAGAACACGCTATATTTTTCATCTGTTAAACCAACCTGAAAGACTTTAATCTTAATTGTGCGATTAGGTATGGAAGAAACTGTTGGAGACCAGTTGACAACAACATTTTTTTCTATTTTGTTATCACTAAAATTCAGTGGCTGTATACAAATCAATTTATCGTCATCGAAAAAATGCAGATTTACTTTGCTCATATTAACATAATTTCGATTGTAAACAGTTGCCGTAATTTTTATAGTATCTCCAGTGTAAAGATAAAATTCATCGTCAAAATAACGACCTGAAAATTTAATATCTGTAACAACTACTTCAGGTAGAGGAATATTCATTGGTTGCGCTAATGGATAGTTATCTTTTACTCCGCCAGAAACATTCACCACACCGTCATAAATACCATCTCTCCCAGAAACTCGAAGATACATATACCCCCACCCACTATACATATCACAACTGTAATTTTCTCCCCAATAGTTGCCCCCATATTGATAACCTTTATCCCAACGGTTATTATTTAAATATGAGTCTATGTTATAGGTATTATTTATAATATTGTTGTGATAAATGAGATTATTAAAACAATCAAACCCTATATCAAATCCATATATATTGTTTGAAATATTATTACATGTTATCTGCCCATTTTTTGCTTCGTTTAAATCAATACCAATATAATTATCGTATAGTGTAGAAGAGGTTATACTATTATTAGACGAGAAATAAACTCCACATCCTCTTTTATTTGAGTGACTTATGCAGTTCGTTATTGAATTGTTGTTTGAGGCTAGTGTGAACGCAATGCCACAGTAAATGTTGGAATATGTAATACAATTTATGATAGTATTCTGCGAAGAATATTTAAAACAAATACCATTCGTATTATTAATTGCATCACAGTTTTTTATGCAGATATTGGTACACTCATATAGTAAAATACCACGATCGTTGTGAGTGATTGTACAATTCTCTATCACGCCGTTTGATACATAATAAAGAAGAATACCTGTATATTTAGACTCGTTGTTTCTTCCATTGTAAATGTTACAGTTTCGTATAATGAAGTAAGCAGTTGTGTATCCTATTTGTATTCCATGGTTGGTTGATGCATTTATATCCCAGTACTCAATTATGTAGGGGTTGGTTTTTGTTCCGTTGCCACTAACTACACCATTTTCTTTGATAAATTGATCATTATTTTTTATGGATATCGGATTGTGTGGTAGTAGTATATTTGTGCTACTTTGTATTTCAAATTCAGCTTTTCCATTTATTACTATATTTGTTGGAAATAGACCGATGATAACTATGCAAATCAAAAAGATGCTTTCTATTCTATTATTCATTTTTTACCTCTATGTATTTATTTTCATATTGGTTACGAGCAGCATGATAGACCAATATCCCACTTATCAGGACACTTATACCGATTATACAATAAGTAACCATCCACACAATATATGACGCCCTATAAAATGTTGTAGTGATAGGTAGACAAGAGAATAATACTGGTGCTGGTAGCATAATAATGGTAATTGATCCAATCATTTTTTTAGTTTTTTTATCCAGACACATTGTAACACCTACCATGCTGAGAATCATGCCCATCCCTAAGAAGAGATAATAAAGTACAAAACCAATACTCTGTAGCACACTTAAAAGCCAAATCACAAAAATATCGATTGTGAAAAGTATCAAAGCAATAATAAGAAGTAGGATACCAAATTTGTAACTATTCATCGTAGCGCGCCCCCAGTGTGTTCCTATTATACTGAGAAGCGTAATAAATGTAACCGCTCCACAAAACCACGGTTGAGAAAATATTATCCCTACGACTCCCCAAGCATCAAGTCCACTTAGAGATAGAAAAACGACACAAAAACAACCCAACCCCATGTATATTCCGTATCTTAATCCTATAACTCCAATTTTTTTAGAGATATGTGCTTCACCTAATTTTTTAGGAAGTAATTCAGCCTTTGCATGAATATATATCCGAACAAGAACATAAGTTCCAACAACGACAATCGCTACAATTCCAGGGTATAAGGAGCCCAAATACGTAAAAGGGAATACCGTAATTAGAACAATCCATAAAAAATATACAAGCATGAAACTATCAAATATGGCTAATACACTCTTACAATAAATTATCATAACTAAGAGTAAAAAGATTGGGATTACTATTGGAAGATGCTTCAGAAAAGGATGGGAGGGAATTTTTAAAAAATCACACAAAAGCAAAAATAATATATCTATAGTGATAACAAACGAAATTAATATGAAACAAACTTTTGTTTTATGCTTTCTTATGAAATTCTGAATATAAAATATGTTTTCTACAATGTTTTTCACCTACTTTAAGTGAAGAACCACGCACCGAGGTACGGGGCATCATTCTGCACCAACCAGAGAATAGGTCGATGTACTTTTCTGCCACATTTTGGACATTTATCATCTTTCACGTCGGTTTCATAACATCTTGGACAGATGATTATTTTACATTTCTTACGTTTCCAAGGTGATTCGCTTCCACCAAGACCGCTCACCATCGCAGGTGCTTTTTCTACACTGCAAATCCCACATTTATACTTGAATATGTCATGCGTGCCTAATGCCATTTTTTCACCACCATATTAAGTCACATATACACCGTACAAGATCTTCGAGGTCTGAAAGAGTTTTCAAGTTACTTTTTCCTTTTTGCCTTACCACCGCGCGCCATCTTCTCTCTTACTATGTTGCCTTTTCCACCTATGAAGTAAACTGGGAAGTTTGCCCTGTTTACCCTTTTACAAAACCAATAATTCCACCAATAAGTAGCCCTGCACCAAGAGGCAGTAATGTGAAAACAACCGAGCCTAATGCAACCGCGGTATTTGCTACCCCTACAATCTTACCCCAGTTAACAGCGACTGCTCCAAGATAACTGCCGACACCAATTAGAACAGCAACAATAATTATGACTTTCAATGCTTTTTTTATTAGTAAACCGAGTATTAAGCCTATAAGAAATTGAATGCCTATTAGTCCTATACCAAAACCAAGATTCCCGCCGAACATCTCACCAAACATAACAATGAAAGGATTCTTATCCTTTATAAATGTTTCGGTGAAGGTTTTTTAGTCTGTAAGTTATTCATGAGATTATGAATGCTGAAGAACTACCAGATGGCTACAATATAGATGCATTAAACGAGATTGTGGAAAAAGCAAAAAAGGATGTTGAGACAGAATACGGTACTGTGTTTATGCCTCCAATATTTCAGGAACACCTGATTGGAAGATGCAGGGGCATGGTGAAGGATTACAACTCCATCGTTGCGTATGAAGAAATGAAAAATGAAATTATAAAATTTATCAAGGTGCAGTAAAATGGCGATATGGCAGGGAAAATCTAAAAGGAAAAAAACAGGCGGTAGAAGGGTTTATTCCAGAAAGAAAAGAAAATATGAGATTGGAAGGGAAAAAAGGGAAACAACAGTTGGGGAGCATAAAACCCATGTTTTCAGAACAAGGGGGAACAACGGTAAAACAAGGGTTCTCAAGGCAGGAATTGCAAATGTAACTGTCCCAAAGGAGAATAAAAGTCAGAAAATAAAGATTCTTTCTGTTGTGGAAAATAGGGCAAATCCGCATTATGTCAGAAGGAATATAATTACAAAGGGCGCAGTGATAAAAACAGAACTAGGAAATGCAAAGGTAACTTCCAGACCAGGTCAGGATGGTGTTGTCAACACTGTCCTAATCGAGTGATTTTATGGTTTCAAAAAAAGACAAAAAAATTGTTCTCTGGCTTGATTATTTTGACATAAACAATCCCAGACCGGTTAGAAGGATTTCAAAAAAACTCGCGGTTCATTCCCCGAAAATGGAAAAACTGGAGGAGGCAGCGAAATCCCTGGGTTTAAACCCAATACCAGAGGAGGGGAGATACCCGCATTACTGGTATAAAAAAACAGGCAGGGTTCTTGTTGACAAAAAAATAAAAAAAACAGCACTTATTAGACAGATTGCAGAAAAAATGCGTTCCGATTAAGAAAGTTTATAAAGGAACATAAAGGAGTATATAAACATAAACGAAAGTTATATATATTACCTATACTTTATGTTTTCTTACGGAAAACGCCAGAGCGTTTTCCTAAGGGGAGAGACTATGGCAAAAAATGAAAAAGTAAATGTTGAAGAAGTAATCAAGTGCCCGGAATGTAATAGCGCCCATCTAATCAGGGATTATGAGAGAGGAGAGCTTGTTTGCGATGAATGCGGGCTTGTGATAAATGAAGGATTCATAGATCAGGGTCCTGAATGGAGGGCTTTTGACTCTGAGCAGGGTGCAAGAAGGTCAAGAACAGGCGCACCCATGACATACACAATACATGATAAGGGACTCTCAACAGAGATAGGATGGAAAAACAAGGACTCATATGGTAAAAGTATCCCAACAAAAAACAGGGCGCAGCTTTATAGGCTGAGAAAATGGCAGAGAAGAATCAGGATAAGCAATGCTACTGAAAGGAATCTTGCATTCGCTTTGTCTGAGTTGGACAGAATGGCTTCTTCTATAGGGCTGCCTAGGAATGTTAGGGAAACAGCAGCAATGATATATAGGAAGGCTGTAACAAAAAATCTGATAAGGGGTAGAAGCATAGAGGGTGTTGCTGCTGCAGCATTATACGGGGCTTGCAGGCAGTGTAATGTCCCGAGGACACTTGATGAGATTGCATCCACATCCAGGGTGAGCAGAAAGGAGATTGGTAGAACATACAGGTTTATGACACGTGAACTTAAACTGAAACTCATGCCGACAGCACCTGAGGATTACATATCCAGATTTTGTTCAGAGTTAAAATTATCTGGTGACGTTCAGATAAAAGCAAATGAAATTCTGAAGCAGGCTGCTGAAAAAGAATTAACCTCTGGGAGAGGGCCTACAGGTGTTGCTGCTGCTGCAATCTATGTTTCATCAATAATATGCAACGAAAGGAAAACTCAGAGAGAGGTGGCAGATGTTGCGGGTGTCACCGAGGTAACAATAAGAAACAGATACAAAGAACTCACAGAAAAACTCAACATAAACGTGGTATTATAAGATTGCTGAACAGGAATGTGGGGAGGATGTACGTAATCATAGGTTGCGGTTCAGTAGGGCTGAGTGTAGCACGCCTTATAGCAGATAAGGATAAGACATTTATTCTTGATAATGACCCTAAAAGAGTGGAAAATCTCAGAGAACAAGGATTTGATGCTATTGTTTGGGATGCAGATAGAATTGATGTCCTGAAAGATAAGTTCTCAGACATAGACATATTTTTGATATTAAGCCCTGACATGAATGCAAACCTGACCGCTTTGAAAAAATTGCGGGAGATGCTGCCAAATGCATATATTGCTGTAAGGGCTTCAGACCTAGCGTCTGCAAAAAAAATGGAGGAGGAAAAAGCAGATTATGTAGTTCAGATGCCTGATGTTCTCGCATCATCCGTTGTCAGGGATATTGAAAACTATGAGATAAGAAAATCTGCTGATGCTCTGCTCAAAATATTAAAAGAGGCAAGGGAAACAGGCGTCGGCATAGTTATACACAACTCCCCTGACCCTGATGCACTCGCATCAGCCTTGGCATTAAAAAAAATCTGTGAAGAGCATAAAATAAAGAACCAGATTATTTACGGCGGTGAGATTGGCAGACAGGAAAACAAGGCGTTTGTGAACCTGTTTGAGATGGAACTAACGAAAATAGGTGAAATAGATTATATTTTACCAATGATAAACAATCTTGAAAAAATCGCATTAATAGATGCTTCAAAACCAGGTGCAAACAATGTACTTCCAAGGGATGTCGTACCAAACATCATAATTGACCATCACCCTGCAGATGAACCTGCCAGGGCAGATTTCTATGATGTGAAAAACATAGGTGCAACCTCAACAACGATGACAAAATACCTGCAGCAGCTTGGAATAAACATTGATTCAAAACTTGCTACTGCCCTGCTTTATGGGATAAGAACTGATACAAAAAATTTCACGCGTAACACAACACCAGAAGACCTGGGTGCAGTTGCGTTTCTATCGCCCTTAACTGACAAGGAATTGCTCTCAAAGGTTGAGACACCACCAATGAGTTCTGATACAATGGATGTTATGGGAAAGGCTATTGAAAACAGAGAGGTTTATGGCTCATATCTGATTTCCTGTGTTGAAAACATCAGGGATAGGGATACTCTGCCGCAAGCCGCGGAATTTTTACTTGCACTCGAAGGCGTCTCAACAGTTGTTGTATTCGGCATAGTTGGGGATCAAATCATAGTTTCTGCAAGAACAAATGATGTGAGATTAAACTTGGGTGATGTTTTAGCAAAGGCATTTGGAGGTTCAGCGGTGCTGCCATCAAAAAATGGTATCGCACATCCATCCGCCGGCGGCCATTCTGCATCCGCAGGTGCGCAAATACCACTTGGACTTCTTGGTGAAACAGAGGAAAAAGAAAAACTGGTAGTCCTTGCGAAAAGCGCGGTTAAGAAACAGTTTTTTGAGGCAGTAGGATTTGAGGAAAAAAAGAAAGAGGAAAAGAAGGAAAAGAAGGACTGAGATTTTTATAAGTATAAGAGCATAATCTTATAGTATGGATATATTATCAAGCCTATTATTACAATGATTATCAACATGCCTACCCATACCATTTTGCTCCATCTAAAAATCTTTGAACCATCTAAAGGATAAAAAGGGATCATGTTGAATCCTCCCAGCATTATGTTTATGAAGCAAACAAAAACACAGAGAATCCAAATAAAGGAGGGGTTTAAGAGTAAAACAACAGGCAAAAATACTGATGAAATCAAAATATTTGTCAGAGGACCTGCAGCACTGATTTTTCCATTTCTTTCAGAGTCAACATTACCCGCAATGTAAACAGCGCCTGGTGCTGCGAAAACAACACCAAAAAATGAGAGGATTAATGCAAGCAGCAGCCCCTTCGGATACATTCTGTATTCCGCCCAGCAGCCGTATTTTTGCGCTACAATTTTATGTCCAAGTTCATGCAGAAGAAACGCTGTTGAAACAGCAGCAAATGAAACAGGTAAAATGTAGATAAAGCGCATTATCATTTTGTTAAAGAAAACTTCTGAAAACGCAAACGAAAAAGCAAATGTTAGAACAGCAACAGAAATAAGCAGTTCTCTGATTTCCCTAGATGAAAATTTTTTTGCTGGGACGTAGTAGTTGTACATGTTGTCATCTATGATATACTGTAACAGTGCAGGAATCTATACTGATATCATCCCACACATCCCTGACAAACAATGTTACAATATGTGTCTTTCCACCAGGCTGCGCATCGTCACTATCATATTCATAGTCTACTTCGATACCATAGCGTGTATCATTGTGCCCGTCACCGTCGTTGTCTGTATCGAAACACCAAGTATAGTTAACAATGCTGTCATCAGTATAATATGAAGAGGATGCATCAAGGTGTAATGTCTTATTTATGCTGAGATGCACCTCCTTGTCATCACCGGCATTAGCAATAGGCTTCTGATTTATAAAGAACGTTAAAGGACTGCTTGAAATATTACCTCCTTCTTTTACATAATTATTTGTGAGGGTAGCCTCGACAGTATAATTTCCACTATTACTATAACTGAATTTTCCAGTATAATATCCAGCTGTTTCTGCAAGAGATGTATTAACAACATTAATTTCTGGAATGGTTACAGCGACATTTGCACTCAAAGGCATTCTATCCGGGTATACTGTTATGCTAATCTTTTTCCCCTCCTCAGGAGGAACATGTTCGGCAACCACATCTATGCTCTCTACAACCCATTCAACTGGATAGGATGTATTTCCAGTTACCCCTTTGAATGTAGCCTCCACTATATAACCTCCATTTTCTGTAACAAACTTATTATACAATATATTAACGCTTCCTTCACCGTCCGTTATTTTTACAGAATCCTGATAGATTTCAGATTCGTGGGTTATTTTAAGTTCAGCATTTCCTGAAAACCCCTGTTCCTTAGGAATTGTTATTACCTTTATGTTTATTCCCTCATCCCCCGACTCAGTATAGACTGCTATGCTTTCTATTTCCACTTTCTTAGAACTTAGTGCAGAATACCACAGCCCGACCGTGCATACTGATATCACTACCACCGCCGCAATCAATATTCCTATTATCTTTTTTTTCCCTAACATTTTCTCATCCTCCTTAACACTATTGCTATAATCCCAAGTGTGATAATCATAAACGTAGGATCAAAACCAGGGATATATGTACCTCTCTGTCTTACATATATACTAAAGTTTTCTGAAACTTCTTCAGTATTCTCAGATGTTACAGATGTAACCTTTATATCTATTTTTAAGATTTTATCTTCCCATAGTGTCCATCCATATGGTGCAACAACCATAATTGGTATGTTTGCAATGGATTTTTCAGGTATATATATTGAAGAAAATTTTTCTTGTATTATCCATCCTTTGATCTCATCTCTGTTAGTAATTTCAACCCCATATATGTCGTTGCTGTTACCTAGGTTTACTATATAAATGTTGAAATAGGTTTCAGTATTTGGTGCCATCTGCTGATACGGTGTCGCACATTCTATTGAAAGTTTGTAGAATGGTTTTACAGAAACCATGCTGGTCTCATGTACCGTAATATATGGCTCAGCCCAACCATAGGGCATTCCCTCAACATCTACAACAACTACTACACCTGGCACACTGTTACTTGTTTCAGGTGGTGCGTGCACATCTAATGTGAATGGCATGGTTCCGTTTCCACTTTGCTTTGCTTTTGTAGGTGTTACTGCCACTTTCCATCCTCCTGGATTATTCTCTATCTTGGCAGAGACATATATCATCATCTGATAGGAATAGGAATAGGATATATTTCCTGTAAAGTGTGCTATACAATTTGAGCCTGGTGATACATCGACCTGCTGGTGTTCTTGGTCAATGGTTACGCCCAATGAGGCTGTACCTATAGTAATATCTGAGGCGGATGCTGTAGGACATTTTAGAGTGGAAAAAAGTATGCTTCCTATTATAATAAATCCTATAAAAATCCGCATTTTCGACCATATTTTTGACATCTGCTTCCTCTTAACGTTTTTTCCTCAGTATTATTGCAACTATGCCTAAACAGAGAATCAAAAAGAAAGGGTCAAACCCCGGGATATACGTACCCCTTTGTCTCAGATATATATGAAAATCCTCTGAAATTTCCTGAGAACTCTGAACACCTTGTGAGGTTGTTGACGTAACTTTTATGTCTATTTTTGAAACTTTGTCGTTCCATAGTGTCCAATCATGTGGTGTAATAATTTTAATTGGCACAGTTTTCGTTCCTTTTTCGGTTATATTTACCAACGAATATTGCGGCTGAATAACCCAGCCGGTGAACTCAGGTGAATCTATGTTGCTGATTTCTATTCTGAATAGGTCATTTAAGTTTCCCAAATTTACTATTTTAATATAAAAGTAGGTCTCTGTCCCAGGACTTATCTGCTGATAAGGTGTGTCAGAGGTAAGTGATACTTTGTAAAACGATTTTACAGAAACAGTCACCTGGGCAGCACCCCCAAGATAGTTAAGACCAACATCAGCTCTCCTTACATATGTTTGGATTTTGATTACTGCAACAGC
>Ga0210016_1003349_pt1 | contig 14151 bp, 13 predicted proteins | sample CryGeyCG2014_300_FD_185454 | JGI IMG/M metagenome (GOLD analysis project Ga0210016, IMG submission 185454) | Groundwater microbial communities from aquifer - Crystal Geyser CG02_land_8/20/14_3.00 (SPAdes) (version 2) | ecosystem: Environmental > Aquatic > Deep subsurface > Groundwater | place... | reverse complement strand
CGATCAAATCACGCGCCCAATCAGACCATGCCGCCAGCCGCGCTTGCACGCTCAAGCCGAACGCCGCGCCAGCATCGCCTTCTTGATTTCGGCAATCGCCTTGGCCGGGTTCAAACCCTTCGGGCATGTCTTGGTGCAATTCATGATGGTGTGGCAGCGATACAAACGAAACGGGTCTTCGAGATTATCCAGACGATCCCCGCTGTCTTCATCGCGCGAGTCGATGATCCAGCGATACGCCTGCAACAACACCGCCGGGCCCAGGTAACGATCACCGTTCCACCAATAGCTTGGGCAACTGGTGGAGCAGCAGGCGCAGAGAATGCATTCGTACAAGCCATCGAGCTTGGCACGATCCGCCTTGGATTGCCGACGCTCGCGATCTGGCGGCGGCGAGCTCTGCGTGCGAATCCACGGCCGGATCGAAGCGTATTGGGCATAGAACTGGCTCAGGTCGGGCACCAGATCCTTGACCACCGGCATGTGCGGCAACGGATAGATCGGCACCTGCTTGCCATGGCAATCGCTGATCTCCTTGGTGCAGGCCAGGGTGTTGGTGCCATCAATATTCATCGCGCAGGAGCCGCAGATGCCTTCGCGGCAACTGCGCCGAAAGGTCAGCGTCGGGTCGATTTCGTTTTTGATTTTGATCAGCGCGTGCAGCACCATCGGCCCACAATCGGCGGTATCGATGTCGTAGGTATCCAGCCGCGGATTTTCATCGTTGTCGGGATTCCAGCGATAGATCTTGAAGGTGCGCACCGATTTGGCGTCAGCCGCCGCCGGAAAATGCTTGCCCTTCTGTACTCGGGAGTTTTTTGGCAGTGCGAACTCGGTCATACCCAACCTCACCTTTGGTCTTGAAGGCGCGGCAAACCATTGCCACGCGGGATGTCCAGCCAATCCAAGCGATCAATACTTGCGTTCTTTCGGCGGCGCCACCGCCACATCACCGGAGGTCGTCAAGTGCACCGGCCGGTAGTCGATACGCACCTTGCCATCGGCATCGACGTGCGCCAGCGTGTGCTTGAGCCAGTTCACGTCATCACGTTTGGGAAAATCCTCGCGGGCGTGCGCGCCACGACTCTCGGTACGATTCTCGGCCGAATAAATCGTCGTCAACGCCATCCCCAGGAGATTTTGCAGCTCCAATGTCTCCACCAGATCGGTGTTCCAGATCAACGAGCGATCGGTCACTTTCACGTCGGCGAACGAGGCGTGAACCTGGCTGACTTTGGCCGCGCCAGCACGCAACGATTCGCCGGTGCGGAATACGGTGGCGTCGGCCTGCATGGCGCGCTGCATTTGCTCGCGAATGTCGGCGGTGGCCAGATTGCCGTTGGCGTGGCGCAATCGATCAAAGTTGGCCAGCGCCGGCTCCAGCGCATCGGCCGCCAAAGTGGAATGCTTGGCACCCGGCGTCACCACTTCACCGGCACGGATCGCCGCGGCGCGGCCAAACACGACGATATCCAGCAAGGAGTTGGAACCGAGACGGTTGGCGCCGTGCACCGAGACGCAGGCGGCCTCGCCGATGGCCATCAAACCGGGGATGACTGCATCCGGATTGTCGCCCTTGCGGGTGACCACTTCGCCGTGGATATTGGTCGGGATGCCGCCCATGTTGTAGTGCGCCGTGGGAATTACCGGAATCGGCTCGCGGGTCACATCGACCCCGGCGAACACGCGTGAGGTCTCGGCAATGCCGGGCAATTGCTCGTTGATGGTGGCGGCACCGAGGTGCTCCAGATGCAGGTGGATGTGGTCTTTTTTCGGGCCAACACCGCGGCCTTCGCGGATTTCCAGGGTCATGCAGCGGCTGACCATATCGCGCGGCGCCAGATCCTTGACGCTGGGCGCATAGCGCTCCATGAAGCGCTCGCCATTGGCATTGGTGAGATAGCCACCTTCGCCGCGGACGCCTTCGGTGATCAACATGCCGGCGCCATACACCCCGGTCGGGTGGAATTGCACAAACTCCATATCCTGCAGCGGCAAGCCAGCGCGCAGCACCATGCCACCGCCGTCGCCGGTGCAGGTGTGCGCCGAGGTGCAGGAGAAGTAGGTGCGGCCATAACCACCGGTGGCCAGCACGACGCTCTGGGCACGGAACAAATGCAGCGTGCCATCGGCCAGATTCCAGGCGAGCACGCCCTTGCAAACGCCTTCTTCGAAAATCAGATCGAGCGCAAAGTACTCGACATAAAATCGGGCGTCATGCTTCAAGGCCTGTTGATAGAGCGTATGCAACATCGCATGGCCGGTGCGATCAGCAGCGGCGCAGGTGCGTTGCGCGGGCGGGCCCTCACCGTACTTGGTGGTCATGCCGCCGAACGGGCGTTGATAGATGCGGCCATCTTCGGTGCGCGAAAACGGCAGGCCGAAGTGTTCCAGCTCGACCACGGCGGGGATCGCCTCGCGGCACATGTATTCGATGGCGTCTTGGTCGCCCAGCCAATCGGAGCCTTTGACGGTGTCGTAGAAATGCCAACGCCAGTCGTCCGGACCCATATTGGCCAGTGCTGCCGAAATGCCGCCCTGCGCCGCCACGGTATGCGAGCGCGTGGGAAATACCTTGCTGATACACGCGGTGGCCAGGCCTTGTGCGGCCATGCCCATGGTGGCGCGCAGGCCGGCGCCGCCGGCACCGACAACCACAACGTCATATTGGTGAGTGGTGATCTTGTAAGCGTCCACGTCGGGTCAAGCTCCCATGGTGATGCGCAACAGGCAAAAAGCAGCGCCCAATGCGGCAAGAAAAGCCAGCAATCGCACCGCCAGCAACAGACTGATCTCCATTGCCCGGCCATGCACGTAATCTTCGATCACCACTTGCAGACCCAACCAGGCGTGATAGAGCGCGGCCAGCAGGAACGCCAGTAGCAAAAACGCATTCAGCGGTTGCGCCAGATAGACCCGCGCATCGGCGTAGTCCGCTCGCAGCAAACTGGCCGCGGCCAACAAAAACCACAAGGTCAAAGGCAACAACAGCACGCTGCTGACGCGTTGCGCCCACCAGTGCTCAGTGCCCGCTTTGGCGGAGCCGAGTCCGCGCACTTCGGCGAGTGGATCACGCAGGCTCATCACGCACCTCCAAACAATCGAATGGCGACCAACCCAGTACCCAGAGCGGCGACGGCAACTACCGTCCAGCCACTGGCAGCGCTGGTCGGCAGGTCAAGCCCCCGGCCCAGGTCCCAGACCAGATGGCGCACGCCATTGGCCAGATGGAACAGCAGGCTGAAGGCAAATCCGAGCAGTACCAAAGCGCCGAACCAGGAGCCGGCGATCCGCGCAAAGCTGGCGTAGCACTCAGGACCGCTGGCAATCGCTACCACCCAGTAGATCAGCAGGGCCAAGCCAAGACAAAGGAACACGCCGGTGGCGCGATGCAGGATCGAGAGCACCGAGGTGAGCTCCGGTCGGTAAATCTGTAAGTGCGGTGATAGCGGTCTGGCAACAGGCATGGCAGTTTTCATCCAGTAGTTGAGTGCAGACAACGATAAACGACGGTTTGGCGCAATACCTTAGAAATCAATACAGCGACCGGCTTGCTCCCAATCGCCAAAACGTGTGGGTTCGGGGCCTTTGCGGCCACCGATTTCGGTGCTGGGATGAGGGGCTGATCGAACTTCAGCAGGCGCAACGATGGCCGCCGACATCACGGTCACTGCGTCCGAGTCACCGCTACCGCTGAGCGCCGAGGCCGGGTTTCCGGCTTCGGGCTGACGAGATGGGCTTGGTGCAGAAGGGAGTGACATCGCCCGGCGATAATAGCGCTTTCGATATGGCAGCGGCAATCAGTCTTGATTGTCTGGCTCAACAAAACTGAAGCGAATTTCCGGAAAACGCGAACGCATCGCGATTTCCACGCGATTGATCGCCGCCACCGCCTCGGCAATGCTTTGATCTTCGGCAAGCTGCACTTTGACCGCGACCATGACGTCGCTACCGAGCTGCAAGGTAATCAAGTTGAACACCCGGGAGATTTCCGGCCGGGCCTCCAGAAAAGCCCGCAGTTGCCGGTTTAGCACCGGGTCGGCGCTCTGCCCGATCAGCAACGCCTTGACCTCGATCGCCACAAATACCGCCACCACGATCAGCAAAACACCGATCGCGATGGTGCCGAGCGCGTCATACCTGGGATCGCCGGTCAGCATCGTCAACAAGATCGCCATCAGCGCCAGCGCCAGCCCGAGTAACGCCGCCAGGTCTTCGCCGAAAATGACGATCAACTCGCTCTGCCTTGAATCCCGAAACCAGCGCCAGAGACGCTCGCTACCGCGCGCTTTGTTGACTTCGCGCATGCAGCCAGCCATCGACACACCCTCAACTATCAAGCCGAACGTCAGCACCGCCACCGCCAGCCAAGGCCAGTGCAGTTCGGCCGGGTGCTGCCATTTGTGCAGTCCCTCGTACAACGAAAACATGCCGCCGACGCTGAATAGCAACAGCGCCACCAGAAACGACCAGAAGTAAATGGCTTTGCCGTGACCGAGCGGGAAATCTGCGGTCGCTGGCAACCGCGCGCGCTTCATGCCGAGCAACAGCAGCAACTGGTTGCCACAATCCGCCAGCGAGTGCACCGCCTCGGCCAACATCGCCCCGGATTGAGTCAGCAGGGCGGCCACCGCCTTACTGACAAAAATCGCAAAATTGGCACCCAAAGCAATCAAGATCGCTTTGGTGGAATCGCCTTTGCCGGCCATCGGTAAACTCCAGAAATCGGGCCGGTGATTATGCCCGAATCGCCGCCAATTGCGCCCACCGCCATCGTCGCCGCTGGCCATAGCGGTTCCACCACACCGGTCCGGCGATCCCGAAATGGCTGTTTTGACACCCCAATCACAACGACTGCGTGCATACTTTGGCGATGCGCAGCCAACAACGTCACCAGCCACCTTTGCAACACCAGCGCACCGGCGTGTGGCAGGAACGACTGGTGCTGGCCAATGGCCGCGAGGTGGTCCTGCGACCGATCCACCCCAATGACCTGGAGCCCCTGCGGGCCGGCTTCACCACCTTGACCGCAGAAGAGATTCGCCTGCGCTTTATGCATCCGATGACCGGGTTGACGCTGGAGTTCGCCCGCCAGCTCACCCACCTCGATCCCAACAACGCGTTCGCTCTGGTGATCGCCGAACCGCTGCCAGCGGGGCAAGCCTTGGTCGGCGCCGTCGCCCGATTGAGCTTCGACCGAACCACCGGACTGGCCGAGTTTGCGCTGCTGGTGGCCAAACCAATTGCCGGCTTTGGGCTTGGCCACTACCTGATGAAGAAACTGATTTACTGGGCGCGGCGCAACCATCTGCGCGCCATCTGCGGCGATGTCCTGCGCGAGAATACGGTCATGCTCAATCTCAGTGAGCGCCTCGGTTTCGAGCTCCGCAGCAGTTCCGGAGAATCGGGAATCGTGCAAGTTTGGCTAGACTTGAGCCGCGCTTGAGTGCCGTAGTTGAGATGCCTTCAGAACCAACCGAGGTGGAGTCACCCATGCCGCCAGCCATTGCCGCGTCATCAAGATTGTGCGCAACGCGCTCGACACCGACCTGGTGGTCGCGTTCTCGCTTGGTTTTGCTCGGCGCCTGTCTGTGGCTGCTGGCGGCTTGCACCGATAAGACAGCGTCGCCAGTTGCCGGGCCCAGTGCGCTGACCAGCCAGCCCACGCTGGCGGCCTTGCCCACCCCACGCAGCAACGTCGCCGTTGCTGGCGTCCACACGCCGCAAGGATTCGCCATCATCGCCGCCAACGGCCTGGGTAGCGGCAAGACCCATAAGGCGATCCAGCGCAGCTTGTTCGTCTGGAGCGAACGCCATCCGCAATGGCGGCAACTGGCTGATTTGCCGGTGGCCGAAGGGAGTCTCGCCAGCGCCGCGGTGGCGGTGCGCGGACGCGTCTGGCTGCTCGGCGGTTACACCGTCGCCGCCGATGGCAGCGAAGCGTCCACACCCCATCTGCATGCGATCGATCCGGACACCGCCGTGGTAGCGCGGATGCCGGATATGCCGATCCCAGTCGATGATGCCCTCGCCCTGCCCTGGCGGGATCGCTACCTGGTGTTGGTCAGCGGTTGGCACGACACCGGTAACGTCGATGCCGTACAGATCTTCGACACCGAAACCCAATCCTGGCAATCCGCCACCGCCTTTCCGGGTGACCCGGTGTTTGGTCACGCCGGCGGCTTGGTCGGCGATCAACTGCTGGTCTGCGATGGCGTCACCGCGAAGCGCGACGGCAACGGCAAAGCCACTTTTGCGCTGACCCGCGACTGCTATCAAGGCGACCTGGACCCGCACGCCATCGGCACCATCCGTTGGCAGCAGGTGACAGCCCACCCCGGTCCGCCGCGCTATCGCATGGCCGCCACCGGCACCGGCCAAGGCGGCGGCCGCGTGGTCTTTGCCGGCGGCAGCCCCAATCCCTACAACTACGATGGCATCGGCTATGACGGCGTACCTTCGTCAGCCAGCGCGCAGGTCTACAGTTACGCCTTCGCCAGTGGCCGCTGGCAACAACACGCCGATACCGCAGTCGCCACCATGGACCATCGCGGCATGATCGAATACGCCGGCAATTTTTATCTGATCGGCGGCATGCGCGACCCACAAACCGTCAGCGCCGAGGTGCTGAGTTTTCGCATCGGGCCGTTCGCAACGGCCGAATGAATCCAACACCATCGCCACCATGCACCAGAACCCGCCACTGATCGGCATTTCACCCAGAATCCTGCGCCAGGTGCCCAGGGAGCTGGGTTTTCGGGGCAAGACCTTGCAGTATCTGGAACAGTCCGTCACCCAGTGGGCGATGGGCTGCGGTGGCATCGTGGTGATGCTGCCGACGGTGCAGCGGGAAGGCACCATCGACCATCGGGAAATTCATGTCGATGACTACGCCCTGCGCTGCGACGGGCTGATTTTGCAAGGCGGCGCCGATCTTGATCCCGCGAGTTATGGTGAAGTACCGCGTGCCTGCAACGGGGAACTGGATTCGATTCGAGACCAATTTGAATTGGCCTTGGTGCGCGCCTTCGTCGAACGCGGCAAGCCAGTATTAGGACTGTGTCGCGGCATGCAGCTGATCAATGTCGCCTTCGGCGGCAGCTTGTACCAGGATCTGCTTGCCGACGGTGCCACCACCCAAAATCACGTCGATGCCGATGCTTATGACCAACACGGCCATCTGATCCATTTGACCCCAGCGGGTAGCTTTCAGCGTTGGCACCAAACCGCACAGGCCCGGGTCAATTCCATCCATCACCAAGGCATCAAAACGCTGGCGGCGGGATTCGTCGTCGAAGCCCATGCGGAGGACGGGGTAATCGAGGCGATCCGTCGACAAGGCGAAGCATTTGTCGTCGGCGTGCAATGGCATCCGGAGTTCCACTGGCAGACCGACGCGACGTTGTTGTCGCCAATACCGCTGATGCGCGCCTTTCTGGAAGCGGCGGCCAAACCTGGCTGATCCACACCACCACCGACAGAGCGCCGAATCCAGGCAGTGATTTGGCATCATGGATTTTGTGTTTTTACCGATTCCTAACGCCAACGCTGGGATAGTCAGCGACCCGCCAGACATCGAGTCGATCCCATGACCCATGACGGACCCTACACCTTTGGGGTGGAAGAAGAGTTTTTTCTCGCCGACCGCGACCGCGCGCAAATCTTGAAGCGAATGCGCGCCGGGTTTGTCGGTGATTGCCAGGCCCGCCTCGGCGCCCAGGTCCAGTACGAAATGCTGCAATCGCAGATTGAAACCAACACCGTGATTTGTACGCGCCCCGAACAGCTGGAAGCCGAACTTAGACGTCTGCGGCGCGGCTTGATCGAGGTGGCTGACCAGCACGGCATCGCGATTGTCGCTGCCGGCACGTTTCCGATGGCCGAATGGCGCGAGCAGGTTCATACCGATCAGCCGCGCTATCAAAAATTGGTCGACGACTTTCAAATTATCGGTCGACGCAATCTTCTGTGTGGTCTGCATGTTCATGTGGCGCCGCCGATTGGCACCGATCGCGTCGACGTGATGAACCGTTTGCTGCCATGGCTGCCCTTGTTTCTGGCTCTGAGCAGTTCCTCACCCTTCTGGAATCGTGGCCGCACCGGCCTGATGAGCTATCGACAAGCCGCCTACGACGAATGGCCGCGCACCGGCATCCCGGGCTACTTTCATGGCGAGGCCGATTACCAATCGTTCGTATCCACGTTGGTGCAGGCCGGGGTAATTGTCGACGCCGGATTTCTGTGGTGGGCGGTGCGGCCATCGGCCCGCTATCCAACGATTGAACTGCGCATCTGCGATGCCTGCACCCAGGTGGAAGTCGCCGCCGCCGTTGCCAATCTGTTCCGTTGTCTGGTGCGATTACTGGTGCGGCGCCCAGAGATTGGACGTGCCCGCTCGTCGATGACGCGCATGCTCATCGAAGAAAACCGCTGGCAGGCCAAACGCCATGGCATCCGCGCCGAATTTGTCGATATCGACATCGGCCCCAGCCGAAAAACGGTGGCGCAATGCCTGTCCGAATTGTTGGTGCTGTGCGCTGAAGACGCCCAGCATTTTCGCTGTGAGCCGGCATTGGTCCAGCTCGGCCGCAGCTTCGATACCGGCAGCAGCGCGGAATGTCAGTTGGCCGTATACCATGCGGCCCGCGACGCTGGCGTGTCCCGCGCCGAAAGCTGCCGACGCGTGAGCCGATGGCTGATGGCCGAAACCCGCAAAACATAGCCGGAACAAGCGTTGGCGGCGCCGACCAAATCAAATTGGGTCGCGCCCGCTAACGACGCTGTCCAGGATCGACCAACCCGAACTGGATCGCCAGACGCACCAAGGTCACGTCGCTATCCACACCCAACTTGGAGAAGGCGTTGTATTTGTGGCTCGCCACGGTTTTTTTGCTGACATGCAGACGATTGCCGATCTCGACCATATCTTCGCCGTGCACCACGCCGACGACAATTTCGGTCTCGCGCTGGGTCAGCGTATCGAACGGCGATTTGGCATGGCCATTGATGGCGTTGATCGCCATCGCCTGGGCGACGTGCTGACTGATGTGTTTGCCGCCCGCCGCAACGGTGCGAATGGCGCTGACCAATTCGTCCATCGGGCACGCCTTGGTGATGAATCCGGCTGCCCCCAACTCAAGAAACTTGCGCGGGAACGGCGAATCTTCAAGGGCAGTCACCGCGATCAATCGCGCCTGCGGATTGCCGCGCAGGATACGGGTTGCCGCTTCCAGCCCGGTCATGCCCGGCAGATTCACGTCCATCAAAATGACATCGGGGACCAGTTCGCGTGACAAACGCACGCCGTCTTCGCCACTGCCGGCCTCGCCCACCACGGTGATATCCGCCTGCTGCGACAGCACTGCACGAAAAGCGGTTCGAATCATTGCGTGATCGTCGACGATCAGCACGGTCGTCATGGTGATTCCCCGGTGCGAAGTGACCGACCGATCATGCGCGGTCTGGCCGGCAAAGAGCAAGAAGTTTCTCGCTGGCTTCCCCGAGGAAGCCATCCACCCAAGAGATCGGCTGGGAAAAGATGGGCGGCCGACGCCGCGCAATGGCGCTGCGCGGCGCAACGGTTTTGGGCAGCTCGGCGCGCTGCGGTCTGGCGCCATGACCAGAACTTCAGTGCCTCGGTGGGAGCGCCGACCAGCATCGCGACCGCTGTACGGGCGAGCATCGCGACGCTTCTCGGCGCTCCCACAACGGCTAAGGCATCGCGAGTCGCTCCCACTATCTGTCGGCTGCCTCCGAAGCGCGGCATGGGCGCTGCTTTACAGCACTGGAAGGCATCGCTAGGCTCGACCTATCTTTTTATCGCGATACTAGGATATTTGCCGACTTCGGCCACGCTTGTCGGTGGCACCGCGCCTCTGCCCCGAATCCCCGAGCACCGCCGTCATGACCCTGACCCAATTGCGCTACATCATCGCCATCGCCGACGCGCAATTGAACATCACCCAGGCGGCGGCGAAGGTGCATGCCACCCAGCCAGGCTTGTCCAAGCAGCTCAAGCAACTCGAAGACGAACTCGGCTTTCTGTTGTTTACGCGGCGCGCGCGGAGCATCGAGGCGATCACCCCAGCGGGGGTGAAAGTCATTCAGCACGCCCGCACCATTCTCGCCGAGGCCGCCAACATCCGCGCGCTGGCGGCCAATCTGCGCGGCGAGGAAGCCGGTGAGTTGCACATCGCCACCACCCATACGCAGGCGCGCTATGTGTTGCCAAGACCGCTGGCGGCGCTGAAGCAGCGCTATCCGCAAGTCGCCATCCACGTCGCCCCCGGCGGTGATGCCGAGACCCTGGCGCGCCACGCCAATGGCGAGGCCGATATCGCCATCCTCAGCAGCGCCGGGACCCCGCCCGAGGCAGATTTGGCGCTACCGATCTACCACTGGGATCGCGTTGCCCTGGTGCCGCGGGGACACCCCCTGGCAATGCTCGGGCGGCCGCTGACGCTGGCCGATTTGATCGCCTATCCGCTGGTCAGTTACGAGTCCAGCCGGGCGGCCGATTCTTCGTTGCGTCGCGCTTTCAGCGCGGCCGGCTTGAATCCCGAAATCAGCATCACCGCGCGCGACGCCGATCTGATCAAGACCTATGTGCGCACCGGCCTCGGCGTTGGCATTCTGGCGGAAATGGCGATCGACGGCAGCGATGCCGACCTGGTCGCGCTGCCGACCCTCGGCTTGTTCCCGCTGTGCACGACCTGGTTGCTGATCCGCAAGGATCGCGTGCTGCGCGATTACGCCGAGGCCTTGATCCGTACGCTGATTCCCGACATTGACCTGCGCGACTTGCGGCGTGCGTTGCGCGACGACGCCCCGCTGCAAGTTGCGGCCCAGCATTGGTCGCAACGTCAGGATCTATCGCGGCAAATGCCGCTGGCCGAGTTTCAGATCTGATCGAACCACGGTTCAGGCGTGCAGGCCGCACTCGCGCAGCAAGCCGGCGAAGCGGGTGTCTTCTTCGCGCATGCCGACGCGCCATGGTTGCGTGCTGTGGGTGTCGCCGATGCTGACATAGCCCTGCTGCCAGAGCGGGTGATAAGGCAAGTCAAACCGTTGCAAGTACTGGCCGATGTCGCGATCACGCCAATCGGCGAGTGGATGGACTTTCCACCGGCCATCGCGGCGTTCCAGAATCTCGATGTGTTGACGACTGCTGGACTGTTGCCGGCGAATCCCGGCGAACCAGGTGTTTACACCGAGTTCGGCCAGCGCCTGTTGCATCGGCTCGACCTTGCGAATGCGATTGTAAAAGCGGATCGCGTCGTGCCCCTGCTGCCAGAGCGCGCCATAGCGCCGTTCCATTTGGGCCGGCGACAGCAACGCTTGGCGGACCTGCAGATTCAACGCCAGGCGTTCGCGCAAGTGTTCGACAAAGTGCAAGGTTTCCGGAAACAAATAGCCGGTATCGATCAGGATCACCGGCAAATCGGGTTGCCGTTGGGTCAGCAAATGCAGCGACACCGCCGCCTGTGCGCCAAAACTCGAGGACAGCGCAAACGCGCCGGGCAGATGGGCCAACGCCCAGTCCACCCGCGCCGCCGCGCTTTGCCGTGACAGCCTGCGATTGAGTTCGGCCAGCAGCGCGGGTTCGTTGGCGGCGTTCAACAGATCCGGCGCGTTCATGCCTGCACCTCGGCGGCAATGACCGTGGGCACTCGAACAACGCCGACGCGCAATAGAAAATCGCCGAAGTGTTCGTGCGTTTCGCGTTCGCTGGCGTAGCGACCGAGTAGTTCATCCAGCACCGACAGGATCGTTGCCTGGTCGATATTTTCGCGGTGCAGGCGATTCAGGCGACGGCCTTGGAAGTCGGCACCGAGATGCAGGTTGTAGCGACCGGGGGCTTTGCCGACCAAGGCAATCTCACCCAGAAACGGCCGCGAACAGCCATTCGGGCAACCGGAAATCCGCAACAGAATCGGCGCCTCGGTCAAGCCGTGTCGGGTTAGCAGAGACTCGATCCGATCCAGAATCGTCGGCAGATAGCGCTCCGCCTCGGCCATCGCTTGCGCGCAAGTGGGCAGCGCCACGCAGGCCAGCGCGGTGCGTCGCAGGGCACTGCCGCGCTGGTGCGCATCGAGGCCATGGGCTTCGATCAAAGCCTCGATGCCAGCGCGGTCGGCGGCGGCAACGTTGGCGATCATCAGATTCTGGTTCGGCGTCAGCCGAAAATCGCCGCGATGCTGCAAAGCAATCGCCCGCAAGCCGCTCAAGGCCGGCTGCGCTGGGGTATCGGCGACCCGGCCACTTTCGACGCGCAACGTGTAGTGCCAACGACCATCGTCGCCTGCGACCCAGCCAAAGCGGTCGCCGCTGTCGGTAAAGCGAATATCGCGCGCCGGCGCCAGCGCCACGCCGAGCCGGGTTTCCACTTCATGGCGGAATGCGTCGAAGCCAATGCGATCGATGGTGTACTTGAGCCGCGACAATTTGCGATCACTGCGATCCCCCAGATCGCGTTGAGCGGTGACCACCGCCACCGCCGCCGCCAACACCCGTTCGGCGCTGACAAAACCGAGCACATCGGCCAGTCGCGGATAGGTGCGGGGATCGTTGTGGGTGGTTCCCATGCCGCCACCGGCGAGCAGGTTGTAACCGATCAATTCGCCATCTTCGACAATGGCGACGAAACCCAGATCCTGACTGAATACATCGACGTCGTTGATCGGTGGCAGGGCAAAACCAATTTTGAACTTGCGCGGTAAATAGTTTGGTCCGTACACCGTCTCGGTTTCATCGACATCCAGCAGCGGCTTCTCGTCCAGCCAGATTTGGTGATAAGCGCGGCTATGCGGCAGCAGATGTTCGGAGATCGCCGCCGCATCGGCGTGGATTCTGGCGTGCGCCGCCGATACCAGCGGATTGGCACTGACCATCACATTGCGATTGACATCGCCACAGGCCGCGATGGTGTCGATCAGACTTTGGTTGATCGCGGCAATGGTCGGTTTGAGCTGCTGCTTGATGATGCCGTGGATCTGAAACGCCTGCCGCGTACTCAGCTTGAGCGTGCCATTGCCGTAGCGCGTCGCCAGGGCATCCAGGGCCAGCCACTGCGCCGCGGTCGCCACCCCGCCGGGCAAGCGCGTGCGGATCATGAAGCTGTAGGCGGGTTCGAGCTTCTGCTGCCGACGTTCCTCGCGCAGGTCGCGATCATCTTGCTGATAGCTGCCGTGAAACTTCAGCAATTGCGCGTCGCCCTCGCGCAGGGCGCCGCTGATGGCGTCGTCCAGACTGGCGCTGATGGTGCCGCGCAGTCCGTGGCTTTCTCGCTTGAGCGTTTCCATCGGCGACAAAACTGCGTTCATTAGTACACATCCCGGGCGTAGCGGCCGCTGTGCTGAAGCTGGTTCAAGTAGTCGCTGGCCGACTCCGCGCTGTGGCCACCGTGCTCCGCCACGAGGGCGGCCAGCGCCGCGTGCACCGAGCGACCCATCGGGATGCCGCCGCAGACATACAGATGTGCCCCGCCCTGCAACCAGGCGTAGACCTCGCGCCCGCGCTCGAGCAGCCGTTGCTGCACATGAATGGGTTCGGCCTGATCGCGCGAAAACGCCAGATCCAGGCGCTGCAACTGGCCGTCACGCACTGCCGCCTGCCATTCCAGTTGATACAAAAATTGCGAGCGGGCGTGGCGCGCGCCAAAGAACAACCAGTTTCGGCCACTGCCGCCGAGCGCGCTGCGCTCTTGCAGAAAACCACGGAACGGCGCGACGCCAGTACCGGGGCCAATCATCAAAATATCCCGTGATCGATCTGCTGGCAGCCGAAAGCGGTCATTGGATTCCAGAGTCGCCATGACCGTGGTGCCTACGTTGGCATCAGCCAGAAAGCCCGATGCCACCCCCCGTTGCCGACCGTCCACACCGCGGGCTTCGACCACCGCCACGGTCAGATGGAGTTCATCGCCGACCGCTTTGCGGCTCGACGCAATCGAGTAGGAACGCGGCGCCAACGGTCGCAACGCAGCGACCAGCTCGCTGGCCGTCCACGGCGCCGGAAACTCGCGCAGCACATCGTCCAGTTGTCGGCTGGCGACAAACGCCGCCAGCGCGGCCGCATTGTTGTCGGCGAGCAGCGCATCGAGGCCGCTGGCAGCGGCGCGCTCACCCTGTTGTTTGAGGAATCCGCGATGCA
>Ga0210016_1003343_pt1 | contig 14161 bp, 10 predicted proteins | sample CryGeyCG2014_300_FD_185454 | JGI IMG/M metagenome (GOLD analysis project Ga0210016, IMG submission 185454) | Groundwater microbial communities from aquifer - Crystal Geyser CG02_land_8/20/14_3.00 (SPAdes) (version 2) | ecosystem: Environmental > Aquatic > Deep subsurface > Groundwater | place... | reverse complement strand
CGTTTTGTTTGTTATATCAATAGGTTACCTTTTTAAGACTACCATATAACAAAGAAATTGTCGACCTTAAAATGCGCTTTTTCTCTTTTATTTCAAATAATTAGCATTTATGGATGGACACTAACTATTTTAATTACAAATGACATTACTAATGCAAAACGATTAAGAGAAAATCTTGTTGAATTTTTAGCCAGAAAGGAATCTCATCCAAAAGAGGAAGTTGAGAGAAAGGTTTTAATTGTGACTTCTGCACAGGAACATAAGGCAAATGTAGCAAAACTTAAAGATGTGGATGATAAAGATGACCTGACGGAATGGATAGTGTCAGTTTCTATGCTAACTGAGGGGTGGGATGTAAAGAATGTATTTCAGATTGTCCCATGGAAAGACAGGGCATTTAATTCCAAACTCTTAATTGCACAGGTTTTAGGAAGGGGATTGAGGATTCCGCCTGAATACCAATCTCCACAGCCAAGGGTTAAGGTATTTAACCATGATGCGTGGAGTAGAAATATCAAGGGGCTTGTGGATGAGATACTTGAGGTTGAGATGAAATTAACAAGTTCTGTTTTAAAAGAAGGTGAAAGGACTAAGTATAACTTTGCTCTTTACAATATCAATTACGACAAAGACCCACAGGAAAAAGAAGCCAAGAAAGATACAGAGGTGTTTGATTATACAAAAGGCTATATTAAACTGATTTCACAGATTGAGGATGAAGATAAAAACACAGAATACACGAGCTTAGCAGGCGAAGTATACTCCAAAAATACATTAATTGAGTATAACACCTATACTGTTGATGAGGTGGTAAATAAAATCTATGAGGAGTTCAAAACAAGGGAATGGGAAGGAAGGATTTTAAGATTACCAGAAGGCGAATACACTAAAAATGATTTACCTCCGAAGGATGTTTTAAAAAAGATAATCAGGACATCAATGGACATGGTGGGAACCAAAGGGGATAGATTAGTAGAGAAGAATAGGCAAAAGATACTTCAGGCATTTGGAACGCTTTTAAGAAAGAAGGGTAAAACCATTGTAAATGTAAGAAATGTAAACGAACCGGTTGCTATAGCAACAGGAGAAATGGATAGGGAAACAATAGCGGTTGGGAATTTGAGACATAATTCCACTGTTTTTTATGCAGACAATTTTGAAAACGAGTTGTCAGAAGAAATCAGAGATATTCTTAAAGATGTTGTAAATGACGAAAGCCTCCCTAAAAGTGCAGAAAAGGAAATAAATCAATATCTCTTTAAAACTTCCCTTGATATTGTTTTTACAAAGGCTGAACCAGAAAGGAAATTTGTGGAACAACTATGTAGGAAAGAGAATGCTGAAAAGATAGATGCGTGGATTAAATCAAGAGACCGTGGATTTTACAAGGTAGAATATTCGTGGAGGAAAAGAGAGCATCCCCAACAAGAAGAATTTAATCCAGATTTTTTTATTAAAATTCATCGTGATGGCATTGATTATGTGGTAGTTGTAGAAATAAAGGCTGACAATGATGACTCCGATGAAAACAAGGCAAAATTAAGATGGACAAAACAGCATTTTAACGACCTAAATAACGAGTTAGAAGAAGCAGGAACCAATCAGAAGTATATCTTTCACTTTTTAAGTCCCAATAGTTATTCAGAGTTCTTTGAGTATCTGAGAGATGGCAGGTTGTTAAAAGGAACATTTAGAAGTGATATTGAAGACAAATTGGATTTAAATGGAAAACAGTAAAAATATTGGACAAAGAAAAACGTATTGCCGTCAAAGTCATTGACTACAGGGGGAATGAGGTAATGGTGGTGAGGGAGATAGAGTAAAGTTAGCTATTTAGATTACATGGCTTTATCGAAAGACCTATCCAAAATGCCAGCAAATCATTTTGCGGAATTTATAACCATGTTGGATAATAGAAATACTGTAAGGCAAACTGAATTGTTGTGATCGACAATAAAGGATAGGTTCATATTGGTCTTGCGGGGGTAGTAGCGGACGTTGATTCAGAAATCGCTTAGCGTTCCAGGCGTCTCTAAATAAAGGGATTTGTCGGCATCTCAGACACTTATCAGCAATGTGGGGAAGGTGAGGGGTTTGTAGTTGCAACCTATCATGCAAAGGGGTAAAAGATGCTCTGGAAGATGAAATAATGAAGATGCGATTATTGTTTGCGCCGTATGTTTCCGATGAAGAACAGAAAGAGATTGAAAAGAGTTATGGCAAACCCTCAAAAGAGATTGCAAGAACTTTGGTTCTAGAGGAATAGCTGATGTGGAAAATAGATTTAAGCAAACAGGCTGACAAATTTATAAGGAAGGGGAAAATAAATATCTCTTCTTCACAGGCAAAATCAATAAATTCTGATAGTAGTTTGTCAACTTAAGTCAACAGTATTGCCCCACTACCCTACAGGCAAATTGGAGGAACAGGAGGCACAGAGATGATAAAAGAACAAAAACAAACAGAGGGAGACTTTGACAAGATTAATGACCTGTCATTGGAACAGAAGAGAGAAATCAGTAATCTGCCGTATCAAGTTAAAGAAAGAATCGAGAAACTTGACGAAAGGTCAAGGGAAGAAATTGAAAAAAAAATTACTGAGCTCTGCAACCTGGACGATGCAACAAATTTTGAAAAATTTCCCAAGACAGTTAGGGAATGGCTTGAAAAAGATATTGAGAGGATACTAGGAATAACATGGAAGGATTTAACATCGACTGTTTATGGCGAGAGGTTTTTATCCAACACACTTAGATTCTTTATCTTTAAGCTAAATACAGTTATTAAACAGTAGGAAACAAAGAAACATGGACAATAAGATACCCATTACCGATAAACTAATGGAGATGGTAAAAGGAAAGAAAACCGCTTTTATATTGACCCAAATTAAAAGGTTCCTCAAGTTGACAGGAAGAGGAGGGGTTCACGCTATAAGAATGGTCGAAAACAGGACATACGATATGTATGTTTAAAACTGCGGAGGTATAGGACATGTCAAAATTCAGATTTATCGATTCCCATGTACATCTTTTCCCTGAACCACTCTTTCATTCCATCTGGAAATGGTTTGACGACTTCGCGTGGCCTATAAAATATAAAGTTTCCGCAGACGAAGCAATAGGGCTCCTCACAAATTTGGGTGCAGAGAGGTTGGTGCTTTACAACTATTCGCACAAAGCAGATATCTCTTCATCTCTCAATGAGTGGAGTTACGACCTTACCAAGAAGTATCCGCAGCTAATAGGCTTTGCTACAGCCCATCCTGAGGACGACAATTTGTCAACCCTCCTAGATACAGCATTTGTGGATTATAACCTTTACGGCCTGAAGATACAGTGTCACGTAAACAAAATCCCCCCTGACGACGAGAGGATGTTCCCCATTTACGAAAAGGTGATCGAATACAATAAGATACTAAATATCCATGCAGGAACGGGTCCTATACTACCGTCCTATAACTTCGATCCCAATGAGATATGCGGAGTAAACCGATTTAAGAAAGTAGTGAAGCGGTATCCTGATCTACGATGCATCTTTCCTCATCTGGGTGCAGAGGAATTTGAGGAATTCTTTGACCTCATGAGAGAATATAAAAATATATGGACTGACACTACCATGATGCTTACCGGGTTTTTCCCTCACGATATAAACCCCGAACGCCTCGTTGAATTCCAGGATAGAATCCTATACGGCAGTGATACCCCAAACATCCCTTATGACCTCCAGACGGAGATAAACTATATCAAAAAATTGGGGTTGGGCAAGGAGGTAGAGGACAAGATATTCTACAATAATGCCAAGAGGCTGTTCAATCTCGGACCGGCGAAAAAAGGGGAGTTGTGATGCTTGAACTGGCTGTTGTTTTTGGGGGGTCTTTTACCCTGGCATTCTCAGGGGCGCTCATGCCAGGCCCTCTTTTAACAGTAACCATAGCCGAGTCGGCGCATCGGGGTTTCGTGGCAGGGCCTTTGCTCATGGTTGGCCATGCGGTTCTCGAACTGGCCCTGGTGGTGGCTATCATTCTGGGACTGGGGCCTTTCCTGAAGATGCCCCCGGTTATAGGGGGTATTGCCCTGGTTGGCGGTGCCATCCTCATATGGATGGGTATACAGATGATCAGGACAGCAGGAAGCCTTTCCTTTAATATGGAGGGGACAGGGTCCGGGGCAACCTCTTATCCTGTGCTGACGGGCATTCTGGCCAGTCTTTCCAACCCTTACTGGACCCTGTGGTGGGCTACCATTGGCCTGGGATATCTGGTTGCCGCCATAAAGCTGGGTGTTCTGGGGGTAGGGGTTTTCTTTGTAGGTCATATTGCGGCCGATTTCCTCTGGTACAGCATAGTCTCCTATGGTATCAGCCGCGGCAAAAGAATCCTCAAAGACAGAGCCTATCAACATATTATCCGTTTCTGCGGCATCTTTCTTTTGGGATTCGGCGGGTGGTTTTTGATTGCAGGAAGAGCTTATCTGGGCTATTAGGCTATAGGCTAATAGCCTTTTTATTTGTAACTATTCAGGTAGGCACAGAGGCACAGAGCACCAAAGGCACAAAGTTAGGAAAAAACAACGAAACGACCCTGCTCCGCTCTGCTTTGTGCCTATGTGCCTTTGCCACTTTGTGCCTGAGTAGTTACTTTTATTTTATACAGACAGCCCGTACCTGTTTAACATCGGTATATCCCTTGATTGCCTTTTCTATTCCATCCTGCTTTAACGTCCTCATACACTCTTTCATGGCCTGCTCCCGGATCTCTTCAACCCGTGCTTTGTTTTGGATTAAGGCTTTGATTTCATCAGAGGCTATCAGTAACTCATGTATCCCCATCCTTCCTTTATAACCTGTATTGTTGCAGACTGGACATCCTACAGGACTATAAAAGATCATATCCTGGGAATAAGAGATGTCTAAATCTTTAAAATATTCCTCTCCATATTCCATCACTAAATTCTTAAACTCTTCCTCTGATGGGTTATATGGTTTTTTACATTCTTTACAAAGTGTTCTTAAGAGTCTCTGAGCCAGTACCCCTAATAGTGCATCGGCAAAGTTAAAGGGATCCATTCCCATGTCCAAAAGCCTTGTGATGGTCTCAGGAGCACTGTTGGTGTGTAACGTGCTGAACACAAGGTGTCCTGTTAAGGATGCCTCAATCCCCGTAGAAACAGTCTCTTCGTCTCTCATCTCACCGACCATAATCACATCCGGGTCCGCCCTTAAAAATGCCCTCATTGCTACCGCAAAGTTTAATCCAATCTTCGGGCGTACCTGGACCTGTCTCAATCTATACTGGGTAATCTCAACAGGGTCTTCCGCCGTCCATATCTTTTTCTCAGGTGTATTGATAAAGCCCAAAGCCGAATGGAGAGTAGTTGTCTTTCCGGAGCCTGTAGGCCCCACCACCATAACAATCCCGTACGGCTTTTGTACAATTTCTTTAAAAAGATTCAGGTTTCTATCAGACATGGCCAACTTATCCAACGGGATAGGTTCACTGGCAGCAAGAATCCTCATGACCACATCCTCTGTCCCCCCGCTAGTTGGAAGAGTAGCTACCCTCAGTTCTATCTCCCTTCCCCCACGTATCTTGAATTTGATCTTCCCATCCTGAGGCAATCGCCTCTCAGCTATGTCCAGCTGCGACATGATCTTTATCCTGGAGACAACTGCCATTTTGTGACTGTAGGGAATAGTCTGGTAAGGAACACACATACCATCTATCCTAAGCCTGATCTCTGTATTGCTCTTGCCTGGGTACGTCTCAACATGAATATCAGAGGCATCCCTGTTGTAAGCTTCGGTTATTATCTTGTTAACCAGTTGGACTATAACGCTATCATCCTCACTTACCTGTTGATCCAGAGTATCAAATTCGCTCACATCATCTTCGTCATCGAGTTTGTTCAATAAGTCAGAGATCGACTCTCTGCTCACCTCTTCACCAAAAAAAAGGGTTAGGTAACTTATTATATCCCCCTTCAAGGCAACAACGAATTCACAATCTCTCTTTCCAAATTTTGCCTTTATAAAGTCAGTCCTCTGAAGGTCGGCCGGATTGTCAATAACGATAACTATCTTATCCCCTTTCTTTTCTAATGGGACCCATAGGGTTTTTTTTAAATAACTGACCTTCAAACCCACCAACAGTTCCCCGGGAATAACAGTCTTGTCATCGAATTGAACAAACCTGCATTTATAAAAATCACTCAGTGCCTTGCCAATATCTGACTTTGAAATCTTGAATCTTTTCATCAATATGGATTCTATCTCTTCTCTTTGCTCCCTGGCGTCCTTTATGGCTTCCTCCAGTTCTCTGGAAGTAATAATATGGTTGGTTACCAGGTAATCAAATTTTGAGGGCCGCCTTTTACTCATCTTGATCTGATTATAAAAGGCTATCCCCAAAATCTTTGCAATCTCAGTAATAGATATTTGATTCTCTACAGTAAAATCAGTACCATCCTTCTTGTTAATTAACTGTATGACCCCCAATAAGTACCTCTCAAATATAATGGGAGCTGCTAAAACCTGGACAGTTTTATAACCTGTCTTCTGATCCCAGCTCTTGTCAAATCTAAGACTGGGATTAATACTTTTCAGTTGTTCTGTATCATAGGCATTGGATATATTGACAAGTTCTTTGGAATGCGCTGTATAACCTGCAATGCTTTCAGGGCTCACAGGAACCCTGATCTCCTTTATTCCATTTCCAACCATAAACCTTGAATAGAGTTCCTTTTTAACCCCATCTACTGCGTAGATTGTAATCCTGTCTGCATCAAACAATCCGAGCATGTCATCCTTTAAATCAACAAGAATCTCGTTTATATTCTTGGCAGAGTGGATACGATTGGTAATCTCCCTCAATGCCAATCCATATTCCACTTCCTTCTTTAGTTTCTCAACGTTGTTTTCAGTATTGTCTGTCTTTATTGCTATATCCAATCTTCTCTCCAAAACGATTCACTGAGGGGGACTATTGCCTCCTGGTGAAAAGTTAAAAAGAATCCTCTACCAATCTCAATTTACACTAGCATACCTAAATAAATAAAATCAACCTAAAAAAACCGGGGGCAGAAAGGGGATGATAGCAGAATAGAAGGCAGTCTCAATGATTAGATTTGTTACAGACTTACTTTCCCCAACTCGAGTCCCATAACGGGCTTTGGTGTTTTGAGGAAAAAGGTCAAAGCGCCGGCCAGTCCAAAACATAAGGCAGCGAATAAAAAAGGAATGAGATAACTTTCGGTTATATCATACACAAACCCACCTATCAAAGAGCCAATTATCGCTCCAATTCCAGCGAGGGACCAAAAAAGCCCCATTATTTCCGTGAGATTTTTGTTCCCGAAATAGTTTCCTATCAATCCAGGAATCTGTGGGACCCTTGCCCCATAAAAGAAACCATAAAGGACAACAAATATAAGGAACATGTGTGAAGTTTTTATGAAAGGGAGCCAGAGGAGTGCAGCAGTTGAAAAAAAGGCAGCCACTATAAGGGTTCTCTTCAATCCAAAGAAATCCGAAAAAGCACCTCCCAAAAGTCTCCCAACTATACTCATCCCGCCGATGATCCCGAGACCGGTGGCGGCAGTCCCTTTGGGTATACCCATATTTATGGCAAAAGGGACTATATTGATCATAATGAGATGGACCGGAATGGCACAGAACATCCATATAAGGCTCAATATAAAGAATGTTTTGGTCATTATAGCATCCTTAGTGATCCACTCCACCCTCTTCAGCGGGATGGTTTCCTCTTTTGTCGCAGTGTGGACAACTTGTGGCTCCCCATCCAATCCGCTATGAAATTCTTCTTTTCCTAATGGACACAGACCGATATCTTCCGGTTTATCCACCATTGCCAGGGCAACCACAGTTAGAAGAGCCCATAAGAGTCCTCCAATAATGAAATAAGATGTTCGCCAGCCATAATGTAAAATTAAATAATTTGCCAGGGGAGCCGCAATGGGAGGGCCTGCACCAATACCGGAGACTGCGATACCTAAAGCCAACCCCTTCTTCTTTATAAACCACTTTTGAATGATTGAAGTGGGTAGAGCCGTAGTGGCGCCTACACCCAATGATGCGATAAGGTAAAACAGGTAGAATTGCCAGAGCTCCCTAACGATACCGCAAAGAAAGAAACCAAGACCCATAAAGAAGGCGCTAAAAAGAAACATTATCTTCGATCCGTATCTGTCTGTCATCCTCCCTATTATGGGAATAGTAAGAATCATTACTGTCAGGTGAAGAGAGTGTATCGTGGAGATCAAACCGGCGCTCCATCCAAATTCACTCTGCAAAGGCTTAAAGAACACCCCCAGAGAAAAGAAAAAACCATAACTGGATGCACTGATAAAACAGCATATCGCTATTATCCAGCCATAAAAAAACTTCTGCCTCATCTTTCCCCCATTTCCCAAAACGCTTACTATGAATTTTAATTGGTTATATTTGTTCGGTTAGTTCTGATTAACGTCTATTGATGTCCTTCCTTACTGACTTCCACACAACAGCGGGCACAACAGCGGGCACAACAGCGGGCTTAAGCCCGCTGTTGAAACCAATGAAACCAATCGAACCAATCAAACAACTCTATTCACCTGTGTCTAAAAAGGAAATTCCTATACTATCGAGTTCCCCCTTTTTATAAAGGAATATTGCCATGGCGCTTGGGGATACCTTTGTCTCGCTTTTTTGTAGCCAGATACTTTAATGCGTTGACGATAGTTAATCTGGTCTCTGCAGGCTCAATAACGTCGCTGATGTGCCACAAACTGGATGCCGCATATATAGGATTGGCATGTTTATCTTGATATTCTTTAAGCTTTGCTGCCCGCATCTCCTCTCCATTCTCAGCCTTTCTGATCTCAGCTCCGTAAAAGAGTTCCACTGCCTGTCCCGCCCCAAGCACCCCCATCTCCATTGTTGGCCAGCAGTATATCAGGTCTGTACCCATTCCGGGAATAACACCCATACCGAGATTCCCTCCACCATACGCCTTACTCAACATGATTCCGATACGGGGGACAGTAGCCTCACATAAAGCAAAGAGCACTTTCGCTCCGTGCCTGATAATACCTGCATGCTCCTGGGCCGAACCTGGCATGTAGGCAGGTGTATCTATAAGAAGGACAATAGGAATATTAAAACAATCGCAAAAACGGATAAACCTTGCCTGCTTATCAGAGCTATTCGCTGTCATGCTGCCGGCCATATAGAGAGGATTATTGGCTATCATGCCGACCACTTTCCCTTTGAAACGGCAAAACCCAACGGTTATCTCCCCAGCGTATTCTGGTTTAATTTCGAAATACTTGCCGTAGTCAACGATAGCCTCTATAACCTTACGGATATCATAGGCCCGTCTTGGGTTTGGGGGAACCAACTGAGCTAAGTTTTCATTGATGTCCGGATTAGAGAGGTCAGGTTCTTCCTCCGGGGGCATTTCTTCGTTATTTAATGGAAGATAACTCAGAAGTTCCTTTATCCTGGAAAGGCATTCCTCTTCGTTAGCCAAACGCATGTCAGCAACCCCAGAAACCTTGCAATGAACTTCAGCCCCACCCAGTTGCTCCGCTGTTATGTCCTCGCTCATAACCGATTTCACCATCAAAGGTCCCGTTATAAACATATGGCTCTTCTTATCAATCATAAAGATAAAATCTGTCAGGGCAGGAGAATACACCGAGATACCTGCACAACTTCCAAGGATAGCTGAAATTTGGGGAATAACCCCTGACCCCTGCGTGTTGGGATAAAAGATTGATCCCCCGCTCTTTTCCAGCATATCACCTACCGGTCCTTTTCCCTCCTCCGGCCGGGGCAGCCTTGCCCCCGGTGAGTCGTGAAGACCGATCATAGGCACCCTCATATCCAAAGCCCGCTCTACCGTGCAATACATCTTATACCCGTGCCACTTCCCAATAGAGCCACCTTTTATTGTGCTATCCTGGGAATAGATGCAGACTGTTCGACCATCTACGGTCCCATAACCACAGACCAGACCATCCCCTGGCATACCTTCCGCATGACCGAGCAACATATTTAATTCCACGAAGCTGCCCGGATCCAGAAGTTTATCAATCCGTTCTCGGGCCGTTAACTTACCGGCATTATGAACCTCTTCTATTTTGTCTGGTCCTCCGCCGAGTTTTGCCTTTTCCTTAACCTCTCTTAATTGCTGAATCCTGTCCTTACCTTGTTCTCCCACAATCTCCTCCTTATAAACTTATCTACTTCTTAACTTTGTGTATTCTTTTGGTTCTTCTCCTATTTAGTTGTTAAAAGGGTTCGAGTGTTTGTTTTCTAACCAATTTAACTCGAATCCTTGACCCCTTGAATCCTTATGTTACGATTTTACCAACTTTTTTGGAGATGATCCCCTTTTATTTACCCGTGAATTTAGGTTTCCGTTTTTCCAGCATAGCCATTACGCCTTCTCTGGCATCCTCACTCTGATTCACTTTATCTGCCAGGGCTATCAGCTCAGATTCAATTTGCGGGCTAATCCCCTGATGCTCCAGAAGTTTGTGAATAGTCAATTTGGTAGCCCTCATAGCCAGTGGAGCATTTTCTTCAGCCAACTCTTTTGCCATAGAATAGGTGGTCTCAATCAGTCGATCAGAAGAAACCACTTGACTGACAAGCCCTATCTCCACTGCCCGTTTTGCGTCTAAGAGTCTTCCCATCAAGAGTAGTTCTTTTGCTGCCGCCATACCCACTAAACTGATGAGCCGGTTAATTGCCGTATAATAGTAAATCCTTCCAAGTTTAACCAGAGTTGCGCCAAATTTGGCCCCTTCCGATGCTATCCTGAAATCGGAGATAACAGATATGTCCAGTCCTGCCCCGATCGCAGGCCCGGAGATCATGGCTATGATAGGAGAGGGGTAACCAATCAGGTTACTGAGACAGTGCTCCAATCCCTTTATGGTCTTTTCAATGGATTCAGGTCCGCCGGAAAGGTCTACCCCTGAAGAAAAGATCCTGTCTCCTGCTCCCCTTATTACAACCACTCGAATATTATTATCCTCCTTTAAATCACTGAGAATATCTCCCATGCTAAAGAGTGCATCTGCGTTTAAGGCATTCCTTTTCTCAGGTCTGTTGATGGAAAGGGTAGTAATATAACCATCATCTTCCCTTAAAATTTCTTCTACCATACTTCCTCCTTTGCTAATTCTAGGTATTGTCAAAAATTATTTTCCCTCTCCCCTTGTGGGAGAGGGTTAGGGTGAGGGGTGAAGAATCGCTATGTTGCCCCCTCCCCTTAATCCCCTCCCACCAAGGGAGGGGAGACATTTTTGGTAAAGTTATTTATGAGTCAAAGCACTAATTCTATTTTAACCCACAGAAACTTCCCGATTCCCTCTTTTAGAGAGTCGCAGGATATAAAGAAAACCAGCGGCGCTTAAAAGGGCAAAAAAAGCGATTAATAGCCAACTCCAATAATAGCCAAAGCTGTCAGCAATATACCCAAAGACAGGGGGGCCTACTATGATCCCTGTCCACGCAATGGTTACCAGAATACCCATGATTGATCCAGCCAGTTCCTTGCCTGCCAGCTCTGCGGCCAGGGTTATCAAAACAGCGTTCCAACCTATAAAAGTACCTCCCATTAGAATTGACCAGAAGAAAGGCAGCCAGACGGGAAAACCCTTTGATAAGAAAGCCGTTCCAAGTGCACCGATGAAAGCGATAACCGATAAGATGATTATCGGTATTATTCTGTCCCCGGCAAATAACCGATCACTAATGATACCCCAACCAATCCTGCCGACTGTTCCGGCTATCATTGCAACAGTCAGACAACCTCCGGCAAGCCCCACTGAAAAGTTTAAATCCTCCTCCAGGTAAAGCACAAGAAACGAGGCAATACCGGTTTGCCCAAATGCCATTAGCGGTGTTATCAAACACAATATAAGAAGAACAGGATTTGACATTACCTTTAGCAGGGACCCTTTTTTTTGGTCTTTTTTCGATGTAGGTGCCACATCGGATGCCCCTTCGGCGGGGAGAGCAGGACGCTCCTTATAAAATATCAAGGACAAAAAGGCCATTGCCAGCATCAATATACCAACCACCAAAACTCCCAACCTCCAGCTATATGCCACAGTCAGGGCAGGGAGTAAAACAGCAATAATTGCCCCCCCTAGAGTAACCCCTGTCTGTTTTATCCCCATCGCGGTGGCCCTGAACCTGGTAGAAAACCAGTACATGATACCTTTGGTTGAAAGCTGGTTTATGACTCCATAGCCCAGACCGCTAACTGCAGCAAAAACTATGAAAAACAGATAACTTTTTGCCAGCGCCATAATAGCAAAAGGTATCCCCATTATAATCAGACTGATAATGAGCATAATCCGGGCGCCCAACTTATCTACGGCTATTCCGGAAGGTATGGCTATTATAACCGATGCGAAATACAGCGCTGAGGTAATAGTTCCAATCTGGGCCCGGCTGAGGTTAAATTCATCTCTAAGAACCGGGGCCAGTGGTCCCCATGTATAAGCGCCCATGGACATAACCAACTGGGCCATAGTTAAAATGCCCAGGATTATCCACCCATAATTATCTTGATTCTCTTGAGTGATACTGGTATCAGAACCTGCCATCTCTTATCTCCTTAAAAAATGCTTGTCATTAATTCGTAACTACTCAGGCACAAAGTGGCAAAGGCACATAGGCACAAAGCAGAGTGGAGCAGGGTCGTTTCGTTGTTTTTTCCTACTTTGTGCCTTTGGTGCTCTGTGCCTTTGTGCCTACCTGAATAGTTACATGTATTCTAAACAAACGAATCCATCTGCCACTCACCAAATACGCCTCTCAAAACATCACACTGTTCTTGAAGGGTAGCGTATTCCCTTGCCAGATTGACAAAAAGAGGCATCAGGTTCTCATCTTCCTTTTTGGCAGCCCTTTCCAACTCTCGAAGAAGCCTGGTTACCTCCCTGTTGTTCCTAGTACGTTTGACTTCAGCAAGGTTAGCCTTCTGCTTTTTCTCGGCATCATACCTCTTCTCTTCAGAATACGGATGCTCAACCATCTTGCTGGTGGTCACATCCAGCTCGTATTCCTCTGTAAAACAGTTCACTCCAACTATGATATCTTCTCTTTTCTCTATCCTGGACTGACGTTCAGCAGCGCTCTTTGCAATCGAGCGTTGCATATACCCGTTCTCAATAGAAGCCACAGCGCCACCCATACTCTCGACCTTTTCTATTTCCTTCCATGCAGCATCCTCTATCTCGTTGGTCAATGACTCCACATAATAAGACCCGGCCAGAGGGTCTATAACATCGCACATCCCCGTCTCATACATGAGTATTCTCGTTGCATCCTCAGCAAGCTGCCTTGCCTCCAAACTCCAACCCAACCCCATCGGTTCATCATATGGTGGGAAAGCCAATGGTGGCCCTCCCGAAAGAACACCGGCTACTGCGCCTACTACTGAGCGGGTAAGGTTGTTCAGTGCCCGTTGTTTAGTAGTGGTGCTGATACCACTGTAGGCTGTGTATGAGCTCCGGATCCTCATGCTTTCGGATTTCTTTGCGCCGAATCTTTCCTTGAGAATTTTAGCCCACATGCGGCGAGATGCCCTGTGAAAAGCGATCTCCTTGAAAAACTCCATACTACCACCAAAACCTACAAAGGAAAACCTGGGGGCAAAGGCATCAATATCGAGCCCTGCATTTATCCCTTCCTGCAAATAAGCGATCCCGTTTGCCATGGTAAAGGCCAGCTCCTGCTCTCTCGTAGCTCCTCCCTCACGGATATGAGCACCGCCAAAGCCGTTTATATTCATCGCTGGAAGACTCTCCGTAAAGAAGACCACACTGTCCCGAAACATTCTCATAGAAGGCCTCGGAGGAAATATGTAGGTACCGCGAGAAATAAACTCCTTTAGTATGTCATTCTGGGGGGTACCCTTCAACTTTGCCAGTGATACACCCCTCTTTTCTGCAAGAGCTACATACATGGCAACCAGGATATTTGCAGGGGCATTTATCGTCATGTTTGTAGCGATCTTGTCCAGATCCTGTTCTCCTGTAAATGCCTCATAAATGACCTCAAAATCCCTCAGGGTATCTATCGCGACCCCCACCTTGCCTACCTCCCCTTCGACCGTCTCATTATCCGAGTCATAGCCGCACTG
>Ga0210016_1003341_pt1 | contig 14170 bp, 16 predicted proteins | sample CryGeyCG2014_300_FD_185454 | JGI IMG/M metagenome (GOLD analysis project Ga0210016, IMG submission 185454) | Groundwater microbial communities from aquifer - Crystal Geyser CG02_land_8/20/14_3.00 (SPAdes) (version 2) | ecosystem: Environmental > Aquatic > Deep subsurface > Groundwater | place... | reverse complement strand
GGGGTCATTGATTCTAAAATTTGTTCAATTTGCTCCGGCGACATATGAGAAAAACCAGGTTTTGGCTGTTCGATTTTTTTAGTCTCAACTTTTGATTTAAACTTCTCTAATTGATGTGATAAATAAAAATAAACTCCTAAAACAAGAGCACAAATAAAAAGAGTTAAAAAACAAAGAGCAACTAAAAATTTTTTATTTTTTAAAAACTTCATTTTGTTTTTTTAATCACTTGGTCAATCAATCCGTATTCTTTTGCCTCTTCGGCAGAAAGATAAAAATCCCTGTCAGTATCTTTCTCTACTTTTTCCAGCGGCTGACCGGTATGAAAAACTAAAATTTTATTGAGTTTTTCTTTTATTTTAGTAATTTGTTTAGACATAATTTCAATCTCAACTGCTTGACCAGTGACGCCGCCGGCTACTTGATGAAGTAAAATTTCTGAATTAGGCAAAGCGAAACGTTTTCCTTTAGTGCCAGCGGCTAAAAGAGTTGCCCCCATTGAAGCAGCCATTCCAACACAAATTGTGGAAATGTCCGGTTTCACATATTGCATTGTGTCATAAATTGCCAAACCAGCTGTTACTGACCCGCCGGGAGAATTAATATAAAGTTTAATATCGCGATTGGGGTCCTTAGCGGCTAAAAATAAAATTTGAGCAATAACTAAATTAGCTAAATCGTCGCTAATTGGTCCGCTTAAAAATACAATCCTTTCTTCCAAAAGCCGGGAGAAAATATCATAAACTCTTTCTCCTTTGTAAGATTTTTCAATTATACTTGGAATAAGAGGCATGGTAAATTAGGTAAAGAATGATTCTAAAAGTTGGAAAACTTTTTCGTTATAAATTACACTTCTATAATATTCTTTAAAACGCTCTAAATCAAGTTCTTTTATTTTTTCTTTCGGTAAACTCTTTATCGTTTTATTTATTTCGTTTTTTATTTCTTCTTCATTAACCTTAATGTTTTCTTTCTTGCCAATTTCTCGCAATATTAAAAAATTTTTAACCATTTTCTTAGCGAGCTCCGAAAAGGAATTTTTTAAGTCCTCTTCTGTTTTCTGAATTTGAGATAAATACTTATCATAAGGAATTTTAATTTCCGAAGAAATTTTTTGTTTTAAATCTTCAAGTAATTCATTTTTTTGTGATTCAACCAGAATTCCGGGAATTTCAAAATTGGTCTCTTTAGCTATCTTTTCTAAGATTTCATTTCTTTTCCGTTGAGTTTCGGCTATATTCTTTTCCATTTTTATCCCTTTTTTTATACTTTCTTTAAGAGTGGCTAAATTGTTGAAATTTCCTATACTCTTAGCAAATTCATCATTCAGTTCAGGCAATTCCATTTTAAAATTTGATTTTAATTTTACCTTGAAATTAAATTTTTCAATTGGAAATTCTTTCTCTTCGCCAGCTTTCATTCCTTCAAGGTTTTTTTCAAATCCAGGAAGAAAATGCCCTTCGCCTAAAATAAAACCATCTTGATAAATTTTTCCATTTTCAATCTGAGAACTATTGTATTCAATTTCGATAAAATCGTTGAATTTCGCTGGTTCATTAATGGCGATAAATTTTGCTCGTGATTTTAATAACCAACTGAGGGTTTCTTCTACTTCTTTATCCTCTATTTTACCCTCTATTATTTTAGTTTCCTGTTTTTTTACCTGTTGAGCAATATTTTTATAATCTGGCAAAATAATTTTTGGCAAAATATCAACTTGTATTTTAAAAGAAAAGGGGTTATCTTTTGCTAATTTTAAAATTTCCACGTTTGGTTTTCCAATCGCTTCAATATTTTTTTCTAAAATAATCTGAGGATATTTTTCTCTAACAGCTAAATTTGCCGCTTCCTTTAAATCAAAATTTGCTTTTCGATAAAAATTATCGAATTCTTCAGCGAGGAGTTCAATAAGTAATTCGATTTTAGAATTAGGAAGATTCTTTATTTGACTTCGCATTTTTTACAATATTTTGCCTGAGGATAAATTTTAAGTCGGATTTGGGGAATTGGTTCTTTGCATTTTTCACAAATGCCATACTTTTCTTGTTTTATTTTTTTTAAAGCTAAATTAATTTTTTCTAATTCCAACTCTAAAGTATTTTCTATTGGCAAAAGATTACTAAATTCTTCAACTTCATCCGTTTCTTCCTCTAATCTCCCTGAATCCATTTTTGGCATTCGGGTATCCCAATCACCCTTTAATTTTTTATCTTTCTCGGCAAAACTTGCCAGTGTCTTTTCTAATCTTTCTTTTTCTTTTTCTAATTTTCCTTTTATTTTTTTTAATAAATTTTTATCCATAAAATTAGGTTTTTGCTTTTTGGTTTTTGGTCTTTGGTTTTTTAGAGGTATTTATGGAAAAACAACCAAATGGTAATAATAATCGCAGTGACAGCTGCTATAATTAGAATTCGAATTAAAATTTTCTCTCCTTTTGCCGGCGCTTTCATTATTGGGCGAAAAACCACTCCTTTTTCTGACTTTTCTAAGGTGAAAAGCGGTTTTTCTATTTTTTCTTTTTCGGAAATCCGACCTAAAAATTTCTGTCTTTCTTCCTCTTCTCTTTTTACCCCCATTTCTATTTCTTTTAAAACTTTTTCTCTAAGAGGAATTTCTTTTTTTTCTTCTAATTTTTCTATTGAAGGTTTTTTAACTGGAGATATTTCTTCTTTTGCTGGAAGTGTGATTTTTTCTACTCTCTTATATTCTTCTTTCGCTTTTGGTGGCATGGATCCAGCTAAGGGAGTAATTTTTGTTTTAAGCGGTTCCGCAGCAGGCGGGATTTCAGCTAATTTCTTTTTCCCTTCTTCAATCCCAAACTCTAAAAATATATCTATTTCCCCTAATTGTTTTTTTAATCTTTCTTCCCATAACCTGGTTTGCTGTTCTTTTGATTCAATCTCTTTTAGTTTTGTTTCAATTTGCCCTTGTTTTTCTTCTAAATTCCATCTTTCTTCTTCTATCTTCTTTCTTTTATCCTCTAATTCCCATCTTTTAATTCGCAATTTTCTTTGTTCGGTCATACCGATCATCTCTTTTTCTTCCTTTTCTATTAATTTTATCTCTCCTTCAATTCTCTTTTCTCCTTCTTTAATTTCTATAAGACTATCTTCTATTTTTTTTATTGATTCTGATAAACGTTCCTTTTTTGTCTCTAATTCTTTCTGAACTTTTAGAGGTTGTTGAATTTCTCCCTTTAATTTTTCTTTTTCTCTTTGTAAATTTATTCTTTCTAATTCATTTTCTATCTCTTTTTTCTTTGCTTTTAAATTCATTTCCTCTTTCAAAATTTTTTGGACCTGACGATTTACCTCTTTTACCGCAACTTCCATTTGAGCAATTTTTTCTTCTTGCTCCCATTTTTCCGTTTCAACCTCTCTTATTTTTGTTTCTAATTCCCATCTTTGTTCTTCAATTTCATGTTTTTCAACAGGGTTAGTTATTTTTTCTTCTTGTTCGCTTAATAAATTAAGTTTTTTTTCAATTGTTTCTTCTTTTTCTAAAATTGGTTCAAGCTCTTTATTCAATTGAGTTTGTTGGTTAAGTAATTCTTCTTTTCTAAGAATAAATGGCTGTTTTTTCTTATCAAAGTTAGCAATCTCTTTTTCTATTTCTTCTTTTTCTTTTAATAAATTTTGTTCTCTCTCTTCGGCTTTTTCTTTTTCTTCTTCTATTCTTTGAGCTTCTTTAATTGCTCTCTCTCTAATTGCCTCCAATTCTTTTTCTTCTTTTAATTTCTTTTCTCTGGCTATTCTTCGAGCTTCTTCAATTGCTCTCTCTCTAATTTCTTTTATTTCTTTTTCTTCTTCTAATTTCGTCTTTCTTGCCATTCCTTCTTCAATTGCTCTTTTCCTTATCTTGGCGATTATTTCTGTTTCTTCCTCAACTTTCTTTTCCTCAACTTCTGGTTTAATCTCTAGTTCTTCAATTTCTTTTTCAATCTCTGGTTTAATTTCCTCAATTTTTTCTTTACCCTTTCTTTTTATTATCTCTTTTAGTATTTCTTCTTCAGAAATTTCTCTTTTTTCTTTTATCAATACTTCTTTCCCCTTAAAACGAAAAATGTCATCTTCCATTGTTAAAATTACCCCCTGTTTCAAAATTTCTTCAACATTTATTCTTTTTTTGGTTTCTTCTACCATTATCTTTTTAGTTTAAAACCAGCTTCTTTGGCTGAAAGATTAACTCTGCCTAATTCGTCAATATCTGTTACTTTAACTTTAATAATATCCCCAATTTTTACCACATCGCTTACTTTATTTATTCGCTCCGGCGTAAATTGCGATATATGAACTAATCCTTCTTGACCCGGCAAAAACTCCACAAAAGCGCCGAAATCCAATATCCTTTTTACTTTACCATTATAAATTTCTCCGATTTTAGCTTCAGCCACAAGGCTCTTTATCCTTTCAACTGCCTTTTTAACTGATTCCTGGTTTTCCCCGGTAACAAAAACTTTTCCTGTTTCTTCGATATCTATCATTACCTCGAAGGTCTGAACCATTCCATTAATCACTCTTCCGCCGGAACCGATTACTAAACCAATTTTTTCTGGATTAATTTGAATCATTTCCACTTTTGGCGCCCAAACCGACAAGTTTTCTCGAGGTTTATTCAAAACACCTTTTATTTTTTTTAAAATTTCTAATCTTGCTTTTTTTGCTTGTTCTAATGCTTCTTTTAAGATTTTAACAGAAATCCCATCAATCTTCACATCCATCTGAAGGACAGTAATTCCAACTTCCGTGCCAGCAACTTTTAAATCCATTTCACCATAACTATCTTCAGGTCCTTGAATATCGGTTAAAAGTTTATAGGAAGAGCTATCCCCCCCAATTAATCCAATAGCAATTCCGCTGGCAATTCTTTTGAGCGGAACTCCACCATCCATTAAAGCTAAACAAGAAGAACAAACTGAAGCCATTGAAGTGGAACCGTTTGAGGAAAGAATCTCTGAAACAATTCGAATAGTATAAGGAAATTCGTCAAAAGAAGGGATAAGGGGTAAAAGAGCTTTCTCCGCTAATATTCCATGACCAATTTCTCTTCTTCCCGGACCTCTTAAGGGCCGAACCTCGCCAACTGAATAGGATGGGAAATTATAATGATGTAAAAATCTTTTTTTACCAACAACTTCCATACCTTCAAGTAATTGTTGGTCGTGGGGCCCGCCTAAAGTTAAAATTGAGATTACTTTAGTTAAGTCGCGAGAAAAAAAACCAGAACCATGAGTTCTTGGCAAAATATTGGCTTTAACTTCGATTTGACGAAGTTCATTTAATTTTCTTCCATCAGGTCTTCTCTCTCGTTCTATAATATTCTTTTTTAGAGTATCTTCTAATATTTTTTCAAATAATCCAATAATTTGCTTTTCTTTCCCCTCTGGATATTTTTCTAATATTTCTAAAACAAGTTCCTTTTTTAATAATTTTAAATCTTTCTGTCTTTTTTGAGCATCTTTTTGATAGAGGGCTTTATCTAATTTCTTATCTTTCTCTAAAAATTCTTTAACTTCCTTTTCTAATTTCGGTTCATAAAAAGCAGATGGAAGAGAAATTTTTTCTTTGCCGATTTTTTGGGCAATTTCTTTCTGAAATTCAATTAATTTTTTTAGATATGGTTTGGCGAATTCGAAAGCAGAACAAATTAAATCTTCGCTAATTTCTTCAGCTTTACACTCTATCATATTAATTAAAAGAGCATCTTGTTTTTCAACAGCCGAAAAAACTAAATCTAATTTCCCTTCCTCTCGCTGCTGGTAAGTTGGATTGATAATAAATTGGTCATTTATCTTTCCAATTCTTATCGCTGCTATTGGCCCCTCAAAAGGAACCTCGGAAATTAAAAGCGAAAGAGAACTGGCTAATAAACCCAAAACAGCCGGGTCATTTTCTTCATCCCAAGAAAAACAAGTTGTAATTATCTGAAGTTCTCTTTTAAGCTCGTTTGGGAAACGAGGTCTCAGAGCTCTATCAATCATTCGAGAGCTTAAAATCGCTTCATCAGTTGGTCGGCCTTCTCTTTTAATAAAACGCGGACCTTTTATTTTCCCAGCCGCATAATATCTCTCTTGATATTCACAAGTTAGGGGAAGAAAACCCATTTCTTCTTTTTCTTCTCCTAACTGGCAAACGCTTAAAACCGATGTATCGCCATAACGAGCCAATACACAACCAGAAGCTCTTTCCGCTAATCCACCTATTTCTACTTCTAAATTTCTGTTAGCTATTTCAATTTGAAACTTATTCATTCTTTTTTTTTATTTTTTACTTTTTAGATGATGAACGTCTAACGGGGCGAGCTAAATATAAATATCTCTCGGGGTTTCCTTCAATATCTATAAATTCATCAGCTGTTTCTTTTAATTTAGTTGAAGTAGTTTTTGAGAATGCCATTACTTCTACTCTTTTGCCTTGATTTTTTAAATATTCAACTAAAGGAATAAAATCACCATCACCAGAACATAAAACAACCACATCAACGCCGGGTGAAGTCCGAATAGCATCTATTACTATTCCAACATCCCAATCAGCTTTTTTTGCTCCACCATAAAATTCCTGCAACTCCCTCACTCTTGTTTCAATACCTAATTTTGTTAGTGCCTCAAAAAATGGCTTCTCTTCACCGGTTTTTGTGCGAACAACATAAGCAAAAGCTCGAATAAATTTTCGGCCGGCAATTGCCTGCTTTAAAATTTCATTAAAATTTACTCGACAATTATATAAATTCCTAGCCGAATGATAAAGATTCTGAACATCAATTAAAACCTCTACTCTTTGTTCTTTTGGTTTAATCATAATTTTACTTTTTTCAAAATACTTTTATATCTTTTTTCATTTTTTCTCTGCAAGTAATTCAAAAGTTTCTTTCTTTTAGAAACCATTTTTAAAAGACCGCGTCGGGAATGAACATCTTTTTTATGTTTTTTTAAATGAGAAAGTAAATGATTAATTGCTTCGGTTAAAAGAATAATTTGAACTTCGGCTGACCCGGTATCTTTTTCGTGAAGACGCGCTTCTTTTATTAATTTTTCCTTTTCTTGAAGTTTTAACGCCATAATTTTAGATTTTTATGCCCCCACTGGGATTTGAACCCGGAACCTTATCCTTAAGAGGGATCTGCTCTGCCAATTGAGCTATGGGGGCGTTCCGCAGAACGCGGCAAATTCGTGAACGAAGTGAACTGAATTTGCCAGGGGACCGATTTAATAAGGCAACTTTATATTAAAATGAATTGTAAATGCGCCTTGGCTCGCCCAATTTTTAAAAGGTTCCCATCCTCCTGCTCCCGTAATATTAAGAACGACTCCAACTAAAAAATAAGCGCCGTAAATTATAAAAAGACCTATCATTACATTAAATAATGTTGCTCTAGCTTTTGCTACCAAACCTGGATTTGCCCCTCCTCCATAAATCATTATCCCGCAAATTATTATCATTAAAACAGCTATTGGTGGAACTAAATCAATTAAAACAAAATCTATTATTCCTTTAAACATTATAAAAATATGCCCAAATTGACAAGACATTGTTACATATTTTGATTCTCCTTCTACCGGCTTAGATTTACCACAAGGAACAAAACCTTTGTAATTAACCGTTGTTCCATCTGCCGTATAACTGCCGCCTGCCGTATAACTGCCGCCGGCGAAACTAATCAAAGGAAAAAATAAAACTGCTAACAATAAAAGTAAAATTAAAATTTTTATTCCTTTTTTCATTGTTTTTATATTTTATATTAAAATCATAAATTTGAAAACACCTTGGAATTTTTATCTATGCCCCCGGAAGGATTCGAACCCTCATCACTGGGTCCGAAGCCCAGTACTTTATCCATTAAGCTACGGGGGCAATGGTGAAAACATTCTATTAAACTAATTCTATCAAACTAATTGAAAAAAAACAAATTTTAAGCCATAATAATAAGGAAATCCAAATGTCAAAATCCAAATTTTAAATCAAGCTCAAAATCAAAAATCCAAAACACTATTTTGAGCTTTGAGCTTTGGATTTCAGATTTATATCATGAATTATTATGAAAGCCATAGAAATTCCCAAAGAAATACAATTTGTTGTTGAACAATTTAAAAAAGCAAGTTTTGAGGCCTATATTGTTGGAGGTTGCGTCCGAGACATTTTAAGAGAGATTGAACCCCAGGATTGGGATGTTGCTACCAATGCTAAACCAGAAGAAATTGGTAAAATTTTTTTACATAGCTTTTCCGATAATAAATTTGGAACGGTTGTTGTTTTAACCTGCTCGGAAAATGAAAAATTAAAAAAAATAGAAATTACCCCCTTTCGGATTGATGAAAAATATAGTGATAAAAGACACCCTGATAAAATTAGATGGGCGAAGACAATAGAAGAGGATTTAGCCAGAAGAGATTTTACGATAAATGCAATAGCAATAGATATTTATGATAAAAAATTTAAAATTATTGACCCTTTTGAAGGACAAAAAGATTTAAAAAATAAAATTATTAGAGCGGTGGGAGAGCCGGAAAAAAGATTTTCTGAAGATGCCTTAAGGTTGATGAGAGCAATTAGATTCGCTGTTACTCTTACTAAAAAAATTTGGCAGATTGAAGAAAAAACTAGCCAGGCAATTAAAAAAAATGTTAAACTTTTGAACTTTATTTCCAAAGAAAGAATTCGCGATGAATTCCTAAAAATTATCAATTCTCTAAACGGCGCTAAAGGAATAGAAATTTTAAGAAGATTTGGACTTTTTAAACATATTATTCCGGAATTAGAAGAAGGATTTTCTATTTGGCAAAACAAACACCATATTTATCAGGTTTATCAACATTTACTTTTAAGTTTAAATTATGCCTGTCAAAATAATTTTCCCATCGAGGTTAGATTAGCTTCTCTTTTTCACGACATTGGCAAACCAAGAACAAAACAAGGAGAAGGGCCTGATTCAACTTTTTATAATCATGAAATTGTAAGCGCTAAAATGACAGAAAAAATTTTAAATCGATTGAAATTCCCAAAAAAAGATGTAGAAAAAATCACAAAGCTCGTGAGATATCATCTCTTTTATTATAATGTTGGGGAAGTAGGCGATTCTTCGGTGAGACGATTGCTTCGCAAGGTTAGCCAAGAAGATTTTGAAAAACTTTTGGAGGTAAGAATGGCGGATAGAATTGGTTCAGGAGTGCCAAAAGCTGAACCTTATAAACTCAGACATTTAAAATATGTTGCTGAAAAAGTGTCACAAGATCCAATTTCGGTAAAGATGTTAAAAATTAATGGAAATGATGTTATAAAAATTTTAAATATTTCACCCTCTCCTAAGGTGGGACAGGTCTTAATTTATCTTTTATCTTCTGTTTTATCTGAACCTTCTAAAAATAAAAGGGAAATCTTAGAAAAAGAAATTAAAAAATTAGATAAATTATCGGATGAAAAATTAAAAGAATTAGTTCAAAAGGCTAAAGAAGAAATTGAAAAAATAGAAACAAAAAGAGACGAGATGACCAAGAAAAAATATTGGATAACCTAAGAAAATTAAAACAGGGTGTGGTCTAGCAGCTAAGACGCCGGTTTCGGGAATCGGAAATCGAGGGTGCAAATCCCTCCACCCTGACAATTATAGAAAAAAATTTCAAAGAAATTTTTAATTCAAAATTCTTCTACGGGGTTGACTTCTTTAAAAGAAAAGTTATAATAGAATTAGACAAAAGTCGGATATCTTAAATTAAGTCTTCATTTAATTTTGTAAAATATTCAGCTTTGCTGAAGATTTCTTCGCCAAAAGGCGAGTAAATTAACGAAGGCCTAAATAAGTAAGCGATGAAAGTCATAAAGGTCGCTTTTAATTTTAAAATATAGCGCAGCGTTTATTTTAAAATATAGCGCAGCGTTTATTTTAACTCATTTAATTTCAATTATGGCCTTCAAGCAATTTGGTTCTAAAAGAGATTTTGCTCCAAGAGAAATGGTCAAAGGAGATTGGAAATGTTCTGAATGTGGAACACCAATAACTGAACTACCATTTCAACCAGCACCAGATCGCCCTATCTATTGTAGGGAATGCTGGCAGAAGAAAAGAAGAGAAAGATTTTCTCGATAACCATTCAAAAAGCCGCCATCGGGCGGCTTTTTGAATTTCAATTTATTATTCCTCCGCCCAAAACTTCTTGACCTTTACCTGCCTGCGCAGGCAGGTAAAAAACTACTGATTGGCCGGGAGTAATGGCTCGCTGAGGTTTTGTAAAAGTCAGTTTATAAGTTGATAAGTTTTTAAGTTTATAAGTCATTATTGCTGGTGCTAATTCTGATTGATAACGAATTTTGGCTTTTATTTTTAGAGGAAATTCGGGGACTTTTCCGGAAACCCAATTAACATTTTTGCAAATTAATTCTTTTTTTAATAAATCTTTTTCATTTTTTGTCACAATCAAAAGATTTCTTTTCAAATCTTTATCTAAAACATAATAGGGGCCGCTGGGAAGCCTTATTCCTTTTCTTTGACCGATGGTATAAAACCATAACCCCTGATGCTGCCCGATAATCTTTTTTACCCCGTCGTGAACTTGCCTGCCCCGTAGGGAACTTGTTCTCCTTTGGGGTTCTACTACGGGGCCTGGCTTTTGTTTAAGATATCTCTTTAGAAAATCATTAATACTATTTTTAATAAAACAAATCTCTACTGATTTTTTCGCTTTTAAAACTGGTAATTTAAATTTTTTTGCCAAATTTTCAACCTCTTTTCGTGTATAATCTCCGATTGGAAATAAAATTTTTTCCAATTGTTTCTGGTTCAGCATCCACAAAAAATAAGATTGGTCTTTATTTTTATCCTTTGCCTTTAATAGTTTATAATTTTTGATTTTTGATTTTTCCCGCCTGCGCAGGCAGGCCCGCCTGCGCAGGCAGGGATTTTTGATTTCGCGCTTTAGCGCGTAGTGACCTGTGGCTATAAAGTCGGCGTCAAGCGCTAAGGCTTTTTCCAGTAATAGTCCAAATTTTATTTCTTTATTGCACAAAACACAGGGATTTGGAGTAATTCCTTTTTTATAACTTTCTAAAAAATAATCAACAATTCTTTCTTTAAATTCTTTTTCAAAATTAAATACATAAAATGGAATTTTTAAAATTTTGGCAACTTTTCTCGCTCTTGTCTCTGCTTCTGGAGAACAACGAGGCGACCAAAACTTCATAAAGACTCCAATAACATCAAAATCAGCCCTTTTTAAAAGGGCTGCCGCCACACTCGAATCTACACCACCAGACATGGCCACTACAACTTTATTTATTTTCATTTTTTATACTTTTTCCCGTTGATGCGCGGCCGATAAAGCATCTTCTAACCGGGAAGATCTACCAGATATTTTTTAAGTGTATTTCGTATATAAATAATTATCTTTTCTCGAGAATGAGGTTTGCTTGCAGCAATTCCCCAAGAGAATAGATAAAGGTTGCGTTCGCTCATTTTAAGCCACTTATTATTTTTATATAAAAAATAAAGCAGACACATTATTGCTATTCTTTTATTGCCATTTTGAAATGGATGATTTTTTATGAGCAGATAAAATAAAATACTCGCCTTACCAATAAGTCCACGGTATAAGTCTTTTTTACTAAATTTGCCAAACGGAGTTTCCAAACAACTTTCAAGTATATATGGAAAACGGGTACCGAAATCTGGTATCGGTTCATCCCATGTCATTAATTTCCGCGCAAGAAAAAATGCCGCATATTCAACTTCAGCTATGGTTATAATTTTGGGCCTCATTCTTTACCAAGCAGCCTAAAAGTTTCACCATACTCTTTTAGGGCTTTTTCGGTTGCCATTTCAATTTCTTTTTTATTCTGCTCCCCGACAATTTTCCCAAGTGCCTCCATTAATGATTTACGTGGAACAATATAATTGCGACCGATCTTTTCGGCTTTTATCTTGCCAGATTTAATTTTTCTAAAAACCTCAATGCGACTTTGTTTTAAGATAGCCGCCACTTCAGAGGTAGAATAAAAATTTTTAGACATATTATATTATATTCGTATAGTAACATATGTTACTATACGAATTCAACTAATCTGGAGGTATTTTTTGTTTTATTTCTGCGTCCGCAGGAATTATTGAGGTATATAGAATAATCCTTTTCGGTAATTTTCTATAATCTTGGCGCTCGGAAAATAAAGCGGAGTCGGTAAGTTATCAAGATTAAACCATCGCCATTCTACAATCTCGACTGGCTCCATAACTTTCGGTTCTCCATCAAACTTATCAGAGAATAATCCGATGGTGACAAAATGAACGTACTCGTTTTTGTCATTATTCATACAGATTACTTTTACGTCATCCAGTTGAAGTCCTGTTTCCTCATAGACTTCTCGTTTCGCTCCGTCTTCGAAAGATTCTCCGAATTCAAGTTTGCCGCCGGGCATTGTCCAAGTTCCTTCTCCGTGCAGCTCGGAATCGGCTTTATTGGGATCGGCATGTCTTCTTCCCAAAAGGATTTTTCCTTCTTTAATCAACATCACGCCGAACCCTATTCCTACTTTTTTCTTTTCCATACCCATATTATTTATCATTACACTTTTTATGTTTCTTTCTTTGGTAATCAGCTATGGCTTGTTTTAGTCCTCTTTCGGCTAAAAGACAGCAATGAAGTTTTTGGGGCGGCAAAGGCTGAAGTCTGTCTCTAACATCTTTAAAACCGATTCTTTTTGCTTTTTCAATGGTTTTGCCTTTAACCAAATCGCAAATTATATCAGAAGTTGCAATAGCGGCCGAGCAACCCAGGGTTTGAAAACGGGCATCTTTAATATATTCTTTTCCTTTTTTCCTTATAATTTTAATATAAATTTTCATAATATCGCCGCACCTCAAATTTTCGGTATCACCAACACCATCAGGATTTTTTATTTTCCCCAAATTTTTAGGATGTAAAAAACGTTTTATTACTTCTTTTGAATAATATTGTTTCATTTTAATTTAGGCGCCAGAAATTTCTCTTAATCTTTGAATTATTTTTGGCAGAACTTTTAATAAATAATCAATATCTTTCTCTTTTGTCCATCTCCCTAAAGAAAGCCGCAAAGAGCCGTGAGCTTCTTGCGGCTTTAATCCAATTGCTAACAACACATGGCTTGGCTCCAGAACAGCTGAAGAACAGGCGGAACCGGTAGAAGCCGCAATACCCAAAAGGTCAAGTTGAATAACAATTGATTCTCCTTCAACTCCTTCAAACCAAAAATTACAAATATTTGGCAATCTTTTTATTAGAGGACCATTAAAATGAGAACCAGGAATTATTTTCAGAATTCTTTTTATTAATTTATTGCTTAAACGAGTTATTTTTTTGGCATCAAGTGTCATTTCTTTTTTAGCAATCTCAATTGCTTTGGCAAAACCAACAATTACCGGGATATTAATTGTTGAAGAACGCAAACCAAATTCATGACCACCTCCATGAAGCAACGGCGTTATTTTTGTTCCTTGTCTTACAAATAACATTCCTGCCCCTTTCGGTCCATATATTTTATGAGAGGAAACAGTCAATAAATCAACATTTAGTTTATTAACATCAATGGGAATTTTACCGAAACTCTGGCTAGCGTCAGTATGAAAGTAAACTCCTTTTTCTCTACAGATTTTCCCAATTTCAGAAATTGGTTCAATTGTCCCAATTTCATTGTTAGCGTGAATTATTGAAACTAATATCGTATCTTTTCTAATTGCTTTTTTAATATCGTCAGGATTAACTAAACCATATTTATCAATCTTTATCCTTGTTATCTTAAACCCCTGTGTTTCAAGCCATTTAGTGCTTTCCATAATACAGGGATGTTCAATAGAAGAAATAATAATATGGTTTCCCTTGGCTTTATTGGCAAATCCAATTCCTTTTAAAACTAAATTATTACTTTCTGTAGCTGAAGAAGTAAAAATTATTTCTTGGGGTTCGGCTTTAATGAATTTAGCAATTATTTCCCGGCTCTTTTCTAAAACTTCCTTTGCTTCTTGGCCCAAAAAGTGTAAAGACATTGTGTTGCCAAATTTATCCGAAAAATAAGGCAGCATTGTTTTAACAACTCTTGGGTCAACCGGGGTGGTAGCTGCATAATCTAAATATATCCTTTTCATATGAATCGAGCACATAACGGATTATGTGCTCCGATGAATTTAGTTTAGCAAAATAAAATAAAAAAATCGA
>Ga0210016_1003323_pt1 | contig 14204 bp, 2 predicted proteins | sample CryGeyCG2014_300_FD_185454 | JGI IMG/M metagenome (GOLD analysis project Ga0210016, IMG submission 185454) | Groundwater microbial communities from aquifer - Crystal Geyser CG02_land_8/20/14_3.00 (SPAdes) (version 2) | ecosystem: Environmental > Aquatic > Deep subsurface > Groundwater | place... | reverse complement strand
GTTGTTATTCCCGCCAATACTGCTGTCATAAGTCCCGACAATATGGTACCAGGGAGCATTGGGCCCTGAATCCGGAATAAGGCTTGAAGCAGCCCTGGGTTCCCAGCCGCCGCCGGTGCAGATAAAGAAATTGAAATTGTTGCCTTCACCTATGCTGGTCTTGCGCATAAAATAGCAGGGTTCTTTACGCACGATTTCGGCATAGTTGTCATTCGCGTTCATTTTTACCCACGCTTCCACTGAGATCGCGGCTCCGGGGTTCAGCGTCGCGTTATTCTCCACGCTTACATATCCGGTAGTGCCGTTAACCGAAAGGCAGGGGCCCAGCAACCCGTTTGTCCAGGAAGGGCTGGTTATCGTGCCGGTGTTATTGTTGATCGAAAGGTCGTAAGCAACATCTCCTGATCCATCGTCAAAGTTCCACATCCCTATAAGGCCGTCCGCCAGCACGGTATTTTCCACGCGTTTTACGGAATTCCCCTCAATATACGCTGTGATCGTATCCAGGCCGCCGTAACTGGAAACCACTGCGCCTGTGCACACGCCGCTTGGATCGGTAATGCCGGGCTGGGTTATGAAGTCATAAGCGTCCAGCCCTGTGCCCTTCCTGCTTGTCGTAATTATCACTGCCTGGCCTGAAAGCGGGTTGCGGTAGTAATCGGTAACCGTAACCGTAATTGTGCAGGCAGATGAATTATCCGCAGGTATCAGCCTCTGTTTTATGACAAGGTAAGAGACTGTCTCGGAAAAACCAAGCGCAGAAACAGACTGCGCCTGGGTATTGCCTGTAAGCCCTGCAGCTGAAAGGGCCAGGATCGGCGAACCTGCTTTTATGTCCCTGTAAAAAACAACGGTTTCTCCGTTCTTCAGGTTCAGCGTGACAGCTCCGGAATACCATGTGCCGCCGCCCGCGTTCGTATCCGAAATAGTTCCGAGTCCGGAAGTCGAAACAAGGGAACAGGCGCCGTTGTAGCTTAAGTCTTTTGTTCCGTCAGGGAACTGCGCCTGGATGCAGATGGAATCTGACACGCTGCCAGCTGAAAAAGCCCTGGCCGGCGTGGCGAAAGCGATCTGTGTGGCCCCGTAGAAATCAATTGTGGGAACCCTCTGGATGCGCACACAGTCAAACCAGGCAGTTTCAGTGCCGTTGTGCATTGCCCTGTATTCAACCATGTTCGCGCCGGCTGGAACGTTAGTTGTGCCGGATATCTTTGTCCATCCGGCTGGTCCGTTCCCGAGGCTAGCGTAATAACCCTCGGTGATATAATTTGAATTGTTCCACCAGATAAGCCTGATGACCATGGTATCGCTTGCAGAACTTATTTTCGAATACTGGCTGAAGATGTAAGGAGTATTGGGGGTTACCGGGTACCTGCCCCATATCGGGGCTCCCGGCCAGTTTATATAAGCGAAATTATCCGCATTGGTGGGGCAGTAATGCCTTATGGACCTTATCCCTGAAGCAGCGTCGTCCGCCACCCAGGAGAAAACTCCTGAAGCGGTATTGTAGTACCAGTCAGAAGGATCTCCTGATCCGTTCTCCATAGACGGGTTGTTCGCTATGTTTTCGGTGATCGTAACTCCGTCGCACAACGCTGTGATCGTATCGCTGCCCTGTGTGCAGGAAACTATAAGCGCTGTGCATAAGCCGTTAATATCCGTCAGGGACGGCTGGGTTATCGTGTCAAACGAAGATCCCCTCGACGTATAGACCGTGGCCTGCTTGCCGAACAGCCCGTTGCCGTAAATGTCCTTGATCACTATGTTCACAGAGCAGGGCGCGGCGCCGTTCGCGGGGATGGTGGCGGTGTTCGTTCGCAGGTAGGAGTTCGTTTCAGCGACAGCCGGAGACAGCGTGATCGTCTCAACCTGCGTGTCAGAAGCAAGTTCAACGCGCGAAACGGTAATTACAGGGTTGCCTGCGGTCGTGTCAATGTAGTAGAAAAACATTGAGCCGTCCGCCATCATTATCGAGGTGTTATTCGAACTGCTCCAGCTGACCCCGTCAGGAGAGAACTTTCCGGATGAAGAAGAAGACGCTATGTCTATCATCTCGGAAAAATTAGTTTTATTGCCGGAACCGTCCTGCGCCTCCACGGCTATCGACTCTGACTTTACGCACGCGCTGGTCGTCCTGGGAGGAGTTATGAATTCCAGTTTTGAGGCATAGCTGACAAAATAAATTGGTTTTGCCTCGCCCATCCAGCTCTGCTGCGCCTCAACAGCGGTCAGCGCATCGCGGTAGATCCTGATCTCGTCAATCCAGCCGTTGAACGCGGCTCCGCCCGGGCTGTAGCAGGCAATGTTCAGCTGCTGTCCCGAATTCGTGCACCCGCCTGTCCTGGCGAGCTGCCCGGCAGGGCTGCCGTTTATGTAAAGGCACATATTCGCACCGTCGTATGTGCCGCACACGTGGGACCATTCACCGTAATTGAAAGTTATGGAGCTTCCGAGCGAATGCGACCAGCTGGTCACAGGCATCTGAAAATTGACATTCTGGCCCGAAACAGTGGTCCTCCACCCTTGATCTCCGCTCGTAATGCGGTTTATGAGCTGCTTGTCGCCCTGCACTACGTCGGTCTTTATCCACATTTCAAAGGACATGGGCGTGGTGTCGTATATGTCCTGATCAGCTGACTGCGCGTAAGCGGAAGAACCGTTAAAATAGATAGACGAACCGAATTTACAGTCAGGGGTCCACTGCGCGCCGCCCGCAACGGAAGCTGTGCCGCCGTACGGCGAAATGCTGTTCGCGGAGCTCCCCGACCCCTCGTCGAAATTCGTAACCCACGTGGCTATGTCCCTGAATATATTATTTTTAACGCGCCTTGAACTGTAGCCCGGTATATAAGCGGTCACGGTGTCGTAACCGGAAAGGGTCGAGACAAGCGTTCCGGTGCAGGTCCCAAATGTATCGGATACTGAGGACGGCTGCGTTATTGTGTCATAGATCCCCTGCGGTGTGCCCATCCTGCTTGTGGTTATTATTATCTGCTGTCCGCTGATCGTGTTCCTGTAACAGTCCATAACGTAGATGGTGACCGTGCACACGGATGTGTCCACGGCGATCGCTTCCCTGGGCAGCATTATAAACGAAGCTGTCTCGGAGAACTGGCCCGGGTACACGGACTGCGCCTGTGTGCAGGAGTTAAGGTCGGGACTTGTGACAGTGATGACCGGTGAACCGGCTTTGGTGTCCCTGTAATAGAAATACGTTTCGCCGTTCACAATGTCCAGTATGATCGTGGATGTTTCTCCCCATCCTGTTGAGCTGGTACTGAAAAATCCCATGCCTGACGAAGACACAAGGGTGCAGGTCCCGTTGTAAGACGAGTCTTTTGTGCCACCCAGATACTGCGCCTGTATCACTATTGATTCGGAAACGCTGCCCGCATTAACCTGCCTGGGCTGAGTTATTATGGCAAGCTTTCCCGCAGCCGTGAATTCCACCATCGGGTATCTTTGCAGGCGTATGCAGTCAAACCACGCTGTCCCCAGGCCGGCGTTATGAGCGCGGTACATAAGCCCGTCCGCATTTGCAGGGGAAGTCAGGGTCCCGGAAAGCAGTGTCCAGGGCTGGGTGCCCCATATCTGAGCCGCGGCTACCTCTCCTATCACAGACCCGCCGTTAAACCATATTATCCTTATACGCGCGTCCCCGCTTGAAAGATCGGATCTTGTCCACTGATTGGCAACAAAAACAGTGCTCGGATGCACGGGCCATCGGTTAAAATAAGGAGTCCCTGTCCACTGCGCCTCAACAAACTGGTCGGTTACAGCGTCGGAAAAATTTCTCATTGCTTTCGCGCCGCTGTAAACCACATCGGTGACCCATGTCCAGGTATTCGCGTTAACGCCCCACCCGTCAGGATATGCCCCCGTGCCCTGTTCAAAAGACATATTGTTGATTATGTTCTCAGTGATCGTTACCCCGTCGCACACCGCGAATATTGTATCGCCGCCGGCGGTCGTGGAAACGACGGCGGCAGTGCATAACCCGTTAAGATCAGTGAGCTGCGGCTGCGTGACCGTGTCTATGCCAAGGCCGCGCGCGGTGTAGACCGTAACCTGTTTGCCAGAGAGCGGGGTCCCGCCGTCCATGTCCCTGACGGAAATGGTAAAGGTACAAAGGGTTACGCCGTCCCTTGGGATCTTCACGTTGTTGACATCCACGCGGATATAGGAGAGCGTTCCGGACACGGATGACTGGGTAACGATCACCACCTGAGTATCGAATTGCAGGCCGGAACGCGAAACCGTGATGACCGGGCTGTTTATAACAGTGTCCTTGAAATAAAAATCCCTTGTGCCGTTCACGAGGTATATAAATGTGTTGTTTGAAGCGGACCAGCTGACCCTGTCAAGCGAGAACCTTCCTGTCGTGGAAGAACAGGCAAGCGTGATGCTTTCATTGAATACGGCTACAATGTTCCCGGTGTCGTCCTGCGCCTCAACCGTGATGTAATCCGAGGGATTGTTCTGTTTCACCTCCCTCTGCGGAGTGGTGATCGTCAGTTTTGCGGGAAGCGAGAATGTTATAGGTTTGGAAGCCCCCGTGTAGCTCGCGTAGATCTCCTCCGGGGTCAGCGCCGCGCCGTAGACGCGCGCCTCGTCCATGCAGCCGCTCATCCCCATAAAGAGCTCATTGGAGGTGATGTTCACGTTTCCCGACTTGGATATCTGGTTCTGCAGCACGCCGTTGACGTATATCTTAAGCTGGTTTGCCGGAGTGTCGTTATCATAGGTAGCAGTTACGTGGTACCATGACGCGTTAGTGCCTGAATCCGGCATGAAGTTGCTGGGCACCCTTGGTTCCCACCCGGTCGTATACACAAAAGCGGTGAAGTCAGGGCCTTCCGCGATCTCGTCCCTGCGCAAATAATACGCGAGCTCTTTCCTCATTATGGTCTGCCCGCCGTTCCCGTCGTATATCTTGGCCCACACCTCCATTGTCAGGGCCTTTGAAAAATCAAGCGTGCTGTCGTCAGGCACGGAAACATATCTTGAACCGTCAACCGTGCGCGCTGCCTTGCCGATAACCCCGTCCTCCCACAGGGAATTGTAGAAAGTTCCGTTGTTCGCGTTCCCGGTAACGTCAGCCGCGGAAGAACCTGTGCCCTCGTCAAAGTTCCACGCGCCCCCGCCCAGGTCGGAGAAGATCGTATTCGTGATCCTTTTTAAGGGCTGCCCCGATACATACGCGGTTACCGTGTCTATGCCGACCAGTGTGGACCATATTTTTCCCGTGCATTTGCCGTTATCGAACGTCTTTGTCGCGGGCTGCTGCACAGTGTCATACCCGCTCTCGGCTGTTCCCTTTCGGGACGTTGTAATGGCCACGCTCTCCCCGGACCGCGGGTTCCTCCAGTAATCGGTCACGTAAACGCTCACCGTATACTGGGTGCCGTTCGCGTACCCTGTTCTCGGCATCACCACGTAAGACCTTGTCTCCGAGAACGGACCGACGCCTACGGAATGGCCGGGCTGGTTTGTGCCTGAAAGCTCCGTGCTCGTAACGTATATCGCGGGCGAACCTTTAAGCGTGTCCCTGTAGTACACAAAGGTCTCTCCGCTTATTATCTTTACCGTGATCGCGGAAGTCCAGCTGTTCGCGGGCGCGTATTTTGAAACGCTGAATTTCCCCAGGCCTGACGAGGAAGAAAGAGCGCAGAACCCGCTGTATGAACCCGCTTTTGTCCCTGTGCCCCACTGCGCCTGGATGCAGATCGACTCGGAAGCCGAATTGGCGATGGTCGCGCGGACCGGAGTGATTATTGCGAGTTTCTCGGCGGCAAGAAATTCCATGGTCGGGGTCCTTTTAACCCGGACCGCGTCAAACCACGCAGTGCCCACCCCTTTGTTGTCGCAGCGGAACATCAGCCCGTTCGCGTTCGAGGGCGCGGTAACTGTTTTTTGCAGCAGGGTCCAGGGATTTACCCCTGTCCTGGTGTCGGCGTTCACCTCGCCCGCGTATGTCCCCCCGTTCCACCATACGATCCGCATGCCTGCGTAATCCGAGGCCAGGTCTGTTCTCAGGTATTGCGACACGGTGAACGAAGATCCGGGGTCTATGTCCCACCTGTTGTTGTATGTTGTTCCGGCCCAGTTTGCCTCCGCGTAATTGTCCTGGGCTGTAGCAGTCTCGGAAATGCGCACGCTCCTCGCGCCGCTGTAAACCGTTGTTGTGTCCCATCCCCACGATGCGCCTGATAAAATGTTCAGCGCCCAGCTGCTTGGTGCCGATGTCCCGTCCTCAAAAGACGGGTTGTTAAGGATATTTTCAGTAATAGTCACGCCTTCGCATCTCGCGGTTATCGTATCCTGGCCTGCGGTTGACGATCTTATCGCCGCATAGCATATGCCTGACGCATTGGTCAGGGACGGCTGTGTTACCGTGTCAATAACAGGGCCGCGGCTTGTGTAAACCGTGACCTGCCTTCCGTATAACGCGGACCCCGCTATGTCCTTTACATAGATCGTTATAGTGCTGACCGTTGTGCCGTTGGCAGGTATCTTTGCATCGTTAAGCCTGAGGAAGGACAGGGTCTCTGAAACTGATGCGGCGCTGACGCTTTCAACCTGCGTGTCGGGCGAAAGCCCGGACCTTGAGACCGTGACAGCGGGGCTGCCCGCGCTTGTGTCCCGGAAGTAGAAATACCCGGAACCTTCATTCGCGTAGATGACCGAAGTATTCGAGGAACTCCAGCTTGAACCGTCCTGGGAGAACCTTCCGGTGGACGAGGAAACGGAGAGTGTGACGGTATTGGTAAAATAACTCACCTTCTGCCCTATGTTGTCCTGGACCTCGAACAGTATTACATCCGAAATATTGCCCTGCTTCACCGACCTGGGCGGGGATGTTATCTTTATCTTTGATTCAACGCCGGTGAAAATGACCGGTTTTGCCTTTCCCTGATAGCTGAGCAGTATCTCGTCGACTGTCAGCGCCTTGTTGTAGAACCTTATTTCGTCAAGGCATCCTGTGTAGAATGCGTTACCCGGCGCCCATGTTCCCAGGTATAAAGGAATGCTGGACGGATATATCCCGTATTCAGGCCTTGAAAGCGAACTGACCTTTACGCCGTTCACGTAGAGCAGCATTGTATTGCCTTCATAGGTCGCTGCAACATGCGTCCAGGCGTTCAGCGGAGCCGGAGACGGATCGTAAAGGTGATAGCTCCAGGCGGATGCGCCCGCAACCTGCCATCCGACGTTTGCGCTTGAGATCCCGAGCCTGTATCCCATATTGCCTGAGCCTGGCACCTTGTTAAACATCCACTTGTCGGTCTGGGTAACGCCGGTCATATACCACAGCTCAACCGTTATTTCCTCGAACGGGTCCAGGGAATCGTTGTCAGGAACTGTTATATAGTCCGCGTTCCCGTCAAAATATTTCGCGGCGCCCCGGTAACCGATGGTTTCCGCGGTGTTGCCGTATATAATGCCGTTGTTGTGGCTCTGGGAATAATCATAGGCCGTATAATTTTTCGTGTCCTCAAAATCCCAGATGCCGAAAGATATGTCCCTGAAAACAACGTTCTGTATTGTGCCCATCTCCCCGTTAACGGACGCTGTTACTGTGTCCTTCCCGGGCTGTGAAGAAACCAGATAACCCGTGCACATGCCGCTTGCGTCGGTTACGGACAAAGGCTGGGTTATGGTATCAATACCCGCTCCCCTGCTTGAAGTTATCAGGACGGTTTTACCGGGGATCGGGTTCCTGAACTGGTCTGTCACTACAACGGTTATCGTGCATTTAGCCGTCCTGTCAGCCGAAACCGACCTTGAAAGGAAAAGCCAGGAAGAGCTTGGAGAGAACGGAGCGGCTGTTATCGTGAATGTCGCGGGAGTGAAGCCGTCAACCGGCTGGGCCTTCGAATCATAAGTGGTAACCACAACTTCATACCCTCCTGTTTTAATGGGGTTCTGCAGTCCGGAAATAACAATAGTGCACCCGGTCCCGGCGCTTACCGAATCAGGCGCTGAAGCGATGAACGTTATGGTCTCAGTGCTTACCGAGATCGTGCCCGCGGTAATAGCGTCGATCTTCACTGAAACAAGGCTTGCGCCTGTAAGCACGCAGCCTTTCGGGTAAAAAAGCGTCAGTCTTGTTACCGTGTCAGACCGCGAAGTCGTGAAAGTTATCGTATCCGTAACAGGCAGATCACCTGCCGCGGCGCTGGAAAGCCGGACCGCTGCCCTTCTCATCGCCGAGTACCACGGGCCGTCCCCGTAGCTGAAGAACCACTGGGGCACGGACTGGCCTATGTCAGCCGGAACCAGGTCCGTGTGCGGGTTGGTATCCACAAAAACTTCCCTGATCGCGTCCAGCATGTCGAAGCCGAATTCCACGCAGGGCTCGACAACCGCGCCCTCCCCGAACTCGTTCCAGCACTCGGATATGACTATCTTTTTGCCGAGGATAGGGTAGCTGTCAGCGAACGCTTTGGAATTTATGAGCATGGACTTGTAATCAGCCTTGTTCCTGTTGGTCCGCACGAGAGCGGCAGAACCGGCCCATGGGCCGTTATCCCACCCGGGCTCTGTCAGCGCAATGTACGGAAGGTATCCGTATCCCTGTATCGCCTCCCAGATCGCGCGGTGCCCGTTTATGCACTTGTAATACGGGGACCTGTTCAGAACTGCTTCCTCGGGGCTCATGCCTGACCCGGCATAATTGTAACCGGTGCACGCGTCATAACCCATGGTCTGGATCGCCTGGATCTCTGACTGGCTGGTGCCGTTGCCGGCGATCAGATAAAGGCCCGCGTACCCCGCGTCAACGCACATCTGCCTCATCTCGGCGAACACGCTTGCGACAGCCGCGTAGCTTCCAAGGTCTTCGCTGAACTGAAAAGGAGAGAAAATTATTACCACAGGCTTGTTGTCTATCGTGTAATGCTCGGGCTGGTTGAAATAGTGGTCGATCCAGTACTGCGTGGTGTAAAGTATCAGGTCGCGCGTGTGGCCGGCAAAATGGTTCGCCCAGAGCAGGCAAAACTTGATATAGGACCTGTATCTGGAATCAAGGTAGGCGTTGAGCGCGTGTTCAAGGCCGACATTATAGTCAGTCCACATGTACCAGTCGTAGATAATGAACTTCACCCCGTGCTCAGCCATCCACTTAATATGCCAGTCAGCGATGGGCGGTTCTCCCTCGTTATACCATCCCAGGAGCGGCTTTCTCTGCGGGTACTCGGGCCTTATCACGTCCCAGCCCCAGTGCTCTCCCTGCTTCCATCCGGGGAAGTAATAAACCCCGACATCGTAAGGGGTGGTCACGGTTTCGGGCACAGGAGGGTAGTCGGTGTCTGACGCCAGCTTTGCGGTTATGGTTATCGAACAGGAAGCGGTCTCGGAAAGGAAGTTCCGCCCGCTCACGGTCACGTACGCTGTGCTGGACATCGCGGTTGAGCTTATGACAGTGCAGGCGAATGTCGTGTTATTGTAAAGGGTTATGACCCCGAAGGTATTTCCGCCGTTCGCTATCACCAGGCCCGGGGGCAGGCTCAAAGTCGCGGCAACGTATTCAGCCGCTTCCCCGCCCGCGTTCTCAACTTTCAGCCACAGGGGTATGCTTTCTCCCGCCCTGCCGCCTTCCTCGATCCCGAAATACGTGATATTGATCTCTGCCTCGCCCTGCTTTACGTTCGAAATCCTTATCCAGTCGATCTGGACGCTTGCTCCGGACGCGTTAGTCGGCAACAACATGAACCCTGTCAAATAGTAGTTCCAGGTATTTCCCCAGAACGCGTAATTGGAACCGGAACTCAGGTCAATGTTGTAAACGTGGAACTGGCCGTCCGCCTCTATGTCAAAGCTCATTTCTCCCAAAGGCCCCGGGATATCCTGCCTGACCCACTGCAGTTTTCCGCTTGTTCCCCTGTCAACCTTCATCTTGAAGGAAACGTATTTGTTCTGGTTCTGGTCCACAAATACGCGCGGGGATAAAAGCACCGGCTCTGTGTTCGTGGTGGTAAGGTTCAGGCTTCCGCCTGAAACTCCCGTGACGCTCGCGCCGTTATAGCCCTCCCATCCTTCCGTGTTCCCGGCTTCGTCGAACTCCCACATCGGTATCACGTAGGTATCGTCCTGCCTGACCTTGATCTCCTCCCTGGAAAGCGCCGGAGAATCCGCCGCGCTCTTCACAGGCCCTATGCCGAACCAGTCAATGAACAGGTCTGAAGCGGCGCCGTTTGTGAGCACGATCGCGACCTTGTGCAGGCCGACGCCCAGGGTAAAGGTCCCGGAATAAAAAACCTGCACCGCGGAAGTCTCAACGCTTATGTTCTTTGTGTTCGCGTCGTCCACCGCGACGCCGGCGATAGGCCAGGCCCCCCCGTTTAAACCGAAAGCCCTGAATGAAACCTTGAATATCTGTGTTTCAAATTCATTCCATACCTGGGGCACCCTGCCGTAAAGAAGGACCCTGTCGTTGTTATTATTAAATCTCCAGAATACTCCGCTGATAGACCCGTTTACCCATGGGTTTACTATGGAAACACCGCCCAGATGCCAGACATCGTCATGCTCTGCTTCTATCGCTATGGGAAACTCAACTATCCTCATGAATGTGACTGTCGGGATCCTCTGGAACCGGATATTATCCCACCAGTCAAGGTTCGCGGGCGATCCGTCAACCTGGAACCTTACCCTCGCCGTTGTATTTGTTGTGCTGGACCAGATATCCGAGGAATAGCACCAGGTATTCGGGGTGGCTGCGTATATGTTCTTGTCGTAACCTGTGTTATTAAGGTCCAGGTAGGGCTGCCTGAGCGGTCCGTACTGGTACGCGGAAAGTTCATATAAAGAACTGCGCTCTATGATAGAAACGTCCTGGTAAGGATTGCCTGCGCGGCCTGACTCGTGCCTGACCGAGTATATGCCTTCATACCTTACAGTGCTTGTCCGCGTATAGTTATACGGCGGTATAGCAGCGCCAACGCCTGTCCAGTAAAGAGCGTAGGTGTTGCCTGTCCCCGCGCTCTCCATGGACGCGTTGTTGAGCAGGTTCGGGTACAGGGTCTCTCCCATGCACACCGCGTAAAAATTGGCCTCTCCCGGGGTCGTGGACCTGATCGTAAAAGTAGCCGCGCCGTTGGCATTCGTAACCTTTGAAGCGCCTGAGCCCGTATCGAACGCGGCTCCGCGGTTCGTATAAATGGTTACGTATTGGCCGGATATCTTAGTGGTTGTTTCCGAGATCACGATGACGGTGACAGTGGCGTAGTCTGTTCCGTCGGTGTTGAAGTATCCTCTGTTATTTTGGGTCCTTATATAAGGAAGCAAAACCGGGGCCGCCGGCGCGAACTACAGTAACAAGTAACAAGTCACAAGTGACAAGTAAAAGCCCAAGAATAAAGAAAGAGAGAGATTTTTTCATATATTTAAGTCTCTTATATAAATAAAAGGATCCGTGTCTGTAGTAAGAGATCAGGTTAGTGGATGCTGGCTTTAAAATTAAGGGGTAAGGGATCGGATGGGATGTCCCGAAGGAACTCCTTCGGAGCAAGTGCCGTTGAAGTGTTAAAGTGAAGAAGAAATGAGCCAGGAGCGGCTCGAACGCTCGACACCCGCCTTAAAAGGGCGGTGCTCTACCAACTGAGCTACTGGCCCATATCATTAAAAACAAGTCAAAGGTCAAAAGTCAAAATGCAAAGGTCAAAAGTTCAAGCTGAGCATATTACGCCACGCCCCCGACGTTTAGTTGCCAAGTAACAAGGTTCTGGCCCGCCGATAAGGCGGGACAGGTTCTTACGGCCCACCATAAACTACAGTGACAAGTAACAAGTATCAAGTGACAAGTTATAAACTGTAACTCAGGGCTTCAGCCCTGATGATTCATCAGACCTAAAGGTCTGAGTTACAACAAGATCCTTGCTGTTGATCCATAATTCATAATTTTAGTTAGCATTATCATATTATATATTTTATTTACGAAAAGTCAACTAAATTGAACAATCTTTTGCTTTGAACAATCTTTATTTTAAATGAACACCTCCCCTTTATTTAAGGAGTAGACCCTTTAGGGTCGTTTACTTTTTTTTAAGGAAGTATTCAACCGTTTCCTTTAATCCTTCTTCAAGGCTTATCTCCGGGCTGTATCCCAGCAGTTTTTCAGCGTCTGAAATATCAGCAAGCGACTGCCTTATATCCCCCGGGCGGGGGTCGGTGTAAACAGGCCGAAGGTCCTTGCCCATGACCGCGTTAAGCTTTTCAACCAGCCTGTTCATGTCCACGCTCATCCCGCATCCTATATTATACGCCCGCCCGAACGCGCCCTGGGCGCTCATTGCCAGCAGGTTTGCCTGCACGACGTTCCTGATAAACACGAAATCCCGCGACTGCTTTCCGTCGCCGAATATCACGGGCTGCCTGCCCTCAAGCATGAGCGAGATGAACTTCGGTATTGCGGCGGCATAATCCGAGAAAGGGCTTTGCCTGGGCCCAAAAACGTTGAAATACCGCAATATGACCGTTTCCAGGCCGAAAACCGAATGGAAAATTTTGCAGTAATATTCGCCTGCCAGTTTGGAAACCGCGTAAGGCGACATCGGATCCGGGGCCAGATCTTCCTTTTTTTTGCCTTCCCCCGGGTCTCCGTAAACCGCGCACGAAGAAGCGAACACAACGCGCTTTATGCCTTCATCCCTTGAAGCCAAAAGAACGTTGAGGGTCCCGGTTATGTTCACCCCGTTGGTTTCAACAGGGTCGGTTATCGAGCGCTGGACAGAAGCGATCGCCGCGAAGTGGAAAACACATCCGGCCCCGCGGGCCGCCTTTTTTACTGCCGCAAGATCCCTTACATCCCCCTCAATAACTTCAACTCTGCCGGGCAGGCGCGCTGTGTTTTCCCTGTTCCCGGTATCGAAATTATCCAGCACTATCACGTCAAAGCCGCGCTTTGCCAGCTCCTCCGCGATATGGCTTCCGATAAAACCCGCCCCGCCTGTCACCAGGACTTTCATATCAAACTCGCTTCCGTCTTACGTCGTAAGTCGTACGTCGTGCGTTTCACGTCGAACGTCGTACGTCTTGCGTCGTGCGCATGAATCTTTTAAACGTATGACCTACGACATACGACGGTATTTACGTAAGACGCTCGACGCATGACGCACGACGGTATCTTAAATCCCGTTCGCAAGATCCCTGTAAAAGCTTTTAACAGGGATTTAAAGAGATTTAATAAGCTCAGCCACGGATGTCCACGGATTTAACTCTGTAAACTACATAAACTTTGTAAACTCTGTAAACTGTAAAAACTGGCTGCTTATTGTCCTATTATCCAGGAAAAACCCGTGGTCGCGAAGAGCATGGGGTCAGATGTCAAACACGTGCCTACGCCCAGATCAATAGCAACATAATCCGAGATCCAATACTTCATGCCTGCCGTGACATTTACATTGGCGACTGCGCCTGTATCTCTTTCAATGGTTCCCATCACTTCACAGCCCAGATCCAATTTCCTTCCGACCAGGAAATTCGTGGCAAGGCCATAAATAATACCGGTTTTTGAGGTTTCGTGCTTCAGGTAACCGAGATTACCATACAGGCGGAAATTGCCCCAGTCCTTGCCCATGATAAGCTTGACCGAGTAGCCCATGCTGCCCAGCGCGCAGGAATAGCTAAACGACACGTCCATCAGGTCCTTGTTTGGGAACATGGTTGACAACAGCGGGTTGAACGAATATTTTATGCCCAACTGCGAGTTGTTTACGCCTGGCACGTCTCCCCCGAATGGAAAACAGATACCCAGGGTCATGTCCTTTGTCACGCCGTAGTTAAGGTGTATGCGCACGCTCTGCGTCATCGTGTTTGACCGGGTCAGGAACGCGGCGTACCCCCCTGCACCTCAAACTTTCCCTGATCAAGGACCATGGCCTTTTCAGTAAGATACGGCCTTTCAGCGAACAGGTCGGTCGTGTAAAGCCCGGGCTCCACAAAGGTTATCGCTGACGCGCATCCCGCCCAGAACAATAATGATACAGCTGCTAATACTTTCTTCATTCTACCTCCCCTTTGCAGGAATCCTGCATTTTTTAAAACCAATCCACTTCTTTTGCCACTGAGTTCACTGGGTTCTTCCGAGAAAACTATGGGTAGTGAGTAGAACCGTTCTTACTACTTGTAGTCGCCTGTGGCGACACTCCTCCGATGTCATCGGAGTTAACCTTTGTTCTTTATTATTTTGACGGCATCACCTC
>Ga0210016_1003322_pt1 | contig 14206 bp, 9 predicted proteins | sample CryGeyCG2014_300_FD_185454 | JGI IMG/M metagenome (GOLD analysis project Ga0210016, IMG submission 185454) | Groundwater microbial communities from aquifer - Crystal Geyser CG02_land_8/20/14_3.00 (SPAdes) (version 2) | ecosystem: Environmental > Aquatic > Deep subsurface > Groundwater | place... | reverse complement strand
TTTTCCGTATCTCTGCCTGACGAGTTCCTCGGCAGGTATGCCTTTAAGCTCAGAAACGGCTTTCACCAGCGCCTTTTTCAGCCCTTCTGCCGCAACAGCCGGGTCCCTGTGCGCGCCCCCAAGCGGCTCCGGGATTATTCCGTCGATAACACCGAGTTCAATGAGAGATTGCGCCGTGATCTTGGACGCTTCGGCGGCGATACCCGCCTTCGCGGAATCCCGCCATAGTATCGCGCTGCAGGCCTCGGGAGTGCAGACAAAATAAACCGCATTCTCCATCATCAGGACCCTGTCCCCGATCCCTATCGCCAGCGCGCCGCCGCTTCCTCCCTCACCTATCACAACAACTACAATAGGGGTGGCTATACTTGACATTTCCCTTAAATTTCTTGCAATCGCCTCGAATTGCCCCCTTTCCTCAGCTTCAAGCCCCGGATAAGCCCCGGGTGTGTCTATAAAACTTATTACGGGTTTCCTGAACTTCTCAGCAAGCTTCAGCAGTCTCAGCGATTTCCTGAAACCCTCGGGGTGCGCCATCCCGAAGTTCCTCTGAAGGTTTTCTTTCGTATCCCTGCCTTTCTGGTAGCCTATGAGCACGACGCTCTCGCCTTCAAGTTTCCCCAGGCCCCCGATAAGCGCCCTGTCATCACCGAAATATCTGTCACCGTGCAGCTCAACGAAATCCGAGAATATCATCTCAATGTAATCAAGCATCGTGGGCTTTTTTATGTGGCGCGCGAGAAGGGTCCTCTGCCAGGCCGTAAGGCCGGTGAAAACCTCTTTTTTCAGTTCGCGCGCTTTCTTTTCGAGCTCGCCTATCTCTTTGGTAAAATCTACCTTTTTTTCTCTGGCGAAACTCTTAAGCTCCAGTATGCGCTTCTCGATATCGGCAATAGGTTTTTCAAAATCCAGCTCGTTGTTCATCTTTTTCCTTAGGAACGATTACGGTGATTTTCAACTGATGATTACGGTGATTATTAAAAAGTTAATCACGGTAATTTAAAATAATCACTGTAATCTCTTTTGGAATCACTGTAATCGTATTTAAAATAGCTTGGTGATGTAACCGACATGGATCTCCTTTATGAAGCTGTTCACGGTACCGATGCGTGTTTTCGTGAAGAACCCGGCCCTGAAATTGGGTATAGGCATGTACTGGAACCCAAAATTATAGCTGATAAACTGTGCCCCGTCCCTCCGGGAAGCAGGCTCGATCTCCGCTATCAGGGAGAATTGCGGTATAAAGAAGAAGTCAGCTCCCAGGAATATTCCCGCCACGATGCTTTCCGTGCCCCCGCCAAGCGGCTTGTTCAGGCCGCCGTGCGCGTGAAAGAACATCTTGCCCATTGCGAATTCCTTGCTGACCATGCCGTAAACGCCTTTTCCGAAAAAATTGCCGTATTCTGAATCATCATAGCCTATCGCGATCGTGGGCCAGGCTTTCATGGTCATCTCGTCAACGATCCTGATCTTTGCGATTATGCCGGGCCTTCCCATAGGAATACCCAGCTGCCCGGAGCCTATCAACCCGTCCACGCTTAAAGAAAGCCCAAGGGAAAGCATGTCAACTATGCCAAGCTGCACTTTTGTCAGGACGCCTCCGCCGTCATACACGCGGAAATCCAGGGAAAGGTCGCCTCTCTGCATCGCGTAGGCAGTCGGGATGTCGATCAACTCAGAAGGCAGCCCCATCTGACCAAATACCACCACAGGAACGAATAAAAGTAAAGCAATTAATACAAATCCGGTTTTCTTCATATAATTCTCCTCCCGGAACAATATATATTTTTACCACAGGTGAACATTGTTTTTTCCAGGTTAAAGTAACTCAAAACTTTAGTTTTGATATCAAGGCTAAAGCCTTGAATTACAACTGTGTTCACCCGTATTCATCTGTGGTTAATATTATTCGAGGGTAACGACATTTCCGCCGAACAGCCGGTCGATCCCGTCTATAAGCTGCCGGGACGGGTTTACGCAGAGATCGGCGTCCACAGACATGGTCACGTCTTCATCTTTTGACCTCATAAGTATGGAAACCGGGCAGCTGCCCTTGTTTTCCTGCATTATCTTCTTCAGCTCGCCTATTGCTTTTTCGTCCAGGACAGCCGAACCCAGATTTATACGCACTGATTTCGTGAATTTTTCCCGCGCCTCGTCAAGCAACACGAATTCCTTCGCGAGTATCTTTGGTATGTCGTGGGTCAGGTCTGCTTCCCCCCTGACAAGCACAGGATTATCTTTTCTGATATAAAGGCTGTATTTTTCATAGATGTCTGAAAAAACGATCACTTCCACAGACCCGCACATATCCTCAAGCGTCAGGAAAGCCATCCTGTTCCCCTTGCGGTCCGTGTGTTTCTTGATGGAAACTATAATGCCTGCTATTTTAACCTCTGTGTTCCGCCTGAAAGAAGAAACATTCCCGGAAAGCATTTCGGCCAGCGAAGAACTCGAAGCGTTAGTGTATCTTTTTATCTGCTCTTCGTAATCCGCAAGAGGATGACTGCTCACGTAAAAACCAAGCACCTCTTTTTCGCAGGCGAGCGTCTTGGACTCGTTCCACTCCTCTTCTGATGAATTATTAAACGATTGTCCGCCCGCCTCTGCGGCGGGCGAGACCTCGCCCCGATGTAACGTCGGGGCGGGGTTAGCTGAAGATGAAGGCTCTTCCCCAAACAGGGAATACTGGCCTTTTACCCTGTCGTTCTGCACCCGCGCTCCCACGCCCATGGCAGGCTCGATCTCAGCCACAAGCCTTGCCCTTGAAAGCCCAAGGGGATCGAAAGCACCGCACTTGACCAGGCTTTCTATGACCTTTTTGTTAACGAGCCTTGTATCCACTCGTGAACAGAAATCAGTAAGAGATTTAAAAATGCCTCCTTCACGCCTTGCGCCCACTATCGATTCAACCGCTCCTTCTCCCACATTTTTTACCGCTCCCAGCCCGAAACGCACGGAGCCCCCTTCTGTCGCGAACCTGAACACGCTTTTTTGCAAATCCGGGGGCAGCAATTCCATTCCCATGTTCTTGGTCTCGTTGATATATTTTACAAGCTTGTCCGTGTTGCCCATTTCGTTCGACAGCAGGCTTGTCATGTATTCAAGCGGATAATTCGCCTTTAAAAAAGCAGTCTGGTAGGAAATAAGGGAATACGCGGCTGAATGCGATTTATTGAAGCCGTATCCCGCGAATTTGGCAATAAGGTTAAAGATCTTATTAGATTTTTCCTCTGATATTTTGTTCGACTTTGCCCCTTTCACGAACTCTTCGCGCTGTCTTTCCATCTCCTCGGGTATCTTTTTTCCCATGGCCTTTCGGAGAATGTCAGCTTTACCGAGGCTGAAGTTCGCCAGGATGTTCGCGATCTTCATTACCTGCTCCTGGTAAACGATCACGCCGTATGTTTCCTTAAGCACATCTTCAAGCATAGGGTGCATGTAGTCTATCGGAGTCTTTCCGTACTTGCGGTTTATGTAATCATCCACCATGCCGCTCTCAAGCGGCCCGGGCCTGTGCAGCGAAAGTATGGCGATCAGGTCATCGAACTTTTCTATCTTGAACTTCTTTAGCAGGCTCCGGAAACCGCTGGATTCGATCTGGAACACTCCCAGGGTCTTCGCATCCTGCAGCAGTCTGTAAGTGCGGGGGTCGTCAAGCGGAATCCTGTCTATGCCTATATCCTCCCCCCTGTTCTGCTTGATCAGCGCGAGAGCGTCTTTTATGATCGTCAGGTTCCGCAACCCGAGTATATCTATCTTTATCAGCCCGAGTTTACCCAGGTAATTCATGTCATACTGAGTCGCTATCTGCCCCTTGCTGTCCCTGTAGAAAGGAGTGTAATTGTCAAGGCTCTCCGGTGTGATGACCAGGCCTGCGGCATGTGTCCCCGCGTGGCGCACCAGACCCTGCAGTTTTGACGATAGTTTGATGAGCTCCCCGTACCTGCTGTCCCCATCGACCATATTCCTGAGTTCCGGCGTTTTTTCCAGGGCTTCCTCAATGCTGGGCGCGTCAAGAGGGATCAGCTTCGCCAACTTGTCTACCTCGTTAAGCGGTATGTCCAGCGCCCTTGCCACATCCCTTATGGCAAGGCGCGGCTTCATTGTGCCGAAGGTTATGATCTGCGAAACCTTATCCGCCCCGAACCTGTTGATGATATACCGGACGACTTCGTCCCTCCTGTCGTCGCCGAAATCCATGTCTATGTCCGGAGGGCTCACCCTTTCCGGGTTCAGGAACCTTTCAAAGATCAGGCCGTATTCAATCGGGTCCAGGTTGGTGATACCCAGGGAATAAACAACAATACTGCCCACAGCCGACCCTCTTCCCGGGCCCACAAAAATGCCGTTCTCTTTCGCGTATTTTACGAAATCCCAAACTATGAGAAAATAACCGGCAAAACCGGTGGTTTTAATTATTTCGAGTTCTTTCTTTGCCCTTGATCCGATCTCTGCGGTTACTTCCCCGTACCTTTTTTTCAGGCCGTCCATGCACAGGTGCCCAAGATAATCGTCCGCATCTTTATAACCCTGCGGTATATTATAAGGCGGAAGATAGGTTTTCGAAAAATCAAAGGCAAGGTTACAGGATTCCGCGACAGCCACCGTGTTGGTTATGGCTTCCGGGCATTCTTTAAAAACTTCCTTCATTTCCTCGGCGCTCCTGAAATAAAATTCAGGTGTTGAGAACCTGAGCCTGTTTGGGTCGTTCATGCTTGTGACGGTCTGTATGCAAAGGAGCACTTCATGCGAATAGCTGTCTTCCTTTTTCAGGTAGTGTATGTCGCTGGTAGCGACCGGCGGAACCGAGAAATCCCTGCTCAGTTCCAGGAGATGCTTCAGCACGGTTTTTTGCTCGGTAAGCCCGTTGTCCTGTATTTCTATGTAATAGTCTTTGCCGAACTTATCCCTGAATTCCCCTATCGTTTTCCTTACATCGTCGATCCTGCCCTTCAGCAGAAGGTTTGATATCTCGCCTTTCAGGCATCCGGAAAGGATAACCAGGCCTTCGGCGTGAGAAAAAAGGATCTCCCGGTCGATCCTGGGCTTGTAATAGAAACCTTCGGCATAACTCAGGTTTATCAGCTTAATTAAATTCTTATACCCCTTCTCGTTTTTTACAAGGACTGTCAGGTGGTGCGCGGTTTCCCCGGTTGCAGCGTCGACTGCCTTTTCGTGCCTGCTTCCGGGCGCCATATACATTTCGCAGCCTATCACCGGTTTGACCCCGTATTTCAATCCCGCCTGGTAAAACTCTATGGCTCCGAAAAGGTTGCCGTGATCGGTGATCGCAAGCGCCGGCATCTTAAATTCACTCGCCCTTTTCATCAACGCCTCTATCTTGCAGGCACCGTCAAGAAGACTGTATTCCGTATGCGTGTGCAGATGCACAAACCCGCAGTGCTCCATTACAACTCCCTATATAATAAATACTACCTAATGTGGTGTCGCATAAATCCCTTGACATTTGATTTTGCTTTGAGTTGTCATTGCGAGCGACCAAAGGGAGCGTGGCAATCTCGATTTTTAGGTCGAGATTGCTTCGTCGTTAACACTCCTCGCAATGACAGCCCAAATGTAAAGATCTGTTAGACGCACCACACTAATATAACATATATAAGATAGACTTTATGCATTAAATATTATTCTATATTATAAGCAAAATGCCGTATTTGTCAAGGAAAAACCCCACTTTTGTTCCGCAACATTCAAAATGTCACATTTGGGAACCTTAAAATGTCACATCGCTCATAGTTGGTACTCTCCGATTTTCTGCTCATCTTTTAACACAATAATCTTTTTGTTGGGGATAAGACACACGGTTACTTCCTGCTCTGGGAATCGCCCTACTTTCCAGATTCTGCCTTCGAGAGTACCCACCCCCCTCACCCTACCCCTCTCCCTCGAGGGGAGAGGATAAAGGAGAGGGTGATTATTACCTGATTTTTAAACCAGCCAGCCTAAATAATTTTCCCCCGGCTATGTGACACTTTGATTGTTCCCAATGTGACCTTTTGATTATTTCCGCACAGCCTTGCAGCTTTTTCTTGACAAATAATGAATAATAGGTATAATAACTATTGATATGAACAGCAATTCGTCCGGGTAGAATGTAAGGAGCTTGGAAATGAGATACATAAGTGTTTTTCAGGGCAATAAAGCCCTGCTTGAGTTAAATGTAGGTATTGGTACAGTCTGGAAAACAACTACACCCGCTTAAACCTTAAGCGGGTTTTTAATTTTTATTTCTCCTTTGAAAAGGGGGACAGCGTCCTACGAAGCCTTGGCGTAGTAGGATTGAGGGGGGATTTGTCTCTCTGCCTGGCTGACGAAGCTTCAGCGTAGTCATGATTATTGTAAGGTTCGAAGCGACGAAGTTCCAAGGAGATCCCTTCAGGACAATCTGTTTTATTAATAAAAGAGGAATTATGCCCACAGAATATTATGCCCATAGCTTGGAAGGCAGACCGCAAGAAGAATGGCAGAAACTTAGTGAACATTTGAAAAATGTTGCTAATCTCGCAAAGCAGTTTGCAGAACCGATAGGAATTAGAGAGTTAGCATATTTGGCAGGATTATTGCATGATTTAGGAAAATATCAACCAGAATTTCAGAAATATCTTAGTGAAGGTGGTAAACGCGGTAGTGTTCCTCATTCAGTATGGGGCGCTGGATTTGCGCGGATTCATAAAATGGACGAAATTGCTTTTGTTATTGATGGGCATCATAAAGGCTTGCCGAATAAATCTGACTTAAAAAATGATACTGAAGCATTTAAGAGAAACGAAATCCCCGGGTTTGATAATGTAGTCAAAACATTTTTAAGTGATAATAATATCACAGAAAATGAATTAGCAATTTCTAAAATCGAACCCCAAGAAGCAATGCAAAGAGAACTGCTTATTCGCTATCTTTTTAGTGCATTAACAGATGCGGACTGGTTGAATACCGAAGCATATTTTAAGATTGATGAATCCAAAAATCGTGTTAGTCAGAGTCTGAAAATAGATGAATTGATACACAAATTGGAAAAGGAATTATCCAGTAAATCTAAAAATGGTGAAATTAATCAATTGAGGAATCAAATGCGAGAACTTGTACTCAAAAAAGCAGATATGCCATGTGGTTTTTATTCGCTAAACCTGCCAACCGGCGTAGGAAAAACACTTATTTCTATGGCTTGGGCGCTTAAACATGCCAAAGAACACAAGTTGAAACGCATTCTGATAGTATTGCCATATATCAATATAATTGACCAGACCGCGCATATTTTAAAAGACATATTTGGAGAGGAATGGGTGTTGGAACACCACTCTGCGTATAATGAGAACGAAACAGCAGCTCAAAATGATGAATATAATTTAGATCCAATTAAGAAAAGAAAAGTATTGGCCTGTGAGAACTGGGATTATCCAATCATCGTAACCACTACTGTTCAATTCTTCGAATCGCTTTTCAGTAATAAACGTTCAAAATGTCGGAAAATTCACAACATGGCCGAATCTGTAGTCATTTTTGATGAGGTTCAATCACTTCCGAAAGAAATACTACTGCCAACTCTTTCTATGCTGAAAAATATTCAAAAAGTAATGAATACGTCTTTCCTGTTCTGTACCGCAACACTACCTGCATTTGAAAAACGGGATAAATTTAATGGGATTGATACCATTTATCCGCTTGTTGATAATCCTTTAGAAGTATTTAATAAAACAAAGCGGGTTGATTATAATCTTCTGCAAAAATTAGACCTCATTGATATTAATACCCTAATGAATGCAGTAAGTGAATCAGGCACTTCAGTTTTGGTAATATTCAACACCAAAAAGGCAACGCTGAAATTCTATGAGTTAGCAATGCAGAATTCAAGGTTTTGGGAAAGATGCTATCATCTTTCAACTGCAATGTGTCCATCTCATCGTTTCCTAAACATTGAAGCAATAAAAAATGATTTAGACACAAACAAGAAAATAATCGTATCTTCTACTCAATTGATTGAAGCTGGTGTAGATTTTGATTTCCCCTGTGTCTTTCGCGAGATGGCTCCGCTTGAATCCATTATACAGTCAGCCGGACGGTGCAATCGAGAGGGTAAATTACCGAATAATGGTAAAGTCTATTTATTTCAATTGCAAAAAAGCAGCATGCCTGATAAAACATACAAGGCTTGCGCAGATTATACAAAAAGTTTAATTCAAGATAACCTTAGTAAATTAGATCGTCACAATTTCTTTCAGGAGTATTATTCGCGAGTAGTTAACCTATTTATAGAACCTGATAAAAATAATATCATACAGGCACAGGAAGGATTCAACTTTGAAACCGTAAATGATAGTTATCGTCTTATTCAGCATAAAACTGAAGGGCTTTATATTTATAACTACAACAATGATAGTAAGAGATTATTCCATTCAATAGAAAATAAAGACTTTTTATCGCGGGATGATTATAGAAAGATGCAAATGTTTACTGTTCAGGTTTTCAATAATTTTTTATTTAAGAACGAAGGTATATACAAAAAAATGCCGCAAGAATTCTTTGTATGGTACGGAAATTATGATTATAATACAGGCATTTCTGTAAAACCAATTGAGGCAGATAAATTGGTGGTATAAATATTTTCAGGCAGGAGGATTTTTTATGATTGACATGCAAATTGTAAGTATTAAAGTGATGGGAGAATTCGCTTGTTTTACAAGACCAGATCTTAAAGTTGAACGGATGACATATCCTTGCATGACTCCTTCAGCAGCGCGAGGCATATTAGATTGTATTTTGTGGAAGCCGGAATTCCAGTGGTATGTCAGAAAAATACAAGTTTTGAATCCAGTGCAATATTTTTCCATTAAGCGAAACGAGATAAATTCTAAACAAGGACGCAATCCGATAATAATTGAAGATAAACGCGCTCAAAGAAACAGTATTGTTCTAAAAAAGGTTGCATATATTATTGAGGCTTCTGTTTATCAGAAGTCAATTTCAGACAAAAACCCGCCAGTAAAATACGTTGAAATGTTTCGCCGCAGGGTAAGGAAAGGGCAATGTTGGCGCAGACCATATCTTGGGACACGCGAATTTTCAGCCGAGTTTATGGAATCGGACGGTACAGAAAAACCCATTTGCGAAACCATCCCCATAGGAAGCATGCTTTTTGACATCTTCTACGATGCAAAAGGTCATCCGGAGCCCATCTTTTTTTATGATGCAGCAGTAAAAAGTGGTATTTTGGACTGTGAAGTTCCGGAAAATGAAAAAATGATGCACTCCAGTCACATTCGGCCACCTTTAGAAAGTGAAATTTCTGCCGTGATTTATGACTTCAACAAAGAGGAAGAAAAGGAGATAGCGATATGATTAAGGAATTAAGTGAATTAGGAAAAAAAATAAGAATCGAGAACGTCAATCGAAAGTTGGTTCATAATGCTTTAAAAGAAGAACCTGTATCAATTGATCTCGTTATTAAGAAAGACGGGACTTTTTGTGAATTTATATCATTTGAGAAAAAAATGACAACCGCAGAAGCGATAACAGCTAAAAAAGGTAAATCTCGCCTCTTGCTTGATAAAGCCGAAGAAGTTCTTGGTTATGGTATTAAATTAGGAGAGAAAAAACATCAATTGTTTATAGAGAAACTCGAATTATATAGAGACTTACAGGAACTAAAACCGGTGATGGCTTTTTATGAGAATAATAGGAAAAATGGAATAGACAAGGCGCTTAATGAATTTGAAAAAGCAATTCCCGAAAAGGAGCGTAAGGGCAATATTGCTTTTAGGATTAAAGGTAAAGATGAAAGGATTCACGAAGGTAAAAATGTTTATCAACGTGTTATTAATAATTATGATGCTAGACAAAAAAAGTTACTGTTAAAATCTCAAAAGCAATGTTCAATTTGCGGAAGCAGAGCTTATTCTGTGGAGGATATTCCTCATGGCATGATAAAGAGGGTTCCGGATGGGCAAACTAGTGGATGTGCTTTGGTGTCCTATAATGAAGATGCATTTGAGTCATACGATTTAGTTGGTAATAATAATTCGGGGATTTGTACAAACTGTGCAAAAACTTATGTTGAAGGTTTAAATTGGCTTTTATCTAATGGGCATCAGGTTAAAATTGTTGATAAAAAAGGAAAAGAAAAAGAGGGATTCAGATTTACTAACCGCAAAAACTTTGGTCCTGATACGGCGATGGTTTTTTGGACAAGGGAAAACGCAGAAGTGAAAGAGATTGATTTGTTGGATGCACCTGACCCACAGGAAGTAGCTAATTTAATTGATTCGGTGGCTGCTGGGGATTTCAGAAGCACACATTATATTAAGACCGACCAGTTTTATGCCTGTACACTTTCTGGAGCCGCGGCACGCATTGCCGTAAGAGATTGGATAGAAACCAGTCTTATAAATTTCCAAAAATCAATAGCGCAATGGTTTAGAGATATTGCCATAGACTATTTCGATTTTTCTTCAAAGAAAATCAAAACTCATTATTCTCGATTGTATGCGTTAGCCAAAAGTTGTCAGAGTGAAAAAGAGGACAAAGAAATAATTCTTTCACGTACCGCCACGTATTTATGGAATGCGGCGTTGAAAAATACTTCGCCACCATGGTGGATGTTGACTGCGGTATTGAAGCGTGCCTGTCTGGATAAGTATGGAGTTACTCCTGAGCGAGCAGCTCTTATTAAATTGATTCTAAATCGATACAATAAAAAGGGGGGTGATTTTATGGTGCAGGAAAGATTGACTCAGAGCGATAAACCTGTAGCTTATGTTTGTGGGCAGATTTTTTCTGTATTAGAAAGTGTACAGCAGGCTGCATTGGGCAAGGATGTTAATGCCGGGATTAGGGAACGGTATTTTACATTTGCTTTAACAACGCCATCTGCGGCTTTTGGCAGACTTTTTAATCTAAACTCAAAGCATTTTACAAAGCTGAAAGGAGAAAAGCCAGGACTTGCAGTTGTATTAGACAAGAAGTTGCAGAAATTATGCGAAGGTATTGAAATTAAAAATTTTCCAGTAACTTTCACATTAGAAGAACAAGGACAATTCGCTGTCGGTTACTATCACCAGAAGCAGGCACAGTTTAACAGGACTGAATTGAGAGAAACCGTAGAGGAGGAATAAAATGAGTAACATAATTAAGAACCGGTATGATTTTGTATTTTTATTTGATGTAAAGGATGGTAATCCAAATGGCGATCCTGATCAGGTGAATCTACCGCGTGTTGATGCCGAAAATCAACAAGGTTTGGTAACTGATGTTTGTATTAAACGCAAGGTAAGAAATTATGTGATGTTAAAATACCAGATGAAATCACCGTTTGATATTTTTATCAGACAGGAAAATATTTTAAATAATATCATCGATTCTACGCAAGGCGAAAAGCCACAGGATCGACAGAAGAATCTATGTCAACATTATTTTGACATAAGAACTTTTGGAGCTGTTTTAAGCACTGGGGATAAAGGAGCGGGTACGGTTCGCGGTCCAGTGCAATTTACTTTTTCACGATCTAAAGATCGTATATATCAGGCTGAATATTCTATAACACGGTGTGCGGTGACTACTGAAGAAGAAGCAAAAAAACAAGAGAAGAGAGAGCATGCTTCTACTTTTGGTCGTAAAGCTGCAGTTCCATACGCTCTTTATTGTATGCACGGATTTATTTCAGCAATTGATGCTCAAAAAACAGGATTTTCTGAAGATGATTTAAACCTTCTCTGGGAAGCACTTTTAAACGCTTTTGAACATGACAGGTCAGCAGCACGCGGAGAGATGAACCCGCGTAAACTTATTATTTTTAAACATATAAGCCATCTAGGCAATGCGCGTTCAGGTGAACTTTTTGAGCGAGTAAATGTAGAAAAAAAAGTGGGAGTTGATTTACCGCGTGAATGGAACGATTATTTAGTATCGGTAAATAAAAAAGATCTACCAGAGGGGGTTACTTTAGAGGAAATATTATAATATGTATTCCGAAGACGATTTTTTACAATTATCCGCCTTGCAGCATTTTATTTTTTGCCCAAGGCAGTGCGCGTTGATCCATATTGAACAAATATGGGTTGAAAATCTATTTACTGCCGAAGGCAGGATTATGCATGACAAGGTTCATGAAGAACATATTGAGAACAGAAAAGACATAAGGATTGAGCGCGGGATTCCGTTACGTTCTAACGAACTGGGTTTAAACGGAAAGGCGGATGTCGTAGAATTCCATAAGGACGAGCAAGGTGGGTGGATACCATTTCTGGTTGAATACAAAAGGGGCAAACCAAAGCCGGATGACAGCGATAAGATTCAGCTCTGCGCGCAGGCATTGTGCCTTGAAGAAATGCTTGATATAAAAATATCCTGCGGCGCTATATTTTATGGCAAAACAAGGCATAGGTTTGACGTTGTATTTGATGATGTCCTGCAAAAGGAAACACAAGAAGCGGTAAGGCAGTTGCACATTTTCATTGAGGCGGGAAACACACCGGCGCCGCTTTACGCCCCCAAATGCGATTCCTGTTCGTTTGTTGACGAATGCCTGCCAAAAACAATTGAACGAAAGCTCTCGATAAAAGATTATCTGTTGAGAGAGACTAAAGAGCAATGAAAAAATATTTGAATACCTTATTTATAACAACGCAGGGAGCCTATCTTTCAAAAGAAGGAGAGACAGTCATTGTTTCTGTTGACAAAGAAGTCAAATTGCAGATCCCGATCCACACGATATGGGGGATTGTCTGTTTTGGGCAAGTTTCAATGAGCCCATATCTTATGGGATTCTGCGCGGAAAATAAGGTGGCGGTCAGCTTCCTGACAGAATATGGGCATTTTCTGGCAAGCGTTCAGGGTAAAGTATCGGGCAATGTTCTCTTAAGGCGCGAGCAATACCGCAGCGCTGACGACATAATACATTCTTCAGAAATAACAAAATCAATTTTGACAGGAAAAATATCCAATTGCCGCGCGGTATTGCAGAGGGCGCTGAGAGACCATTCAGAAAAAATAAACGCGGAAGAAATAACAAGAGCGTCAACCGGGCTTAGCAGTTCTCTTAACCAGGTTCAGAAAGTCTGTTCTCTTGATGAACTCCGAGGAATAGAGGGCGAGGCGGCAAATACTTATTTCGGCGTTTTTGACCATTTGATAATTGCCCAAAAAGATGATTTTAGGTTTGACGAAAGAAACAGAAGGCCGCCTTTAGACGAAGTGAATTGCCTGCTGTCTTTTTTGTATACTATTTTGATGCATGATGTGCGTTCTGCTCTGGAGAGTGTCGGCTTGGATTCCTGCGTGGGTTTCCTGCACAGGGACAGGCCCGGGCGTCCAAGTCTGGCGCTGGATATTATTGAGGAATTCAGACCGTTTCTGGTAGATAGGCTTGTTCTTTCTCTTATCAATCGCGAACAGGTCCATAAAAAAGGATTTAAGAAAATGGAATCAGGCGCTGTGCTTATGGATGACGATACCCGCAAAGAAGTCCTTGTTGCTTATCAAAAACGCAAGCAGGAAGAGATAATGCATCCATACTTAAAGGAAAATATCCAAGTAGGTTTGGTATTTTATATTCAGGCGCTTCTTTTGGCGCGGCATCTGCGCGGGGATATTGACGGATATCCCGTATTTATCTGGAAGTAGGAGTAAAGGAAAATATGCTTGTATTGGTCAGTTATGATGTGAATATAACAAGTGATGGCGGGAAGCGGCGTTTACGCAGAGTCGCAAAGACCTGTAAGAATTACGGACAGCGTGTTCAATTTTCTGTTTTTGAATGTATCGTTGATCCGGCGCAATGCGCGGTTCTAAAGCAGAAATTGACAGATATTATTGATATAGAAAGAGATAGTTTGCGATTCTATTTTCTTGGGTCAAATTATAAACACAGGGTAGAACATATTGGCTCTAAAAAAACGCTTGATCTGGAAGAGCCATTGATTATCTGAGATGATGCGAACCAGAAGCTATTAAGGCAGTAATAAGGGGTTCGCACAATATTAAATCAGTTGAAATTATTGGACTTATTAAGTCTGCTGATTGTAAATATTTTGAAAATAGTTTTCAAAGCTACTCGTTCGCAGAAATGTTAAGAAGAACGCTGATTTTACAGAAGTATAATAGTTACAGTCGCCTCCCGCGCGGAGGCGTGGATTGAAACGAGTGTGGAACTATCCGTATATCTCAAATCAAAGGTCGCCTCCCGCGCGGAGGCGTG
>Ga0210016_1003316_pt1 | contig 14237 bp, 4 predicted proteins | sample CryGeyCG2014_300_FD_185454 | JGI IMG/M metagenome (GOLD analysis project Ga0210016, IMG submission 185454) | Groundwater microbial communities from aquifer - Crystal Geyser CG02_land_8/20/14_3.00 (SPAdes) (version 2) | ecosystem: Environmental > Aquatic > Deep subsurface > Groundwater | place... | reverse complement strand
AACCGGCCTATCAGGCTGGAACGTTGAGTTGGGGCTGCCAATCATAATCCCGGCTTGTGCGACTGCTTCAATTTCTTTATAGGCCCAGTGGGATTTCGGAACGTCTGTAAATCTCTGGTATTTAGTTGCCACGGGTTTGTCCTCCTTCTTGGGTGCCGGTACGGCTATCAATAGCTCCTTCGTGTTAGCTGTCCCAGGGCATGTTTTTGGCGCATGGTCGCGATGGAAGAAGTGCGTTGACCTATTTACTTTGATCCCGGGGTTCTTCGACAGCGCCCGGTTAAGGATGTGGAGGTTGGCAAGCATCTGGCCGTTCAAAGGCTTCTTGTCATAGTTGCCCACATTTTCGATGTGGACAACCCGGTGGTTATATCCTGCAACGCCGATACCGTCGTGGCGCGGGTGTGTCGCTACGTAGATGCCTTCCGGCGCATTGAAAAAGTGCGGGCCCACACCTTTCGGCCAGCCTTTGCGCTCGTAATAACGGAATATCGCATTGAGGCTTTTCAGCCCTTTCCACTGCTCTTTCGTTGGGATATATGTATGATGGTGGCAGACCCGATTAGCCGGCGAGCTCCCCATGTTTTGAGCGAGTACCCAAGGTTCGATTTCGTCTGGTTTTAGGAGCCGGCCAACGAAAACCTTGTGTGACTCATCTTGGAACATCATGTAACTCCTTTGCAAGTTCCGGGTCGTGCTCAATACAAAATACTGGCCCTTGATGGTCTTTAGCTACAACAGTAAAGCGATTGCATTTTTTGCACTGGCGCTCCACCATCTCGGGGAGAGGTTCGGGTTTCTTGCCTGCCATAAAATCATCTCCATTTAACTTAAAGGGACTTTCTTGTTCATTTTTATTAAGTAAAACTTCAACTCGTCCACCGCATCTTTAGTCTCAACTAAAACTTTAGTGTTCTCCTGAGTATAGTTTTGCATGGTTAAATTGAAGCCATCGGTCATCTTCTCGATTCTTTTTGCCTGGCCATCTATAAAGGCCATAAACCACTTGATTATTAAGATTAACACACTAAGCGTGACCCCTGCTGGGCCCCATTGCGCAAGTGCTTCCAAGTGTCTACCTCTCTTCCTATTATACGTGTCGCCGGGCGCCTGCGAAGTCGTGCCTAAAACTCAAGTTGCTTATTTTAACCACATCACCCGTTTTAGGAGCATGTAGGTATTGGCCGTTGCCGATATATATGCCGGTATGATGGACACCGTTTTTGCCGACACCGAAAAATACCTGATCGCCCGGCTCAAGCGAATTGAGATCGACCGGCTGGTTTCCACTTTTCATTAATAGTTTGCGGTAATGGCTGTTTTGTGCTATGCTTAGCGGTAGTTGCGGCGCTACGTTAAATGCCGACCTCAACGCTGCTGTTAATATAGCAGCACGGGCACCAGTCAACGTGCCTATCGCAGCCAGCGCTTAAAGTTGGAAACTTTAAGTGTTACTGCTGAGCTGCAAGCCCGCACGCTTTAGCCGTGGGCAGTTGACAAGCCACTTTACGATTACTCCGAGCATGACAAGAGTAAATCCTGCTGGCCCCCATTGCTGTATAAATTGCTCCAATTGTCTGCCTCCCTGCTCGCCGTTATTTATATCGGGCCGCCCGGCTTGGCTTTGGCCCCCTCAATCGCTTTGCTCGTGATGCCGTCATAATATTCAATAAGCGCTTTGGTATCAGCCCCGGTGAAACCGGAACTGGCAGGCGGCTTCGGGGTCGGCATCCCGTAGAGGTATCCCGCAGCTATCTTTTGAATCCAGCCAAAGCGCAAGCTCGCTTGTGTTTTCTGCTTCGCGCTCATGTTCTTATCAAGCGCGATTGCTTGCATTTCATTTCTGCGCTCTGAGATTTCCTTGTTGATGGCAGCAAAGGCGGGGATTGCATGGATCAAGCTCTCTTCCCGCTTCGTAACTTTAAGCGTCGAGCCTCGGTCGTTATACGTTTTTGCGGTCTTGTAGAGCAAACCGGCGCGCTTCTTGTCATTGTAGAACTTATCAACAATGCGGCTGCCTCCCTCGCCAGGACCGTAAATAAGCCCACCCACGACCGGGGTATACTCGAGCCCTGACTTACCGGAATCGGTTGTTGAAACTCCAGGGCCTTTGAGCGGGACGCTTAACAACCGCATTGCCTCGGCACCAGGGCTTACAAAGACGCCGTTCATAAAGTAATCTATTTGACGGGCGTTCGGGGCTTTGTCCCCCATGATTTTGGAGAAGGTTTCTGCCAGTTTGATAGCCACTCTAGTATTGCCCGGGCCGTATTGAAGTTCGGGAGATAGCCCTTCTTCGCGCTGCGGTGTGATCGGTGAGCCCCAATGGTTCGTGTTTGTCCACAGCCCCAGCATGGTCTCAACGAGCATTGATGCCACCGGGGCGCTGAAGGCTTCCTCAAACGCCACATCGATATCTTTAAACGGCTGTCTGCGGTTCGGATCGCCGGTGTTGATGTAGTAGTCAAGGTAGCGCTCGGCAATGTTGGCCGGTATTGCATACTCATACGGTTTGGCGAGTGCGATATAGTACGGTGAGCCGGGTTTACCCAACGGAATCCACCAGTATCTATCACGGCTTTCGCTTGGCATATCGCGGTATCGATCGTCGTCATGCGAGAGCGCAAAAGCGATAAGCGTTAATACGCCCATCCAGGCAATAGCTTTGCCTACCTGCTTCGGATCGCCCTTTACTTGCCGGCCGGCCCGGTAGATACCCTGTACGCTGCCGTGTAAAAAGCTCACGGTCCGGGCATATTTGCGGACAAGCGCACTTTCTCCGTGCAGCCCGAAGTTCGTGGCGATCTCCGCCGAGGCATAGGCCGCATCGATGAGGATATCTTCTACTTGTTTGGCGAGCGCCTTTGCTTCTTCCTCGCCGAGCCCTTCGGTGTAGTTACCGCCCTCAACGTCTTTTCTCGTCAAGCTGACACCTTTTAACTCTTTATCTACGACCGCTTTCCATTCCGGAACACGCGGAGCTTCATCGAGGATGCGCAGCAGCTCATTAGGCGCTCGCACGACTTTTACCAGCAAGCCGGTCGCGGTGCGTTTCCAACCAGGAGAATTTGTCGCCAGCAGGCCGTCGCCGCCGCCCGAGCGAAGCAGATCGTCAAAGACTTCCTGCACCGCCGAGCCATAGGCCCCTGATTGAATGAACAGGTCCGTATCCGCTTTGCTTTTTATCCCAGCCGCTGAACGGATACCGTCGATCATGCCAAGCACGATGCTGCGCTCCGGGGTGGTTGTCTGCGCCTTTGAGCTGACCGTATCGCGCATCAGCAGGTTGCTCATGGTGCGCGGCGTAAAGAGCGCTCCCATGCGCCCAACCTGCGATATCCCAATAAGCGCCTTGCCTACTAGCTCAACGCTTGCCGGTGTCATGGCTACGACCGATCTAAACATATCCGGAGCCAAGCGGATAAAGCGCTGCTTGTCGCCGTGACGCGACATGATCACCGGTTCGCTCTTGCCAAACTCTTTCAACCCGCCTGGGATAAAGAGCTTCATCACACGGGCCTCATCTTCTATGTCGCCCTCGATATCAAAGAAGTCGGCGACTTGCCCCGCGCTGACCTCGGTTGCCGCTTTGATTGGACGATCCTCGAACCTGCCGAACGCCGCCATGCCTTCGGTGCTGATCACATCTTCTATTGCGTGGAATATCCGATTTATCTCAATAGCTGCGTTGACCTCGGTGAGCTTGGTCATGGTTGCTTCGAGGAACGTCATGGTCTGAGAGCTGTGGCCTTTATAGAGGCTCACGGGCTGCTCCGGTCCAGGCTTGCCGCCTGTGTCTGAGGCAGATGTTTGCCCAACATGGTAGAGCGGCAGGTAGTAGTGGCTTCCCTTGCGTACATTGTTAGCTGCCGCTTCCGATATGACTTCGCCGTGAACGAGCGAGCGAAGTATGGTCTCGCTTAAATTGTGCGAGTATTCCTTAACGAGCTTGACGATCTCCGGGTGCTTTTCTTCGGCCTCGGCGACAAACGCGTCCGCTTCTTCTTCCGTCATAGGCGCTACGGTAAACTTCTGGTTCCCGTTCTCATCTAGGATGGAGTAGCGCTCCTGGTACCGCATGGCGTGGTATATCCAATCCATGAGCTGTACGCCGCTGACCGTTGTAGGCTCGCCATTAATCTCGGCCTTAAAGCCCTTCGGGTATAGCGCGTCGGCGGTCTCGACGATCGCTTCAAGAGAGCGGGAGCCTTTGTCAAGAACGTAGAGCCCATCTTTGGTGCGCGGCAGCGACTTAAACCACTGAATGGCCTGCCGCCAATACGCTCCCTTTATCGCCATGAGCTTGGCCGGGTTGCGCCCCGTATATCTCTTCGCTTTTGCAGCGTTAAAAGCGTGCTTCATCGGGATGGTGAAGTCGGCTATTTTGAATACCGGGACCATCCATTTGGGCAGCTTGTACTCGCCGATATTTACATCGACCTTCTGCCTCGGCTTGGCGATATAGTTTGCCATGGCCGAGAGCCCTTTGTTTGCGGTGTCTTGTTTCGCAACCTCCATGGCCTCATCGAACGCTTTCGCAAGCTCTGGGTTGTCCTCGAGGAAGCGCCCGAGCTCATCTGCCGTGACCGGCGCCATCCGGCGCGCCAACGCGGTGTCTTTAAACCAGAGCATGACGAACTCGGCCAGGCCCTCGGTGTACTCCTGGCCCTCGGGTATCTCGCCCGGGTACATCTCAAAGGCCATGTCCTCCATCTCTTGCTGGTCGGCTTTGAATCCTGCTTTTTTATCCAATGCGTGGCCGAGCTCGTGGCCGAGCACCCGCCACGAATTGGCGTATTGCCGGCGCACCCTGGTCTCACCCGAGCGCTCGTTATACGTGGCCGCGCTTTTGGTGCGGTTGGCGAATCTGCTCATTCTGCCGGCGCGGATTACTGAACCAAGCGGCGACTTGGCAAAGATCGCGTTTATCTGGTTCGTTGCTTTTGGCGAAAGGTTTCTCCCCTTTTGCTGTTCGCCGGGGATGAAGGAGAGCTCATCCTTTGCCGGCGCCTCTGCGCTTTCCTCGCCAGTGGCAGCACCAGCTTGCGCTTTATCAAGATCAAGCTGGCCGTTTATCTCCTGTTGCTCTTTTAAAAGTTCCTTGAGCTTTGTTTCGTGCTCAAACGGCTTTGAGAACTCTACCTTAAGATCGGCCAGCTTCTTCTCGCCATCGCGATAGCGCTGTGCGTAGTTATCCGCAGTGCTCTCGATATTTCGCACCGCATATTCGATACTCGCCACGGAAGGCAGCGCCTTGTAGTCATTGTTGCCTCGGATAATGATGTCAGGCTCTCCAAAGTCGCTGTAGCTGCCGCGCACCAAAAGTTTAAACCCGGCAATCGCACCGATTTCATCAACGACTACTTCACGCTGTTTAGAGTTAATGCCGTGATATTTTTTGCCGATTACCTTTATCCGCTCGTCAGCCGCTTTGCGGTCGGTGAATTTCTTGCCCTTGATCGTTATAGCGAACTTTTCGCCAGTGATATCCCGGCGCTTTTTAATATCACCTTCTGCCTTTTCTGTAAACTCTTTGGCGTAAGCGATTATTCTCTCTGTCTGCGGGACCGCGTCTTGCATCTTGTGCTTTTCCTTGACGCGGTTGGCTTTTAGAATCTGCAGCTTACGAACCTCGGTATCGACGGTCATTTTCTTTAAGACCAGAGGGTTACCAGAGGCGAGCGCTTTGACCTCGGCATAGGTAAGTACCGCGCCTTCCACATCTTCGGCAGAGCGCGTCGTGACCTGGCCAGTCATTACTTGCGCGATAAAGCGCGCCTTTGACTCGAGGGTCTGCCACATATAGGCATCGAAGCTGCCTTCAGTGACATAGCGAAATATTTGAACCTCGTCGTTTTCATTCCCTTGGCGCAGAATACGACCTTCACGCTGCTCGATGTCGGAGGGGCGCCATGGTGCATCGATATGATGCAATGCTTTCAATAATCTTTGAATATTAGTGCCGATGCCCATTTTCCCGGTTGATCCTAAGAGTATGCGCACCTTACCAGCGTTCACCTTATCAAAAAGTTGTTGCTTCTGTGCGTCGGTTTTTGCGTCGTGGATAAAGGAAATTTCTTTTGCAGGTATGCCCTTCTTAATGAGCTTGTCGCGGATATCGTTGTATACACTAAATCCTTGGGATGCTTTCTTTGGTGTCGAAAGATCGCAAAACACGGCCTGGGCAAGCTTGCCTTTTTTGCTGCTTTGCCAAATATCATAAATATTGCCTATCGCCTGGTTTAATTTGCTATCAGGGTAATCGTGGGGCTCATCACCAACCAGGCGTAGATCAAGCGCCGCTTTTCTGCCATCGTTGGTGACAACGAGCATGTTGTCCTCGCTGGGGTCAACCGCCCCGCTCCTGATATCCTCGGCTCTCTTTACGAGGCCTTGGACGAAGCGCTTCAGCTCTTCGGTGGCCGGCGCGGTAATCGTCTGCGGCTTGCCGCCTCTAAGCTTCGGGCTGGGCAGGTTCAGCATGTCGGCGGTCTGCACGTCGGCCACCATGCGAAACATCTGCGCGAGTTCGGGCAAGTTCGTAAACTTGGCGAAGCGGGTGCGCGGCCGGTACCCGGAGCCGTCCGGTGCAAGCTCGAGCGCGGTCACGGTTTCCCCGAAGTTTGCCGCCCATGCATCAAAGTGGGCAAGCCCATGGTTTCTGAGCGTGTCCATCTGTAAATAGCGCTGCATCGTATACATCTCGGCCATGCTGTTTGAGATCGGGGTACCGGTAGCGAATACAACTCCTCGCCCGTTATTTAAGCGGGCAAGGTACTGCGTTTTCATAAACATATCGAAGGCGCGATCGCTCTGCGTTTGCGGCAGGCCGGCTACACGCCCCATCTTCGTGGTAAAGAAGAGGTTTTTGTACATATGGGCCTCATCGACGAAGAGCTGGTCGACACCGAGTTCTTCAAATGTCACCACATCATCTTTGGTGCCTTCTTTGAGCATTCCTTTAAGTTTTGCGTCAAGGCGCTTCTTGCTTTTCTCAAGCTCCTTAACTATGCGGTTGCCCTTTTTGTAACCGCCTTCCTCGTTGGCCGCGAGTATCGCAGCTTCAAGGTCGTCGATCTGCTCCTGGATATGTTGCGCCACGGCCTCGTTCGACATGGGTATTTTGCCGAAGCTCGAGTGCGCCACAACCACACCGTCCCAATCTCCGGTCGCAATTTTACTTATCAGTTGCTTGCGCCGGTCCGGGGCGAAGTCCTCTTTGGTCGCCATCAGAACATTCGCCGAAGGGTAGAGCCTTAGAAAGTCGCCGGTAAATTGCTCAAGCATGTGGTTTGGGACAACGTACATCGGCTTTTTGGCAAGGCCGAGGCGCCGCAGTTCCATGCCTGCAGCGATCATCTCAAATGTTTTGCCAGCGCCGACCACATGGGCTAGAAGTGTGTTGCCGCCTTGCACTATTCGCCATATCGCGTTTTTCTGGTGCGGCCATAGCTTGATCATTGAAGAAACGCCGGGCAGCGTCAGGTGACTTCCATCATAGATGCGCAGGCGAAGATTATTATACTCATCGTTGTATTTGCGCACAAGATATCGACGACGCTCTGGATCTAACCAGAGCCACTTCTTGAACTCATCTTTTATCTGCTGCTGTTTTTCTCGGGCCGCTACCGTTTCGGCCTGGTTGACAACGCTCTTGTCGTCCATTTTGTCATAAACCGTTGGGACACGCAGATTCAGCGCACCTTCAACCAAGTTGATTGCGTTATAGCGCGACGTTCCCCATGTTGCGGTCGCGGCTACGCTGCGCTTGATGTCACTCCAACTATGGACGAGGTCGACTTTCCACGAGCTGAGTATCTGTGCGTGCGACGTTCTGGTATGACCGCCTATTCCCATGAGGTGCGCGAGAAACTGGTCAACATACGTGGGTGCTACCCAGCCAGCTCCAAGCCGTGCGCCGATATCGGCGGCACTTAAATCATCCGGTTGCACCGCTTTTAAGGCTTCGACATTCTCCTTGAATGCGGGATCTGCTTTCGCCGCGGCCTCGGCCATGCTAAGTTTCTCGCGCACGTTGCCCGAAAGGTAGGCATCGGCGGTTTCGTAATCGCCTTCCGGGTTTTTAAATATCAAGCCTTTAAGCTCGTCTTTAAGCTCTTTGGAATTTTTACCGGTTAAACGCTCCATCAAAGAGAAATCGATGATACCGCTCTCGTTGAGCGACACTATGAGAGCTTCTTTTGCGGTGTCGGCCTTCTCTATTTTCTTCTGCTGAAGCATGGTGCGCTTCGTAAATATTGCGGCTTTTGTTGCAGTTTTAGTTTCTCTGTCGTAGTACTCAAGAGACAGGAGAAGCGGCATGTCCGGATCTTTTCTAAATGCAGCTACGTTGGATCGATTATGGATAAAGCCGTGCTTCTTTACAAACGCATCATAGACTTTGTTGAGTTCTTTTTGCGCTGCTTTTACCGTGGTATCGGCTGCATCTTCGAGCTGCAGGCGCAATACGTCACGAACCGCTCCCCGGATATTAATCATGCCCTTTATCCGCGCCGCCACGGTATCGGCTACTTGTACCGGCACAAGCCTGTCGCCCATCTTTTGATACAATTGGCCGCTCTCTTGCGTAACGGCGAATGCGTTCTGCTTCACATAATCCGGTGCCGGTATTGATTGCAGGACCGTTTCTTCCTTTACCTTTACCTCCGGCTTGGTATAGACGTTCTCGGGCAGCTTGGCTACGGCACCGTTTAATGCATCGGCGATATCGCGGCTATCGGGTTTGAGCGTGAGCTCTTTGCCTGAGTACATGCTTCCCTCGAGCGAGAGCTTGCCGAGCATCATCTCGGGATGCGCCTTAAAATACTCGTTGACCTGCATCTCAACACCCTCTACAGTAACGGGCTTGGTCTCTACCCAATCGTTAAAGTGCATCTTCCCACCCTCTCCGCGTTTCCGCAGGAAGATGATATCGGTTGTGACTTCCGTGCCTGCATTCCCTTTAAATGCGGTATTGGGCAGCCTGATTGCTCCCATGAGATCAGCGCGTTCATCAATATAGCGGCGCACCCTGGAATCCTTTTTATCCATGGTGTAGTGCGACGTGATGAACGCCACGATACCGCCAGGATGCACCTTATCAAGGGATTTTGCAAAGAAGTAGTCGTGAATCGATAAGTTGTATCTGTTGTACCTGGGGTCGTGCAGCTTGTAGTCGCCAAACGGCACGTTTGAGATCGCCGCATCATAGAAGTTATCGGGCAGCTTGGCCTCTTCAAAACCCTGCACCCGCACATCGGCGGTTTGATAAAGCTGCTTGGCAATGCCGCCGGTAATGCTATCAAGCTCCACACCGGTCAACCTGGAGTGCGCCGACATCTCCGATGGCATCAGGCCGAAGAAGTTACCACTACCCATGGATGGCTCAAGGATGCGCCCACTCTTAAACCCGAGTTTTTCAAGCGCCCGATACATGCCATCGATCACGGGTTTGGAAGTGTAGTGAGCGTTAAGCGTAGAGCCTCGGGCATCGGTATATTCTTTGTCGGTTAAAAGCTCGCGTAACTCCTTGGCTTCTGCTTCCCACTTGGGGTTGCTGTAATAAGAAAACACCTGCGGCATACCGCCCCAGCCAACGTATTTGACAAGGACTTTCTGCTCATCAGGTGTTGCAAGCCGTTTTTCTTCTTCAAGTGTTTTGAGCAAGCGGATTGCGGCGATGTTGTTATTAAATTTTTGCTTCGGTCCGCCCTGGCCTAAGTTGTCGGAACCGGTTATGCGATAGTTGTTTCCTGCTGGTTTGCCGGTTCCTCGCCCAGATTCGGTACGTCCTCTTCGCTCGGCAGCAGTATCCACTGCTCCCTCACCATTTGCCAGGCTGTCTCCTGTATCCAGGTCTCGTACTTCACCCGTTCCAGAAACTCCTCCGGCTCCGGGTGCTGGCTCTTGAGGCCGTCCATTATCTTCAGTTCGGCCTCTGACGTCAGCTTCGCTGCGTCCAGAAGCGCCTGCTCGAGCTGGCCGCTCTTCTTGAGTTCCTGGTACATCTTCGGGCGATACTTCTTCCAGTGTTCGTTCGCCAGCTGGATGTACTTCTGCTCGCTCGGGCTCAGTTGTTCCTCCACCTTGTTCGCCCTCCTTTACGGGCTCGTCTTGCTTAGATTCTGCTACAGGTTCGCCCTGCTCAACCATGTTTTGTGGTTTCTCGGCTTTAGCTAGCTCCTCTTTCTTCGGCTTAAGATAGATACGGGCGAGATCCGGATACTCTTTTATCTCGTCCTCGGGTACCTCTTCGCCCTTCTCAAGCCGCGCCTTAATCTCGGCTTTGCGCTGCCAGTGGTTTTGCTTAGGTTCTTCTTGGGGTTCAGGCGCGGGAGTGCTTACCTCTGGTTTGGTTTCTTCAATGCGCTCAATCTTATCAACCGGTACTATCTCAAGACGAAAACCGCCCGGAGCACCGGCCTCAACGACATCGACAAGCGCCTCTTTTCTGCCAGGGATATAGTCTCTAACCTTGCCGGTCAGCGTTTTGCCGCTGCGGTGGGTGAAACGTATCTTGCCGCCTTCTTTAAGGGTTGGTTTCTCGCTGGCCTTGACTTGTGCTGCTTGCTCAGGCACAACAAGGTTGCCGCTATCTGCGTCTTTTGCAAGGCCTTTAATCGCTTCTCGCACCTGTTTACCATGGGCGCGGACGCTCGCCTCGCCCATTCCCGCAGCATCCTGCGCGAACTTCAGATAGTCTGCGTCACGCTTTGACCGTGTGGTCTGCGCGGTTATGTATGCGGCTTTATCTAAATCACTCTCAAAGTCGAGTGTAAATTGCTTATCCCTGTAGCCATATCGCGGCTTTGCTCCCGACAGTTCGCGGGGGAGTTGTGCGGTTGGCGTTTTCTGCTCGCCCGGACGCTCTGTAACCGGTTCTACGCCCTTTACTTCAACTCCCGGTATACTTACCTTCTCCGGGGTGAGTTCGCTTAAATCGGGTGCAACTGGCGCTATCTCAGGAGCCATATTCGGCGCTTGTGCCGGAGCTATTTGCTCCGGTGCTTTAATCTCTGGCATGACCGTTGCCGGCGCTTCAATCTGCGGCGCAACCTGGCCTTGAACCGGAGGCGCCATAGTCTGCGTAGCCTTCTTCGCGCGATCCATTTCTTCCTGAATGATCTCCTGCATGGATTCATTGGCTATCTGCTGACCGATAGGAGTATCAACGAGATGGTCCATGGCTTTTAGCTCTGCTTTAACAGGGTCCATACCGGTCTTAACGTAGTTGTCGACAACGGTATCGAATGTTTTTTGCGACTGAACGGGCAACTTTGATTTAACCCGGTTCTTGACATAATGGTATACATCACCAGTTGCACCCATGCCTGCGCCCATCAAGCCGCCGATCGCTATTGATTCCTGCATCGTCGCGTCAAGGTTTATGGGCTGGTTAGCAGCCTGGCGCTGAAATACCTCTTGCACGCCTTCTTCCGCGCCCTCCATAGCGGCGACACCGCCGAGCTTTGCGGCACCAGCAGCGAACTTACCTGCCTTGCCAGCGCCTTTGGCTAGTTTGCCAAGCGGATTGAGTTCCGGAGGAAGAAACGCTATTCCGAGTTCTGCCGCATCCATAGCGCCCAGGGACTGGTTTTTCCACCAGACCGAGTTAGCGGCGTGTTTCGCCTCTGTTTCGCCCATGCCCTGAGAGAGTGCTTGCTCATAAGTGTTACCGGCTTCGAGCGCCCCCTCAAGTGGGCGTGACGCCGCAGCTGCCGCGATAGATCCTGCGACTAAACGGCCGAACGCACCGAGCCCCGCTGCTCCTGCTGCCCCGGCACCGCCATAAGCCGCAGCAAAAGAAGCAGGGATGAGCGCCAGCGAGAATGGCAGTGACCGCATAACGTTAAATTTATAAAAGTCGGGGTCGACGAGCGAGCTGGCGGAAAACTCTTTTTGCGGGATATTGGCTCCGACATATGCCTTATCTGCTTCGGCGCGTTGCTTATACGCGGTAAGCCCCGGTTTTTTCCCGAACAACCACTCGAGCGCACTTGCTCCGGTCGTCTGCATATCGAAGATACCGGCCTCAAGCACGTTACCCTCGCCCGGATTCTCTACCGGCTTGCGCGTTGCCCCGAAGTCTGTGGGGATATGAGCTGCAAGCGTCTGACCGGTTGCAGGCCTGGGCTCGCTAGATGCCGGCGGCCGCATCCACTTAGACGACATATCATTGAGCACATTATTTGCGTTGAAGCGTCCAGGTTTCTTGTTAGCCGGCATCAATGCGGAGGGAGGACGATTATCACGCGAATAGTTTTTCGCCGTATAGTTTTCCGGTTCGGCAGCTTCCAGTTGCGCGAGAGCTTCTAAAAATGCGCTGTTGCGATACCGTTTTTTAGCCATGGTTTTCCCAACCTTACCTAGTCGCTAATTCTAAAGGTTTTTGTGCCTTAGCTTTCTTCTTTGGGAACATGCCGTAATAGAGGTCTGCCAGCTGAGAGCCTTGCGCATCCTTTAAATACGCACCGACGCTTTTACCGGTCTTTGTTGTGATTAAGCTGTCAACAGCGGTTTTTATGTTAACTCCGCTGGAGATCGCTGGTCCGATATATGCCGGGTTGCTCAGCATATTCTTTACGGCGTTGTAGAGTGGATATTTACTGCCTTGTTTGCGTAGCTTGTCATATGCCTCAAGGCCTTTATTGTAGTACTTCGATGTGGCCAATTTTTGGCGCTCTGCCTGTGTGCCTGGGACTTCAGCAGTGCCGCCTGCGGTCTTTGCCGCAAGGGAGGCGGGAACGCCGCTGTACTCCCACCTGCTATACGGGTTCTTGCTGTGTGCGACAACGCCCTGAGAGCTGTTCGACTCAAAGTACTTGTCTCCGACCTTAATCCAGACGTGGCCATATTTGTGAACCTTGCCTTTGGGGTCTTTCCACCCGGGCTTCCAGCCGTAGACCTCAATCTCACCAGTTCCTTTGGTAAGGATGTTCTTTATGGTTGACGATGTAAACCGTCCCTTGGCGAGGCCCGAATCGTTGAGGATTTTGCTCACATACCCAGAGCAATCGTATTGTCGCTTGCCGGTTTTTTTATCTACCTGCCCGGTGCCGCCCATCGAATACTTGGAGCCCATTACCGACATGGCCGAATCCGTGGCGCTTAGGACAATCGCTTCCGGAGCGCCGATCGTGGATGCCAGGTTAAGGCTAAACGTCTTATTCCATTGAGCATCGCCAACCGCGTCGCGTATCTTCTTGTATGATTGATCCGAGTTGTACTGCTTCTCGGAAAGGGTGAATTGTTTGTCCCACTGCTCTTTTGAGAGGCCGAATTGCTTTGCCCATTGAGCGTCTGTCACCTTGTCGCGGCCCTGCCTGTAAGCAAACTCCTTGGCATTTTGGGCTTTCTGGTAATTCTGCTGCCCGACGTTCATCAGGTATTGGCCGAGCGCGCTGTTTCGCTGTGTCTCTTGCGCCTGACCGGTAGTAAACATCTCCAGTGCGGATTTATTAACGTCCGACATATAGTTGGCCTCGAGCGATTGAAGCTGCCCGAGGTTCGCGGCCGATGCTTGGGCCAGGCTGCTTTCAATATTGGCCATGTTGGCGGCGCGGTTTTGCCCGAGTTTATTCTGTTCGCCGAGATAGAAGTTGTCGACCTCGGCGCGGTTGGCGTCATAGGTTCCAGAAGCGTAGATGCCCCGTGAAATGGCGCTTCGGCGTGCGCCTTTTTTGTCGGACAGCTCGTTTGAGGCAAGGGTATCGGCCCCCTGCTGATAGGCCAAGTCAACGTTTCGCCGCGACGTATCGGCCTGCAGGCCTAAATTGTTAAGCGCTGTTTGAAGCGCGGACCTGTTTGCGTCAAAAAGCGGCCGGTAGATGTTTTCCGCCCACCCCCGGTACTCGTCCATGTTCTCCTGCGTCGGCTTTTCGGGTTTTTGCCCGAGAAACATCCCGGCAAGCGTGGTGGGGTCGATATAGGCGGTACCGCCAACGTTTTTGTAACTGCCTGGACCGAACGTGAAGTCGCCTGCGGTAATCGTCCCGGGCGCCCCGTTTTCTCCAGGTACCCAATTTACCGGATACCCCATGCCTTCAAAGAACGAGCGTAACCCCACATACCCTTCTGGTACGGGGGCGCCGCTTCTTTGAGCCGGAGCCGTGCCGAACAGCTGCGAGTTAGCCGCTTTAAACGCCGCCGCAGCCTCCGGGTTGGAAAATGCGGTACCCGCCGTTTCTTTGGCTTTTATATCGTTTGCATAGGCCTGCGCGTTGCCGCCGTAGCGGTTT
>Ga0210016_1003311_pt1 | contig 14253 bp, 10 predicted proteins | sample CryGeyCG2014_300_FD_185454 | JGI IMG/M metagenome (GOLD analysis project Ga0210016, IMG submission 185454) | Groundwater microbial communities from aquifer - Crystal Geyser CG02_land_8/20/14_3.00 (SPAdes) (version 2) | ecosystem: Environmental > Aquatic > Deep subsurface > Groundwater | place... | reverse complement strand
GCGCTTACAGACTCTCATGTAACTATCCCCTTTCATTCTAAGGAGCTACCTATTGGTACCCTCAAAAGTATTATTAAACAATCAAAGCTTTCAGTTGATTTGTTTAGAAGATAAAAATTCGAAAAAATGAATTTTTTCGATATATCGATATATCGAAAAAAGGATGAACAGAATATAGAGACAGGTTTAAAACCTGTCTCTACGGAATAAAAGAGGAAATGCTCGAGATAGTATATGGAACGAAATCGAAGAATTTCTGACGAACTCATCTATCGCAAAGCAATTCCAACAAGATGACTTCGTCATAAAATAGACGATAACGTCCAACACAACAAGAAACGGAAGGAGCAAAAGAAATACGGGATGTAATTTACTTCTGGGGAGCATTCTCCTTCAAGTCTACCACAAGTTGCCTGTCTCGTCCTTCCCCAACTGAGTAGCTGGTGAGATCGGGATATTCTGTTGTAATAAGCTGATGAATGATTCGTCTTTCATATGAAGACAGGTCGTTGATATATCCAGCCGTTTTACTATCAAGGGTTTTTTGAGCATATTCCCGTGCCATCTCATTCAGTCGCTCTGTCTGCTTCTCTCGATAATCATTCACATTTATGAGGATGCGGACAGGTTCCTTAAATAATTGAAACAAGACTACCTCAAGAATTTTTTGGAATGACCGTACCGTTTCACCATGTCTTCCAATGAGAGATGGAGCTTCTTCTGTTTTTATGACTATCTGAAATGCGCCAGTGTCTTCTGTAACTTCAAGGGTGTACTGAGATACGATTTTTTTCAAAAGAGCTTCTGTTTCTGCTTGGACTACTTGTTTCTTTTCCATATGTGTTTATGTAATTAAATTGATAAAAATTGATAATCTTTCATTACGTCATTCTGGGTAGGAATGCTGTGACGACTCCAGAATCTTTTTTGATTCTGGATGCACTCACAGTTTTCGTTTACCAGAATGACAATACTTCCTTAAACTTTTTGTACTTTTTGTACGGACAGGTCGCGACCTGTCCCACCTTTTTGTTCTCTTTTATGCAATTCACACTGGATTATGCTGAACACCGAAAATATATTCCAATATAAGGCGAGCCCTATTGGCATACTGAATGCAAACCATCCAATCATGAATGGAAATACATATTTCATTTGAGTATTCATTGCTTTTTGAAAATCGTCTCCGGTAGAACTCTCTTTTTTACCATCCTTACCTACATGAACCACATTTGAAGTTGCTGGAGCAGGAGCCATGCTTGCTGTGGTGCTGATCGTTTGGAAGTATTGCAATATACCAGTAACAATGGGGATAAGGTATGCGAAAATAGAGTTCATTTGTTTCGGCGAAGCCGCTAAATTGAGACCCAAGAACCACACATCAAGTGTTTTGAAGTTGAGAAAGGGAAAATACAAGACTTTATTCATTGTTAACAAAACCTTACTCGTATCTGCGACAAAAAAATGTTGTAATGTCTGATATAAGGCAATAAAGACAGGAATTTGAATTATCATAAAAATACACCCAGAAGCCGGATTTATACCTGCTTCTTGATAGATTTTCATTTGTTCTTCCTGTATTTTTTTTGCATCGCCTTTATGTTTTTTTGAGAGTTTGTCAACGTGAGGTTTTATATCCTGCATTTTTTTTGCCGTATCCATCTGCTGTTTGAAGAAGGGGTGGAGAAGTAACCGTATGGTTACCGTGAGACCCACTATCGAAAACCCCAATGTCCCAGGAATAGGAAGAAAGGATAATAAGTAATGATACAACGCCAATATATTTATGATTGGATTGACAAAAACAGTGGTATAGACGAGTAATAAAGATTGTAACATGTGTTTTTATACTGTTAGATTTTTTCTTCCTTTTGCTCTTCGGCGTGAAATAACCTTACGCCCATCCGCTGTAGACATGCGCTTCAAAAATCCGTGTGTTTTTACTCGCTTTCCTTTTTTTGGCTGAAATGTTCTTTTTGGCATACTAGTAAATAATATTAAATAATCAAGACCCTATTATAGCAGTTGCATCGTCATTCTCAAGTATTGATTTCCCCTCTCCCTTGAATACCTGCCACAGTGCTTCAGTCTCAAAAGGAATAAAAGGATGGAGCAATGAAATACTTTCCAAAAAGACCACCTCCAATAACTGTGCCACTTCTTTATTTCCTTTTTTCAACTCCTCTTTTAACTCTTCTATGTATATATCCGCGAATTGATGCCACACAAAAGCATGCAAATCCCCTAAAACTTGACCAAACTTATAGGTATCCATATTTGCATGATATTTTTTCTTTACCCCCTCAAACTCTTTTTCCAGTTTTGAAAGTGTTTTCCCTATGTCATTTCGATCCGCCTTAGGCGGAGAGAAATCTAGCGCAGCGTGTTTTTCGCTCGTTTCACTCGCTAGATCTCTCCCCTCCGAATCGGAGGGTCGAGATGACGAATGGGGATTTGAATTTGAATTTAGAGCTTGAATTTGCTGTTTGTTCATAAATATGAATCTCCCTATATTCCACAATTTATTCCCAAAATTCCTCATCCCTATCATTTTTTCGTCGGTAAGGACAACGTCGCTTCCCTCTTTGGTTTCAAAAACGAGACTTGCCCGTAATACATCTGCTCCAAATGTTTTAATAACTTCAAGAGGATTTACCACGTTTCCTTTACTCTTACTCATCTTTTGCCCCTTCTTGTCACGGACAAGTCCATGAAGAAATATCGTTTTAAATGGAACCTTGCCGGTGATATGAAGTCCTAACATAAGCATGCGAGCAACCCAAGCGCGCAAGATATCATGACCTGTTTCCATGACAGAAGTCGGATAAAAATGCTTATACATTTCTTCCCCCGACGTCATAAGAGTGACAAATGGCCATTGACCGGATGAAAACCACGTATCGAATGTGTCTTCATCCTGATGAAACGCACAGGTTCCACAAATCAGACACTTTTCAGGCTTTTCCACACTCACAAACCAACTTTCAGACTTTTGACTTTCAGCTTTCAACTTTTGACACTCATAAGCCGGTATTCGTATCCCCCACACAATTTGACGAGAAATATTCCAATCGATGAAATTATCCAAGATACGGATAAGCTCTTTTTTAAATCGTTTTGGATATATTTCTACTTCTCCCTTTTTCACCGCTTCAATCGCCTTTTGGGCGAGTGGCTTTATGGAGATAAACCATTGTTCTTTTGGAAGCGGTTCAATAATTCGTTTACATCTGTAGCAACGTCCTACCCTATGAATATGTTTTTTTTCTTCTATCAGTAATCCTTTTTCTTTGAGAGAGAGAAGAACCGCTTCACGGGCTTTTGAAATAGTGAGCCCGGCGTATTCTCCTGCGTCTTTTGTCATTTTTCCATCTGTCCCTATTACCTGGATATGAAAGAGCGAATGCCTTTGTCCCATTTCCCAATCGTTATGGTCGTGCGCAGGAGTAATTTTCACCGCTCCCGTTCCGAATTTCATATCAACCGCCTCATCGTCGATTATTGGTATTTGCCTGCCGATGAGAGGGACAATTGCATAAGACCCTATTAATTTCTTATAACGCTTATCTTTAGGGTTCACCGCTATTGCGGTATCTCCTAAAAGAGTTTCGGGGCGAGTGGTTGCTATGGTAATAGATCCATTTCCCTCAACGAGCGGATAACGAATTGTCCAAAGCATTGTTTCCCGTTCCATATAATCTACTTCCAAATCAGAAAATGATGTTCCGCATGAAATGCAATAATTGACTAATTTTTTTGCACGGTACGTCAGACCATTATCAAACAGTTTTTTGAATGTCGAGTGAACTATTTTTACGATATCTGCATCCATCGGAAATTTTGGATTGCCATAATCAAGTCCAAATCCAAGCTTTTGCATTTGTCCCTTCATTATGTCTTTGTTTTTTGAAACAAAATCAAAGATCATTTGAAACAAAACGCTGCGTTCAAAATCAAATCTACTTTTTCCCTCTTTTCTTAATTGTTTTTCAAATACAAACTGCGTTTCAATCCCTGCATGATCCGTTCCATAGAGCCAGAGGGTATTATCCCCTTGCATCTTTCTGTAGCGGATCATGATGTCTTCATATACATACATCGCATGTCCTAAATGGAGATCTGCATTTGCATTTGGAGGGGGAAGAACTATACAAAATGGCTTCTTCCCCTTTTCAACAACCCCTTTAAAAAATCCTTTCTTTTCCCAAAATGCCGATAATTTTTGCTCAAACAGTGCGGGCACATATTTACTTTCCATATAATGGACATTATACATGTAACTTATAACATGTAACATGTAACATGTAACATTTTCATTCCAAGCCTTAATATTTCCTGTCCAAATGCTATATGCTACATGTTGCGTGTTACATGTATAATGTTCAAATATGGACTGGATCTATCAAACGTTGCAATGGTATTTTGCCCTCATGTGTTTAGGAGTTGTTTTTTTTGGAATCACTAAAAAACTCTTCCACGGCTTCTTTGATCAGGGGTATGCTTTTTCAAAGACTATTGGGTTATTATTTCTCAGTTATGGGGTATTTCTACTCAGCAATCTCCATATCCTTCCTTTTCATGAATTAACTTTATACCTATTGTTGGCATGTGCAATTGGTATCGGTTATTGGATACAAAGAAATCAAAAAAAAGAAAAAATAAATTGGATTATTTTTATCTGCGAGGAGTTTCTCTTCATTGCCGCATTATTTTTATGGACATATGTACGAGGTCAGGAACCTTCCATTCGAGGACTGGAAAAATTCATGGATTTTGGGTTTATGAAATCAATACTTCGCACATCATACTTTCCTCCTCTTGACATGTGGTATGCAAAACTCCCCATCAACTATTACTATTTTGGGCATCTAACCGGCGCGGTACAGATAAAATTGAGCGGTATCCCGGCAGAAATTGGATACAATCTCATACTTGCAACTATTTTTGCACAGTCCATCGTTTCCACGTTTTCTCTCGTCACTCAGATTGTTTATTCGTATGGGAGAAAATTGAAGAATGCTGCTTTTTTTGGATTGATTGGTACATGGATTCTCAATTTTGGAGGCAATCTCCACACTATCTACTTATTCACCTCTGGTTATCCCGCAGAAAAACCTATTCCTTTTTGGGAGATTCTTTCCAGTTATAATCCTGCAAAATACTGGTACCCTAATGCAACTCGTTTTATCCCCTTCACCATTCATGAATTTCCATCCTATTCATATGTAGTAGCAGATCTTCATGGTCATGTTTTTGACATTCTTTTTGTTTTGGTAACGCTTGCGCTTCTCTTTATCTTATTTACAAAATCTGTACGGGCAAATTCCCCCCAACATACTGTACGGGCAGGTCGCGACCTGCCCCTACAAATCACTCTCCTTGGTTTTATGTCCGCTGTTCACTACATGACAAATGCGTTTGACGGCCCCATCTATCTTCTTCTTACTTCTGTCTTCTTACTTCTTATATTTCGGTTTTCACGGATGTTTGTCATCCATATCGGTATTCTTATTGGTTCTTTTATTTTGTTTTCTCTTCCCTTTTCTGTTCATTTCAAACCATTTGTGACGGCGATAGGAGTAAACTGCAGCCCCTCATTTCTCACGGATATCGGCAAATTAGGACCATTTCTTTTCGAAAAAGGGAACTGTCAGCCGGATGAACTGTGGATGTTATTTGTATTATGGGGATTTTTTTTCATTTCATTTCTTCTTTTTATCTGGGGAAAGGCTGCGGAAAAATATAAGGAACATGCAACGGATGATTACATATTTATCTTGTTTACGTTTGGTATTTTCCTTATTTTAATTCCGGAATTTTTTTATATTAAGGATATTTATCCCGCCCACTTTCGGGCAAATACCATGTTTAAGATGGGTTATCAGGCGTTCATGATGATGAGTATAGCCTCAACGTATACATTCTTTGTCATATCACGGCATATATCTCCAAATACATTATTAAAAAAAATTATATGGATTGTCCCCTTTCTTTTTGTTGGTGTGTACATGTTTTATGCCGCTCCTTCTTATTATGGTAATCCGCAAAAAACCCCACAGCTCAATGGCACCACGTGGCTTTCGATACAAAATACCGATACTCAAGAGATTATTGCCTATTTAAACAAACATATTACAGGCCAACCAGTAATCCTAGAGGCGCAAGGAGATTCCTATACTGATTTTAATCATGTAAGCGCCTACACAGGTCTTCCGACAGTTGCTGGGTGGTGGGTCCATGAATGGTTGTGGAGAGGGAGCGCTGATGCGGTAGGAAAGCGGATTCCAGATGTGGTTGCACTCTACGAATCAAAAGATATAAAACAAACAAGAAAGTTGCTAAAAAAATATGATGTATCGTATGTTATCGTCTCAACGCTGGAACGACAAAAGTATAAAGAGCTTCAGGAAGCCAAGTTCACGAAGTTGGGGAAGAAAATATTTGTATCAAGTAATGGGTTTGGGGCTTTGTACCAAACAAAATAAAACCCTTCTTGACAAGGGTACAAAGGTGTGATAACGTATTGCTTGAGCATTACTACTCGTCGTCCCCTACATACGAGCGGTAGTGATGCTCCTTTTTTTTTGGCTTACAATCTAAATGTCTTCACTGGCACTCCTAAATGCTTCTTCACTAGGCTTTTAAATTGAAAACTGGCAAAGTCCAATCTGTCCTTCCCAAGACTATTTCCCTCAAGTTTTGGGAGTTGTTTATAGCGAATAGATATCTTCATACAAAGACTATACAGAATGAAAAACAATCTGTCAAGTCCTATAGAAAAATACTCACTTATTATAAGATAGCCTATATTTAATTATAGAGAGATAAGACTGTCCTTTCGGTCTGTATGAAATTTGTGGATAACTAATTAGTCATTGTGAATAACCCAATCTGATATAATTTAAGCTATTCATTATGAAAAAAGCTCTTCATTTTTCTCTTTATAAACACCTTCTCTTTTTAGCGCTTACTTTGTTTGTCGTGCTCGCGTATGGGTATTACTTTGGGACATTCGATCAGTCAAGTCATATTCCCTTTTTGAAGAAGACAGTTAACCCATCTCTATTCCCCAATGACCATTTTTTTGATTTACGAACATCTCATTATTCTTATTTTTGGCTTCTCTTTATTCCTTTCTACAGGGCTGGGGTATTGGAGATATCTATGTTTATAGTTCATATACTTGCCACATATCTTACCTTCTGGGCGCTCTGGAATTTGAGCAAAACATTGTTTAATAATACCCTTACTTCTTTTCTTGTCGTTGTATCAAATGCTCTTCCCCACATCGGCTTCTCAGGATTCCCTTTGTTTGAATTCAGCATGTTAAATAGAACTGTCAGCCTTTCCTTTGAGCTTATTGCTATCAACTATTATTTGAAAAAAAATTATTTCATCAGTTTTTTCCTTTTAGGCATTCTCTATAATTTTCATATATTATCTGTCCACTTCATCATAGCTATGATAGGTATCGACACTCTTCTTTCAATAAGAAGTCATCGGGAGAAATTTTTTTCCATTTTGAAAGCAATACCTATTTTTATTGTGTGCGCTTTACCCGTGATAATCTGGAAAGCTAACCATACGGGGATTGGTGTCATATTACATCCAAATCGGGAATGGTACTCCATCCTTAATAACGCACTTTTCTACCATCTATTCAACTTTATTAGTTTTAACAACCCAATCGTAATACTCCTTACTGTTGGCGGTATCTCAGCTATCGCTCTATTCTTTTTCACTCAGAAAACGATAAAAGGCAATCGGCATACTACCATCAAACATTTTATGTACGCGGGGATACTTATACTCATCACGCAACTTATTGCGACATACATTTTCCCCTCAACCATCATCATTCAATCACAAGTGATGCGTATCGGTATTTTTATCTCTCTTTTTGCCTATTTATACCTTGCCCATTATGTTTCATTGTGGGGTCATCGGTCAAGAGTTGTGTTTATATTCCTTGCGACTTCGTTATTATTTTCTTTTTCCCCCTTATTTTCCTTAGTTTCCTTATTGCTTATTAAGCAAATAACTTCAACAAAAAGAATGTTGATAGGTTCACTTATGTGTCTTTGTTTGTTTTTGTCCGTACTTGGCGCTCTCCTATTCTTTAATCTTGCTCGACCAAAGCTTTCAATTTGGCCAGAAAAAACGCCATTTTATGATATACAGTTGTGGGCAAAAAAAAATACTCCTAAAAGCGCTGTCTTCATCACTCCTCCGTCAAAATGGTGGTTGTATGACGTTGAATGGCGTGTCATTTCTGAAAGGTCAACTGTCTCCACGCTTTCAGAACTTCTGGAGGCGGCGTTTGATCCTAGTTATGTTCACTATTGGAAACCACGATTTGAAGATATAGCGCCAGGAGCGCTCGTTCAATTCAAGGGTGACTACCTTGCTAATTTCAAAATTGCAAATAACGCGTATTATACGAACACGTCTGAGCGCTTTTTATATTTAGCAAAGAAGTATAATGCTTCGTATCTCGTTGTAGAAAAGAAACGACGATATCGACTCCCTATTCTTTATGAGAATAAAGAATACATTGTTTACTCACTCATAGTCCACGAATAAAAGAGCGGATATTTCTATTAAAACCTTTAAGAAGGCGTTGTGGGTTTATTTTTATTAAATCTTTAAACACTTTTTTCGATTTTTTATTGTAAAGATGTCCCCCCATCTCATACGTAATAATTTGTTTATCAACTTTCCCTTTTGCAAGAAAATAAATAGTGCTTTTAATATATCTATAAAGTAGTTCTAATTTCCCCTCCCTCTTGAATCGACGTAACGAAAATGTAACTTTGATATTTGACAGAAACTTAGCGCTTACTCCGTACTTATATGCATTGCGAACCAAAAGATGATCTTCACTTAAGGGCACATCCTCTGGAAATCCCCCAATAGTGAAAAAGAAATTTTTTTCTAATATCATTGACCCGCCGGTAGAAAATGGTTTTCCAATTTTATTTGAAAGTCCAATAAGGGCATTCGCAAAATCAACAACGATACTAAGTTGAGGATCTCTTTTGGAAACTGAAAATGCTGGAATAAATAAAAGCCCCTTATTGAGTTTGATATAGGAAAACAACTTCTGGAGAAAGTTACTTCTCACCCGTGCATCTGCATCAAGAAAAACCAAGAAAGATCCTCTTGCATAGTGAGCTCCTTTATTTCTCTGTTTAGAAACATTTCTTCCCTTTACTCGTATTATTTTGGAAATAGTTAGAAGGGAGTTGTATTTTTTCACTTCTTCAATCGTTTTATCTTCTGATAGTGCGTCAGCTACAATCACCTCAAAATCCGTATACTTTTGTTTGGAAAGGTCCGTGAGGAGTTTACCAACAAATTTTTCCTCGTTAAGAGTAGGGATAATAATAGTAAAAAATGGCTTCATGTCGGTCATTATTATATCACTTGCTATAATAAGGCATGAAAATATCACTCATTATCCCCGTATACAATGAAGAAAAATATATCGCATTTTGCCTCGAAAGCATTGCAAAACAGAAAGTAAAACCGGACGAGGTACTCGTGGTGAATAACAATTGCACCGATAATACGCTTTCGATAGTAAAAAAATTCACATTTGTACGAATTTTGGATGAGCCAAAACAGGGTATGATTGCGGCTCGCAACGCAGGGTTTAATGCGGCGACCAATGAAATTATTGCCCGGTGTGACGCTGACACGAAACTTCCCCCTAACTGGATTTCAAGAATTCATCGTAATTTTGCACGCTATAAAATAGATGCTCTAACCGGACCTATTACTTTTTATGACACGCCTATCAAAACGTCTCTTCTTGCGCGGGCATATTTGGATATGATGAAGCCGATTCACCGAGGGGGAGAAACTCTTCTGGGGCCAAATATGATCATCACGAAGGAGATATGGGAGAAAGTAAAGAATATCGTATGCTTAAACGATAAGCTCGTTCATGAAGATATTGACCTTGCTTACCATATTCAGGAGATGGGTGGAAAGATAAAACGAGACAATAGGCTTGTTGTTGAAGCATCAAGTAGAAGAGCCGTAAAAAACCCCTATTCTTTTTTTAGCGAATATCCTCAACGATTCATGAAAACACTTCTCTATCATGATAAAACCATAATGCAGCTGAAAAAGGGATTTACGCTTCCTGCTTGGTATACAAAGAGGAGATCTCGGAAAAAGATGTGACATCTGTCTTGGACTTGTCGTCCCGAAACCGCACCAACCTAGGAAAACGAAGCGCAAAGAGAGCTGTGTGACTGGGTGATTGGGTGATTTCGTCCGCTTTTATTTCGACTACTATTCCAGGGAGAACCCATGTATCAACTTCCATCGTTTTATCAATCGTGTACTCAGGGGGTTTCTTTTTTGTTTGCAATTTGTCGCATCGCATTTTCATTTCTCTCCATTCATCATCCGTCAAACCCGTGCCAATTTTTGAAACCGTCTTAAATGTTTCTTCTTTTTCATCATAGACCCCAACCAAAAATGCGCCAATCCCAAAACCCGTCCGTTTTCCTTTGCCCGAATCATACCCCATGACGAGGCAGTCAACCGTATCATGGATTTTTGATGAATAACTTCGTTTAAATTTAATCCAATTCCATCCCCGCGCCCCGGGCTTGTAAGTCCCATCCAATTTTTTCGCGATGATTCCTTCCAGGCCCTCTGCGACCGCATCATCAAAGTTTTTTTCGATTATGGTTGCATCTGAAAGAAGCTCATGCGGAGCAAGAATAGTGGTATTTTTTTCTGGAACATTGTTCTTATTCATCACTTTTTCTAATATTTCTCTTCGCTTTAAAAAAGATTCGTTGATGTAAGAGATACCGTTATAATATAACAATTCAAAAACAAAAAGTTTAAGAGGAATTTCCTTTGCTTTTTCTTCAATATCATATTTACGTTTTCGTTGGACTGTTTCTTGAAAAGGAAGAAATTGTTTTATGTTGGGATTATAGCCGATAGCCTCCCCTTCGAAAATAACTTCCTCGGCATCGATTTCTTGTTGTACACCCATTACCACATCTGGATACATATAAGAAACATCTTCGAGATTACGGGAATACAATCGTACCTCGCCAGTCTCCTTCTTGTAATGGATTTGCAACCGGAACCCATCGTACTTTGGTTCAATCGCACATGTGCCGATTTGTTTCACGATTTCCTCACCGGAAGAAAGTCGTTCTGCACGCATCATAATGATGGGGGTGAAAATATGTGGAGTAACTTTTTTTATCCCCTCTATTCCTTTTTCCTTTATCAACCTCCCAATATAACCCAAATCCGGTCGAACATGATATGCTGCTTCAATTTCGGGTCGATACTGTTTTGTCCCTACCAACATCCAGGAATAGGAGTCGATGATGGTCATATCAGAAAATCCCAGTCGCATCATTCCTTGGGGGATGCGTACCAAATATCGGCACGACTTGCTGTCTAATTGGGATATAAGTCCGCCTAAAATCCCCACTTTCATTTCATTTGACCCATCCCCTGCAGATTTGGCGAGTCTTTCCAGATCCAAAAACACTTCGCTTATCGTCATTTCACGTTGTTCAAAGGAAACATATTGTTTTTTAAATTCCTCGACCGTTTTGCCCACATCTCCCAACCTCCTGTTTTCCTTCTCAAAGTAAGGCCTGTCGATATTAAGAGAGGAGACTATGGATTTGACGACCGTTTTTTCTGCCATACCAAATTCGGTTTTTTCAAAAAGAGGGGCAACACGTCCTTGCAGAAGATATACCGTTTGGCCAATTTCCTCAACGCTTAATTGATTAAATAGTTCAGCAAGAATATGAGTTATTTCAAGCCGAGAGCTTTTTTCTTCTATTCGTTCAAAATAGGTAGCGAGCGTAGAAAAATACATATGCCTATTGTATATTATTCTTGTTTCAATGATGACAACGTTGTCGCTTTCGGCCTGCTAATTATGCACTGCAAACCTGATGAGGTTTGCAATATTTTCGATGTATCGATACATCGAAAAGTGTTTTATTTTATTGCAATGAAATAATCTCTAAAGTCGATGTTGAGTAGTTGAAAAAGCTCTTCTTTGGTATCTTTTTCGACATATGCAATTCCAAACGCTGGGTTTTTTTTACAATTAAGCTGATAAAAATGCAATATTTTCCCGAGGTTACTCTTCATTTTTTTATAATTTGGTATATGTTTTTTTAAATCAATATGTATTCCGTTGTAACACAATACCCAACCATAATATTTATTTCCCCTTAATTTAAAAATTTCTTTCCAGTTGGGTGTTCTGCTTTCAAAAAAACATTCAAAAGGATTCACGCCATACCCATAATAGGGCAAATCCGCGACCCCAAATCCCCCAAACCGGGGAATATTCCATTCAATTGGAATGAGTGTTCCGTTTCTTTCCCTGAATTCAGCGTGTATGGGGATATTTTTTATTGCTAAGGAATAAACTCGTACCCAATTATACTATACCGCTAACGCTATTTTTTTCCTGTCACAACAATGAAAAATGAATATTTGCGGCTTATAAGCCGTTGACGAAAAATACATACCATATAGTATGTAATATGTAACACGAAATGCGTTTAAATAGTCACAAAAATGTTATATGTTATATGCTACATGTTACATGAAAAATGCTCGCGCGTATCTTATCTGGCACAACAATCGGTCTGGATGGGGTAATCATTGAAATAGAGGTAGATATAGCAAATAAAGGCTTCCCTACATTCAATTTAGTTGGTCTTCCTAACAAGGCGATTGATGAATCCAAGGATCGGGTTCGAACTGCAATTTCGAATGTGGGATTTGAAATGCCAGACTCCCGCCTTACGGTTAATCTCGCCCCCGCGGATATCCCTAAAGAAGGATGCGGATTTGATTTGCCAATTGCCCTTGGCATTCTTACCGCGGCAGGGATGGTCGATGCAGACAGTGTCAAAAACAGTTTTTTTATCGGGGAACTTTCTCTTGAGGGTACTATTCGGGGAGTTACTGGCGTTCTCCCTCTCACCCTCCTCGCCCGAGAGAAAAAAATAAAAACAATGTATGTTCCTGTCCAAAATAGTTTAGAGGCTTCAGCAGTTGAAGGAATTACGGTTATCCCTGTTTATAATTTGCAAGAACTTATTTTACATTTGAACGGGCAAAAAAAATTAAAACCCTCCCCCCCTCTTTCCCTTGAACATTTTATATCTCGCGCAAAGATTGATATCGATTTTGAAGGAATACGAGGGCAAGAAACCGCAAAGAGGGCGCTGGAAATCGCGGCAGCGGGATTTCATAACATCCATCTCAAAGGGGTGCCTGGTGCCGGTAAAACGCTTCTTTCCCGTGCATTCCCATCCCTCATGCCTTCTTTGGAACGGGAAGAGATATTGGAGGTTTCAAAAATATATTCAATTGTGGGACTTCTTCATAATAAAGGATTTGTAACGACACGTCCTTTTCGGACACCTCACCATACGACATCCCGAATAGGTCTTATAGGGGGAGGTACTCATCCCATGCCAGGAGAAATTTCCCTTGCCCATCGCGGCGTGTTGTTTTTGGACGAATTCCCAGAGTTTCCCCGCTCCACGCTTGAATCACTTCGTCAACCAATAGAAGACGGACAGGTATGTATTTCTCGGGCAGCAGGAAGCATTACATTTCCTTGCCGATTTCTTCTCATCGCAGCATCCAACCCCTGTCCATGCGGATATCTTGGTCACCCGACGAAAAAATGCAGCTGTTCATTCCACTCAATCCAGTTATATCGGAGGCGTCTTTCAGGGCCAATCCTAGATAGGATAGATATTCATGTAGATATTCCTCCTGTTAAAGAAGAACGACTTACATCTGACGAAAAAGCGGAGTCAAGTTCAACAGTAAGAGATAGAGTTTGTTTGGCGAGACAAAAACAAATAAAACGCTTTGGTCACCCATCTACAAATGCTGAAATGAGTTCAAATCAAATACGGAATATGTGTAAAATGAGTGATGCGGCAAGCTCGCTCCTTAAAACAGCAATATCAAGGCTTTCTCTATCAGCCCGTTCATATTTTAAGATAATTAAAATTTCCCAGACAATTTCAGATTTGGAAAATGCGGACAGAATTGAGGGTAAACATATTGCAGAAGCGTTACAGTATAGGCCGAAAGAAGAATAAATTTTAAATTCAAGTTCCAAATTAAAATTCAAGTGCGGAGTTTATTGTTCTTGAAGTGACATTTAATCACGACAAAGTATACTCGTGATTAACGGCACTGAAAGAATAATAA
>Ga0210016_1003308_pt1 | contig 14256 bp, 18 predicted proteins | sample CryGeyCG2014_300_FD_185454 | JGI IMG/M metagenome (GOLD analysis project Ga0210016, IMG submission 185454) | Groundwater microbial communities from aquifer - Crystal Geyser CG02_land_8/20/14_3.00 (SPAdes) (version 2) | ecosystem: Environmental > Aquatic > Deep subsurface > Groundwater | place... | reverse complement strand
CTCTGCGCGGGCTGGGCGGGCCATGTGCGACGCATCCTCCGCTGTCTTCGTCCTTCGTTCGCCGCTGAGAGTATCCCATCATGGTCGCTCTGTCAATACTGAACTTTGAAAGCACGGCCCCGGTGTCGATCGGGACGCTTGCCGCGGTTTCGCATTTCCGTGTGCGGCTCAAACAGACTGAACAGCTTCTCCGCCGCGGGCACCGTCTCGCCCTGCTGCGTGCGGCGCGTGGTCTGGTCGCACACCCGCGCCGTCAACGCCAGGCGCTCGCGCAACTCCTGAGTCAGGGCGTCCCGAACCATTTGCGCCAACACGTCCCCTGCGTGCTCCTGGTTCGCTACCGCCGTCAGCGTCTCCTCGCACCGTGCCGCGATCCCTTCCACATGCGCGAGCAGTTCCCCGTAGTGCGCCTGCAGACGCGCGTCGCGGTCCTTTCCGCGACTGCGTCCCGCCTTGTCGATCCTCCGGTGCAGCGCCTTCCCGACCTTCAGCAAATAGCGGTGCTGCCGCCACCCCGACAGTCCCGTCTCCGCACTCAACGCTGTCACCAGCCGCAACAGCACCCGCAGACCGTCCAACAGCAGACTCGAATCCGTCGGGTAGTGAATGTTGGTTTCCACCACAAACCCGTCGAACCGAACGGCCGTGGGCTGCGTGCGTTTCACAGGGATACTTGCTCGTTCAAGGACTTGCGCATTCCGCTGCAAAATCTCCGCGAAGATTCCAGGGCTTCCCGCGGACCCTCCCGCAGAAACCCCGCTTTTCATTGGGTCTCTGCAAGTCCTTGGCCGATCACCCCCACAATCTTCGCGCTCTTCCTGGCGATGCATTCGGCGCGTTCGACCTGCCATGATAGGGGTTGCGCCTCCCGCACGGGGACCCAGACAAACACTCGCTATGCGCGCCCAACCCATCCGTCAATCCATCGCGGTCTCGCCTCGCAACGGATCACAACGGACCGCCAGAGTCGCGGAGGTCAGAACTGTAACCGGGGCTGATCGCGGCCCGGGGACATGGGCTGCGGAGGCGCGCTATGCGGCCCGACAACATCGGTCCCCAACAGTGCTTCCCGCTCGTACTCCGCCTCGTGCCTGTCCCGCAGGTCTGCGAGTCGCCGCCAGCGCTCCTTCCCCTCCTTGTCCGGCTCACGGTAGAACGCCACGCGGAACACGTTACCAGTGTGCGAGCGCCGACTCGGCTGGAAGCGCTCGGAGACGAGCGTGTAGGCGTGGTTCAGGCTTCCCGCTTTCTCACGATCCAAGGCGGGAATCTCGCACGCACCGCCCCGCAGTTGGGCTTTCTTCGTGCCGCGGAGCAACAGGAAGAGCGGCTTGTCTAGGAGGACCGAGACGAGACGGGTAAGCCCTGCCACCACGGGAAGCGCGTCGTCCCATTCCTCTGTTCGCTTGAGGTAGTCCCGGTCAATCAGGTTCCCGTTGAACCCCAGCCGGATCCGTTCGCCCTTGTCGAAGAGCTGGACTTGGCGCTCCTCCGTGATGGCGTGCTTCGCCGTCTCATCCAGGACGGCGTACTCGGGCAATACCAACTCACCGACCGCTCCGTCCTGCAGTGTCGGCATCGTGCCACGCTTGGAGTAGAAGAACGTGACCCGGCCTTTGACGATTCGAACGGGAATGTGCACGGTCTTACCTGCCAGCACATCGGGGACGTGCATTGCTCTGGTCTCCTTCCAGTGTGAGGTCACGCGGCCACAGTCATCGGCCGTCCCGCGCACCCTTCGTCTGGCGGCACAGCACTATCGGTGGGCCGAACAACTCTGGGTGGATCACCGACACACAGAACACTACCAGCATGTCCGGTATAGTGTGCTGATCCAGCGTAGGCTGTAGACCTTCCCGGAGGAACGGCTCCATCATGGGGTTTCGCATCTGCGCCAGGGATACACGTTCGGTCAGATCGACACCCAGACACGTGCAGGCTGCGTTCTTCGCTGCCTTGAGCTGCTTCTTCGCATCCAGACGCCGCTTCTCGATCTCCGCGACGATCTCCTCGATATCAGAGCCAACACTCCCCGTGACCACTCCTTCCTCCGCGCCAAAGGGCTCCTCGGGGGTGAACCGCTTCACCTCAACTGCCAGGCGTTTGCCGTTCAGCTCCGCGATCCATTCGGGGCCGCTCACGTTCGCAGGCCAGAAGGTGAGTGAGAAGCCGGACTTCACTTGGTGGTGGAGCAAAGCCAGTTCGGCAGTTGCACTGTCGTGAGTTGACCGCTCACTGCTAAGGCGCCTCCAGTATTCCGAGACCCTATTCGCATCGACACTCGAGACTGCCGTCAGCCAACATTCGTATGTCCGGAGCACATCTGGCAGCGAAGGGCTCTGCGCGAACTCGAGAAGCCTGGGTTTGGGGTCCGCCTGCTCATGTTCGGCGATCCATGCAGCGTCGACAAGCTTGCCCATCAGTGGTTGGCTGGCCGCTGCGGTCAGAACTCGGTGGCCGTCGCTGGTTGCCGGTGTCGGCATGTCGCACCTCGGGTATTGAGTTCACCCCGGGAGCTGCCCCTCACGCCTCATGCTCACCCACCCCTTCGTCGTCACGATGACGTGGTCGACGACTTCGACGCCCAACAGCTTCTCCGCTTCCACCAGCCGGCAGGTGATCTCCAGGTCCTCGGCGCTGGGTTCGAGGATGCCGTTAGGGTGGTTGTGGGCGAGGAGGACGGCGGCGGCGCGGTCGGTGAGGGCGTCGGCGAAGACCTCGCGGGGGTGGACTTGGCTGGAGTCGAGCAGACCGACCGTGATGAGGCGTTTGGCGATGACCTCGCCGGCGCCGGTGAGGGTGACGCACAGGAAGTGCTCCTGCTTTTCGTCGGCGAGGTGGCCGATGAGCGGGAGCAGGTCTTCGATCTCGTTGATGACCCGGCCCTTCTCACCCACGTACCGCCGGGCCAGTTCCAGCGCCACGACGAGGAGACACGCCTTGGCGGCGCCGACGCCTTCGAGCCTCTGCAGGTCCTGAACGGACAACTCCTGCTGGTGCGCCTTCAGCAGCTTCACGATGTCGCGGGCGACCTGGAACACACACAGGGCGGCCCTTGACGCCGTGACCCAGCAGCACCGCCAACAACTCCTCGTCCTTGAGACCCCGCGCGCCGCGCTTGAGCAGCTTCTCGCGAGGGCGATCCTCGATGGGGAGTTGTTTGGGGGAATGGAGGTTCATAGAGGTCGGCGCTCCCGGTGCTCACGAGATCAGCGGGGCGATGGCGCCGATCACGCGCCGGGCGATGCCCAAGCAACGCTCACAGACCGCGATGGTCGGGTCGAAATCAGGAAGGGCGCTGCCCAAGGGGTACTTCGACGGCAAGTAAACGGAGTCCAAGAGCTCGCACTCCTCATCGTCCAGTTCGACGGGCACACCGGCGTCTCTCAGCCGCTGGGCAAGCGCCTGAATGCTATGGGTCTTCCGAAACGCTCGCCCTGCCTGAGCAAAGCCGCCTTGAGAGCCTTCTCGACAGCCTGCTGAGCGTTCTGTAGGCAGGGGTTCAGCAGACTTCGTTCCAGTAGCACTTCCGAGGAAGTCAGGTTCTCGCGTGCGTAGCGTAGCCACGCTGTCGTCTCATCGGGCATAAATGGTCACCCCTCGGTCGATCTCCCTGAGAAACAGATGGTCTTGGAGACCCGCGCGCACCGGGAAGATGTCCAGCGGGATCTGCCGGGCGATGGTTCGCGTCAACCGCCGGTACCTGAGCGCCAGTGGCAGGTAGCTCTCCGAGCCCTCCTGGAACACCGCCACGTCAAGGTCTTGTGGGTCGTCGGAGTTCGCAAAGGAGCCGAACACGACGATCCGTCGGACCTCGGCCTGTGAACCCAGGCATGCCACCAGTCGCTGGTGGAAGTCTGCCTTTTCCTGAGGTGTCAGTCTCATGCCGGTCTCCTTCAGAAGCTACCTCGCGGAATGCAGTGGCGCCATTGTCGCAGACGAGCGACGTACTCTACCACCATCACGCGGTCTTCGGTGGGGAGTTGCTTGGGGGAGTGGAGGTTCCTCAACGCACTGCGCCTCCTGAATCAGGGGCTCCGCGAAACGCCCTCGCGAGCACTGACGGGATGATGCCCTCAACGGTGCCCAGTGAACTCGACAGCGCCCTCTCCAGAGCTTCCGTCTCGTCTCTGACGGCGCGAACAGCGGCCTGAGCCGGCCGGTGAGCCACTCCTGCGCCGACGGATGGGCAGCCGATACCAGCTCTGACCGGCCGCGATGCAGTGCGTGGGACCCTACGCAGTGACGCGCTCACAGTCGCAGGAAGCGACCCAGGGCGACGCTCTTCGCCAATGCCCCCGCCAAGTCGTCAGAACTGCTTACCCGGTCGTGCGGCAGCAGGTGGTACTCCCAGGGCTTCCTGCTGTGCTTGGTTGCCACCTCACACCATCCGACTGCCGCCCGTGCTTTCTCGACGACCTCCTGGTCACGCTTCCTTACCTTGCCAGCGTCCTTGACCTCGAGGATGTGGAACGTCTCCTCTGTCTCCGCGATGAAGTCGGGCGAGTAGTCGCCGAACGACCAGGGAATGGTAAACTGCCCCTCGGGGACCCGCAGCCAACGGAGAACCGTTGAGTCAGAAGTGAGCACATCGGCCAACGTCTTCTCTTGGGCGGAGTCGAAGGCGCACTCCGCGAAGACGGTCTTGGTGTAGCCGCCGACAACGAGCTCCCGCACGTCATCCTTGGAGGTGATCTCCGTTCGCTGCTTCACCCCTCCCTCCGTGCCGACCGTTCGGCGGGAGGGGGCGAACTGCACCTTGCTCCCAGTCGCCACCAGCGCGGCGCTCTCTGTCACGCGGACGTGCTTCTCGATCTGCGCCGCTAAGTCGTCGCGCACCGTCTGGCGGTGCTGGCGCAGCAGAGCTTGCCACTTCTTCTTGGACTGGCTGGCTGTCGCCGCCTGCAAGTACGGCTCAACGACGGCTTGGAGTACAGGCGCATCGGAGATGTCCAGGTGATCGTGGTTCAGGAGCCACTTGAGGAGGTCATGGACTTCGTCTTCGAGCTCCACCATACTGGCGTCGTCGACAGTCTCCTTGGCGCCGGTTGGCAGGTCAACGCCAACCAGCTTCGTCTCGGCGGCTCCCAACTCAACCTGCGGCTTGGCCGAGAACGGCTCCAATGCCGAGGAGGCGGTGACCTTCTGCTCGATCACCGGCACGGTGATTGCGTGTGAGGAGCGAGGTCCGGCGAACTTCAGTTCGTGGGACTCGACCTCGGGTTCTTCGTCGGCTGTTTCTGGACGGACCTCGCCCACATACTCCGCCGCCTCGATGATCGCTTTGTAGTTGTCTTTGCCCTTCTGGTAGCAGATGACGTTGAGGGTGGCGACTTCTTCGTCGTCGAACTCGCTTCGGTTCGACTTCCCGAAGGGCAGCCGGACGCCCCGCCCGATGGTCTGCGCGCCAAGCGTCTCGCTGATGGTCACCCGGAGCGGGATGATGGTGTAGATGTTCTGAACGTCCCAGCCTTCCTTGAGTCGCATGACGTGGATGACAACCTCCACGTTGCTGTCCGGGGTCTCCAAGGCAACCAGCGCCTCCTCGTCTTCTTCGTTGCTCTTGCTGTGGATAAGCAGCGTCTTCCCCTTGAACTGCCCGCCCATGATCTTCTTCGACTCGATCAACTGCTGGATCTTCTGCCCGTGCTCGATGTCACGCGTGTTGATGAACACCAACGGACGGATCGGCGGCAGACCTTCGTTGGCCGCGCAGGTCTCCAGGTGGGCTTTCGTCCGCAGATGGATGCGTAGCCCGTCCTGCAGCTTGAGAAGATCGAGGTGCTCGTCGCCCTGGGCATCGTTTTCTCGGTAGATGGGGCGCACTCGCTTGACCCAGCCGTCCTCGATGGCTGTCCGCATGGAGTAGTCGACCAGCTTGTTCCCGTGGTATGCCGGTGTCGCCGTGAACTCCAGACCCAAGAGCGGCTCCAAGCCGTGCAGCGCCTCGAAGAACTTCGGACCCCGGTACCGGTGGCTCTCATCCATCAGCAGCACCAAGTCGCCCTTCTCGCGCATGGCGTCAGCGAACGACCTGCCTAACGTCTCCAGAAAGGAGTGGAACTTGTACTTCTGCTTCTCACCCCCTTTGAGCAGTTTCTGGATGTTGAAGATGTAGATTGTGGCTTCGTCGAAGAGCCGGCCCGAGAGGCTCTCCCGCCACTGGTAGTCGTCCCCGGTCACGATTCGCGCATTGTGCAGTTGGGGCAGTCCGGCGAACAGGTACTTGGGGTGACTGCGTACGATCTCCGCCTTCATCTTCCGGTAGATCGTCTCGCCCGGCGCCAGTAGAAAGAAGTTGCGCGAAAGCCCCTGCTCGTACAGGTAGGCGATGCACGCGCCCATGAGCCGCGTCTTGCCGACGCCGGTGGCAACGTCGAAACAGAAGGACGGGAACTCGGTGTCGAAGGAGAACTGGCTGGGGAGGTCGTCCTTGATCTTCGCCAGTCCGTCGTGCAGGCTCACCGCCGACAGGTTCGCGTGCAGCCTGCGCAGCGCCGTGGCCAGTGGCGGGCGCAGGTTCATTGCCTCAGCGATGGTTTGTGCAAGGAGATCGCTCATGCGCGGCTTCCTATGACCATAGTCGGTCGGCCAACTCGTCCCTGGACAGACCCAACTCCTCGGCAACGTCCTTCAGGATTCCGGCCAAGGTGCCGACCTTCAAGTCCCGGTGGCGGGGAACGGTGAGATGATGGGTGCTGCGAACGCTTCGCGTCAGCCGCAGATGGCTGCCCGTCTGCCGGGTGACCTCGTACCCGAACCGCGCCAAGGCACGAGCTAACGCTTCGCCGCTCACGTCGCGGGGAAGCTTCATGCCACCAGGACCTCCTCCCGCACCAGGTGAAGCCGAACCAGCCGCGGTCGCTCCGCCGGCTCGAAGTGGCAGTCTACAGCGTCGAGGACGGCACTTCGTAGCTCCTCCAACGTGTCCGCCTCGGTGAAGATGGACTCGCCCAGGGCGCGCGCCCGGAAGCCGCCCTCCTCGGACTCCTCCACCAGAAACAGCAACTCGGTGCTCATGCGCATCTTCCTCTGTCAGCGGGATTCGTACCGGACCCTCAGGTCCCTCGGGATCTTCTTGATCTTCACGTTCCTCGGTGCCGTGAGACCGGGCGACGACTTCAGGCAGTAGACGGTCAGCGCCTCGCCCTCAGACAGACGGCGAGTCAGCCGGTTCAGGTAAGTCTTGGTCACACACGTCTCGGTGACGTGGGCGTAGGTCTGGCCGCTGCGACCGTGGAAATCAGGGTCGCCGGTCTGGGCGAAGCCCTCCTGCAGGCAGACGGCCTGCACGAGCAGACCGTTGTCGTAGTTGGGGTTGATGATGGGCACTTTGAGCTTCGGGTCAGCCACGACCAGCGGCTCGCCCAAGACGTAGTAGCCGAATCCGCCCAACCCACTCAGCACAGCCTGCTCCTCCCCGGCGACCAGCTTGCGCATGCGGGGCAGTGCAACGGTCTCAGCCTGTTCCCCCAACTCCGCCATAATCCACTTCCGGCCGAGCTTCTGAGCGACCGCACCCGTGGTACCACTGCCAGCGAAGCAGTCCAGCACCCAGTCGCCTTGGTTGCTGCTGGCCCTGATGATTCGGTCGAGCAGGGCTTCGGGCTTCTGGGTGTCGAACGGGAGGCGCTCCTTCGCCTGTGAGTTGACCGGTGGGATGTCCGTCCAAATGGCTTGGAGCGGGACGCCAGGCATTTCCTCGAGGTACTTCTTGAGCCGAGGGAAGCCCTTACCTGACCTCGGCCAGTGGATTCGGCCGTCGGCGTCCATGACATCCAGCTTTGCTGGGTCGTAAGCCCAATGGCGCCCCTTTGTGCCCGGATCGAAACCTCGCCACGGCTTGCCTGTCACGCCGTTACGCAGTCCCGCAGCCGTGAGGTCGAAGTCTGCGAACAGCCGTCCGTCCTTGTCCGGCTTGTACTTCGCCTTGTGGGTCGTGCTGTACTCATGGTGCCCCCCGACCCAGACGAACCCCTCGCCACGCGAGAAGAAGAGCACAGTATCGAAGTTGATGCCGTAACGGTGGGTATCACTGTGGGCGGACGTGCGCTGCCAGATGATCTCATTCTGGTAGTTCACGTTCCCGAACACTTCGTCCAGGAGAATGCGCAGGTGCGCGTTCGCGTTGGCGTCGAGATGAACGTAGATGCTCCCGTCCTCCGCCAACAACTCCCGAAGCAAGATAAGCCGGTCCCGCATCATCGTCAGGTACAGCGACAGCTCCAACCCGTCGTCGTAGTGGCTGAACGTCTGTCCGGTGTTGAACGGCGGGTCGATGTAGACCAGTCGGATCTTCCCGGCGAAGCCAGCCGCCAACAGCGACTTCAGGGCGAACAGGTTCTCCCCGCGGATCAGCATGTTCTCCGCGTCGGCGTCGCCGTACCGCGCCTGTTCGATCAACAGCCGCGGCTGGATCTCCTCGTGCGGCACCCGCACCGGATCGCCCGTGCGCTCATCCCGCACCAACGCATAGCCGTCATCCTTGCCGGGCCAGCGGAGTTCGAGTTTTTCGGTCACTATTGTGAGTCTACCTCTCTCGAGGCCCCGAAGCGTAGGAGCAATTTGCGACCCAGCTTGTGGACCGCAATGCGCCGCAGTGCGCCGTTGTCCAAATCCCAAGTGTAGAGAAGATCGCCCGCCTCGGGCTCGATCATCGACCGCAGCCGGGCCATGATGGTCTCGAAGTCAGGTGGCGACGTGTAGATGAACTCGTACACCGATTCCGTCCTTTGAACCGCTCCAAGCTCCTCCAGGAAATCACGCACGTTGTCTCGAACCTCTTCGTCGCCAATGTCATAGGCGACAACAACCGTAAGGGGGCTAATTCGCGCCATGGCTCCTCCTCAGATAGCATTCGCTCTCAACTTAAGGACACTGCGGACGAATTCCTCCCAGGTCATCCATTGCAGCCCTCTGAGACTCCTCGCCCTCGCCAACTTTTCGAAGTCGTTGTCGGCGGACACGAGGAGGAAGTTCTTCCGTGCGCAAAGCGCTGCAATCAGAGCATCGTTCGTCATCTTACGCCGGGAGACGACATTGAGCCGGAGTTGCTGCAAGGCGTATCCTGCGACTTGCCAGTCCTCCAAGCAAGGCGTCTCGACCACCGCAGGGGCCGCCAGATAGAGGGAACGCGCTCTGCTTTGGGGCCGGTAGTCCTGACCGGCAGCCCTGCCCTTGTCGCCCCGAAGAAGCTCATGAAGGACGACCGCGCACCGGACCTCTCTGAACCTCTTTCGGACACGCTGGCGGTAGCGTAGGGCTTCCGGGCTCTGCGCCAGGAAGATTCGGATGAACAGGTTCGTGTCGAATACCACTGTCTGTGGTGTGGCCATAGCGCCCTCAGCGGGAACGGCCGGCCGGCTTCCTTCGCGGCGCGCTCTTCTTGAGCACTCGCGAAGACTCCGGCAGGGCGCCCTCATCGTCGCCGAAGTTCAATGTCGAAGCAAGCCTCTCAAAGGCTTGCGCCTGGGCCCATCGGTCGAGGGCGTCGGTGACCAATTCCTCAATCGCCTGCGCGGGCGAAGATATCCCCGTGACTTCGCAGGCCAGACCCACCACCTCCGCTGACAGCGGAACTTCTTGATCGGTGTAGCTGCCACGCGCCTGAGCGCGGAGTTGGGCGCGCAGGGACTCCTCGGTGGGAAGGACGGGTGCGTGCTTCTCGAGTGTTTCCGTTGGCATGGGCTCCCTCACTTGGGTGAGATGAGGTGGGGGTATGTCACCTTCACCTGCACGCCGTCCGCATTTCTGGAGGGCGTGCTCCTGGGCAACTGCCTGTGCTTCGTACGTGGCCGGTGCCGTCGGGTGACGACGGTGATTATGCCCTCGCTGTAGCCCTGTGCCAAGACCAGGGGACTTCAGACCGGATTCCGATGGTTGCGTGATGATTTGATTGGGTAGCTCGGATTGCCATACAGCCGTCTCGGGGTCGATCTCCGGCGGGATCCTCACAAACGCTCCCGGTACAGGCTCTCGCGCCGCAGTGCCTCGTCGGGGATCGAGGCGCCGCGGACGCCCCGCGCAAGCAGACGCTCCAGCGCCGCTCGCCGGTCGTGGGGCGGCATCGCCTTGCCGGGCGCCACCAGGTGCAAAGCCACGCGTAGAGGCTGGTTCTCGGGGAGGTCGACGGGTTCGTCCGGCACGATCACCTTGCCGTCGTAGTGCGCGTCGATGGTCAGGGGCAGGGCACTCACTGGGTTCGCCTCCTGGGAGGTGCTCCACAGTTCGGAAGAGCACGCACTTCAGTATAGCAGAGACCGGCGCCCTTGTGGGCGGAGGGCGTCCGCCCGGCTGGCTCTACGCCTGCGTGTCCGGCAGGCACGCCCCCCCTGCTGCACCCGCGCAGCAATGCGGACCGGAAGGCTGGGCGCCTCGCCACGCAGCGACACCGGGGCCGTGGATTCAATATTCGGCTCCTCAGCAGAATTCGTGGGTGAATGTGGGCTCGGGTAAGTGCCCGAGCGTGTGATAGAGCGCGGTTTCTGCGGCTTTGAAGGTGCGGAAGCCGTAGGCTTTTCTGGTAGTCAGTTTGGCTTTGTTGTTCAGCCCCTCGACGACGCCGGCCGAGAGGGTGCCTTTGGCGCGGAACCAGTTGAGGATCAACGGGCGGTGCCGGCGGAGGCTGCCGGCCACTTTCTTCATTGGCGCGATCTTACTCCGCATCGTCCGAGTGCACCACTCGTCCAAGAACTTCCCCGCCCAGTAGGGGCTGACGTACTGCCAGAACCGCTGGAAGTCTTCGCGGAGCAGGTAGCCGCGCACGCTCTGGAGGTTGTACCGCAGCAGCTCGTTCAGCTTGACGGTCTGCTTGTCCGTCAGGTTCTTCGGTCGCTTGAGCAGGCACCAGCGGGAGTGCTGCAGCACCGGCTCGTAGCCCTCGGTCTTCAGCCGCCGCGTCTCCACTCGGCGGACTTCGTCGAGGGCCTCGTTCAGCTTCTTCAGGATGTGGAAGCGGTCCAGCACATGCACCGCCTGCGCAAGCCGCTCGGCGATCACGTTGAGGTACGGCTTCCACATGTCACTTGAACGCCCCTGGGGCGTTACTGCACACGAAGCGAATGCCCAGCCGGACCTCTTCGTCGAGCCCCGCGAAGAAGCCGCGCAAGCTCGCCTCGGTCCGCTCGCGGCCGATCCAGAGCAGCCGTGTCAGACCGTTGTCGATCTGATAGACCAACGTCAGGTAGTGGTGACCTGACTGCCACTGGATCTCATCGATCCCGATCGCCCGGACGCCACTGAGAACGCGCTGGGCCAAACCCCACGAAACCGCGTATTCCACCGAGCGAAACACGTTCTCCCAGGTGGTGTGAAAGGTAACGGCGACCTCCTGCCACGAGAGCCGCTTGGCCCACCGCGCCAGAAACCAGCGGTAGGTGGTCGTCAACTGGTTCTTCCCGTCGCCCCACGGAACCCGCTCCACTTTCACGCCGCACTGCGGGCAGTCAACCCGCCGCATGGCGTACACGAGATACACGGCGATCCCCCACAGCGGCACGTACGCGAACCAGCGCGCCGGCAGGCGGTCGTAGCCCGGCCGAACCTGACCACAGCCCGAGCAGAGCGGACGCCCATTCTTCCGCGGCTCCAGCGACACCAGGAGGGTCGGCTGCGCGGCGCCGTCCAACCACTGCACAGTTCCGTACACGAAGGACTTGAAAGGTTCGACCCGATTGAGGATAGTCTTCAGTTGCATCCTGTGAGGGCTCCCGGTGAGAGTGGCTGGCTAACCCAATCTCTAACCGGAATCCGCGCAGGATGCACCTCCCTTGCCCCGCGCTCTGCCTCACGCCGCACTCGCCGGCCGCAACACAGGCCGACCTGGGCGGAGGACAGGACCACGGCAGGAACCGACCCGAGCGCCGACCCACACGCCAAGACCGAAGGGCGGGCCGTCCCGCCTCCCTGTCGGGACTGGCACCAACGCGATAAGCCCACGGAACCTGGGCACAGAACCCCAACCGACCAGCCCACATTCACCCACGAATTCTGCTGAGGAGCCAGAAAAAGACGCCCGGAGCAATGGCCAAGGCTGAAGCATCCGTCGAGGAACTCGTAGGCATGATTGAGCGTGGCGAGTTGCGCCTGCCCGAGATGCAGCGTCGCTATGTCTGGCGCTCCACCCGCGTCCGCGACCTGGTTGATTCGCTGTACCGAGGCTACCCTTCGGGTGCCATCCTGCTGTGGGATACGGACGAGGATGTGCCGCTACAAGAGTTCGCCGTCGAGCAGCAGAGAAACCCGTACCAGAGCACACGTCTCTTGCTCGACGGGCAGCAGCGCCTGACGTCACTGTCGGCAGTCATCCGCGGGGAGATGGTAAGTGTCCGCGGGCGGAAGAAGCCAATCGAGCTGCTCTTCAACCTCGACCATCCCGACCAACTCGCACTCGTGACCGAGGTCAACGAGGACGGTGACGACGAGGCCGATGATGACCTGATCGACGACGAGGCGGATTCAAGCGAAGACGAGCTACAGAAACGTTTCGACCGGATGACCTTCGTGGTGGGCACGCGGAAGCTCGAGCTGTTGCCGCAGTGGGTCAAGGTCACCGAGGTGTTCAAATCCGACAGCGACGCGCCCTTCCTCAAGCGCGCGGGGGTCACCGGCTTCGAGGATCCACGCTACGAGAAGTACAGCCGGCGCCTCGCCCGGCTGCGCGGGATTCGCAAGTACGTCTACCGCATGGACGTGCTCGAACGCCAGCTTTCGTATGACGAAGTCACCGAGATCTTCGTTCGCGTCAATTCGCTCGGCGCCAAGCTTAGAAGCTCCGATCTAGCGCTGGCGCAGATCACCGCCAAGTGGCGCGGCGCACTCAAGACCTTCCAAGCCTTCCACGCGCAGTGCGGTAAGGCTGGCTTCGACCTTGATCTCGGATTGCATCTAAAGAATCTTGTCGCGTTCGCCACCGGTCAGTCTCGCTTTTTCACGGTGCGCGGTCTTCCGCTCGAGAGGCTCAAGCGGGCGTGGGATGAGTGCGTGCCGGGCATGGAGTTCGCGCTGAACTTCCTCCGGAGCAACGCTGGCATCGATAGCCCGGCGCTCCTGTCGTCGCCCTTTCTCCTGGTGACACTAGGTTACTACGGTCATAGGCGGAACTACCAGATCGCGGCGGATGAATCGCAGCGGCTACGGCACTGGGTTCTGGTCGCCAACGCCAAAGGCCGTTATTCACGCGGTTCCAGCGAAACGCTGCTCGACCAGGATCTCGCCACGTTGCGGGATGGGGGCGGCGCGAGCGAACTCACAGACCGCCTGCGGCTGCAGGTAGGGCGTCTCGATGTGGCCCCGGATGAATTGGAGGGTCGCAATCAGCGTAGCGCGCTCTTCAAGACCATGTTTCTTGCCTTCCGCGCAGCGGGTGCCAAAGACTGGTGCTCCAACTTGGCCATTGCCCTCGATCACTCCGGCTCCAACCACCGCTTGCAGTTCCACCACATCTTCCCCAAAGCCGTTCTGAAGAGCTCGTACACATCTCGCGAAGCCGACGATATCGCGAACCTCGCCTTCATCGGTGGTAAGACCAACCAGCAGATCAGCCAGAAGCCGCCGGCGCAGTACTTCCCGCCGCTGGCCGTAAAGTCAGGACCGGCGGCGTTCGAGCCCCAGTGCATCCCAACCGACCCTGGACTGCTCGTAGTCGATGCCTACAAGAACTTCCTGGCCGAAAGGCGCAAGGCTGTGAGTCGTAGGCTGAACGAGTTCCTCGGGAGTGTGCAATCGTGAGATCGGCACACAACGCAGCCACGATAGACAGCGTCTGACGCCCGCTCCACGTGCGATGGCGTGACGCAGAAGAGTGTCCCGCCTGCGGGTCAAGTCATTGCCTGTGACTAGCCATGCGATAGTTGCGCTGGCTGGGCCGCGTGACAACGCGCTGCAGCAGACCGACCGGCCGCAAGCGGCGGGAGCCGGCCGCTGAGCGCCAAACCCGACGGAGAAAAACCGAAGTCCCCCATGACACCCCCTTCACCCTCCTCCCGTTGGCAGCGTATCCAGACGTTCCTTGGTGAGAAGCGCAGCATGGTCGGGATGGTCGGCATGATCGTGCTGGTGGGCATGGGCGAGCACATGGCCGAGCGCTTTCTGCCGCTCTATCTGCAACAACTGGCGCAAGCCTCGACCGCCGTCATGGCCATTGGCGTGCTGGCGGGCATGGACGATCTGTTGTCCGCGTTGTACTCCTTTCCCGGCGGCTATCTGAGCGACCGGCTGGGCACGAAACGCGCGCTGCTCTTCTTCAACGCCCTCTCG
>Ga0210016_1003304_pt1 | contig 14269 bp, 21 predicted proteins | sample CryGeyCG2014_300_FD_185454 | JGI IMG/M metagenome (GOLD analysis project Ga0210016, IMG submission 185454) | Groundwater microbial communities from aquifer - Crystal Geyser CG02_land_8/20/14_3.00 (SPAdes) (version 2) | ecosystem: Environmental > Aquatic > Deep subsurface > Groundwater | place... | reverse complement strand
TCATCTTTGCTTTGTCTGTCTTCCTGCCGGCTCTTTCAGCCGGCGCCGAACCATTTCACACGCATCAGACGCACCGCATTCTCATGGGGCTTCGGATCGTCTTCTATCATAAATTCGGCAAGATTCAAGCCATCCGCCCTGGCGAGTGGAAGGAATTTGCTGTAGGCCCTCTTGTCGAATGTATAGACTCCCCCTATACGCATACCTTGAAGGATTTCACCGTAGCTGGTTTTCTTGACAGTATAGTTTCCCGGTTTGTCGTCTGCAAGGTCTAAGATGTACCTTTCCATCGCCTGCCCGGTACCGGCGATCACACAGGCATCGCCGTCACAGATGATGTTTGGACTGCCCGTGCGAATGGCGAAGTATCCTATCACTTTCCGGTGTCTATCCCTCATGACATTTCATCCTGTGACTTATAATATCATGATATTACTGGTCAATTACCACGTCCTGCCGCCAGGCTTAATATACGCTCAGGATCAGCTGCACAAAAAGCCGACCAAAGCATTTCGAATTGACACAAATTCGCGCCGGCTTTTTGTGTCAGCCTGAATCCTTGTTGGACGGCATGTCATTCCTTCGTCGAGCCTTGAGCCTGAGGCGCACTTCCCTTGCCAGGTTCAAACGGAAGGCAATCCGACGAGAGGTTTCTCGGAATCGTGTTTATAGGAATAACGATAGTGAAGGTTGAGGTTCCGGAAATCTTCTGAGGACCCAGCCAAGTCCATTTGCTCAACTCCTTTTCCAAGGCGAGCAACCCTTGGCCTTGGAGGTGTCCTTTCCGCAAGTCTTCGCACGACAGGAAGACACGATCGGTCGCGATATGCGTTCCTGAAAGCTCATAGGTCTTCGGGGCCTCGAAGGTGCCTCCATCCGGCGCCCATGAGATATCGATGGTTCTTGGCTGACCATCGAGAGTCATTATTGCGTGGCTGAAGTCGGCGTGTGGCTTTGGACCCGATGACCGACGTTGAGACTCGCATGTTTGAATTAGGGCACTGACGAGAATCAATGTCCCTACGATGCCGCCGATTATTGCCCCGCAGCCAGGGCCTTTTCTCGACTGAGGTGTACCTGCTTGCTCACTCATGACATTTTCCTCCTGGATTGGATATTGAAGGCGCGTTCATATTCCGCAACCCTGCTTCCACTCCGTCCAACGAAGAGCTAACCGGGAGGGCGGGCGCCCTTCCCGCCGATCCGGTTCAGCGATGGGTTATCTGATGTAGTGAGCAAGTTCGGTCGCGGTTGTATAGAAAGAAGCAGCTATATCCATGGGCAGACTCACTTGCAGTACCCTGCGCTTTTCGCCTTGTCGTAATTACGACACTCCCCTAGCTCACATGCCCGTTTCCAATGGTAACAACCTTTTTGTTTATCTCCTAACTTGACCATGTAAATATAGCCCAAGTTGTAATGCACTGTCATCAAATTGGGGTTTATTTCCAAGGCTTTGTTGTAATCAGTGACAGCCTGATTGAAGTTGTCTTTATGCCTATACGCAGCCCCTCGATTACCATATGCCTCATAATCCTTTGGGTTTATCTCCAGAACTTTGGTGTAATCAGCAATGGCTTGATCGTAATGGCCTTTACCGCTGTACACATTGCCACGATTGAAATAGGCTGCTGCATTTTTGGGGTTCAGATCCAGAGCTTTGTCGTAGTTTTTTATGGCCTCTGCATCATTATTTCTTTGCTTGTGGATGCTGGCTCTTAAATTATAGGCCTCAGAATAGTTGGAATTCGTTTCGATGGCCTTGTTACACTCATCGATTGCACTATCCCATTGTTTCTTGTTGGCATCTGCCGTGGCTCTAAACAGGTGAATCGCGGTTTGGCTTCGTATTTGTTGAGTGATCGCGTCGTCGGCTATCACCAAGCTTTGTTTAGGTGGACCAAAAGATGGGTCAATTCTGAGAGCATTCTGAAATTGTTCCTTGGCCTTGTCAAACTTGCCCTGGACCCCATACTCCACACCAACGTTATAACTTTGTGTCCCTCCGCTTTGTGCAAAGCAGACGGAGAGAGATAATGCGATGGACAAAACAAAAATAACTGCTTCCCGTAGTGTCTTCATGCCTTTTCCTCCCTTCCTGCTACCAATGAGCACGATAACGTCAGAGGTGAGCGACCGCCGCCGACAAGGACGGTGGAGTGCACGAGGCACTCTCGAACTGCCGCCCGGCGTTGAGCGGAGAAGCGGGGCGGCGGTTCGCTCGACCGATTTTGTTAGGCGTCATTCGAGCGACATTACCTGAGCTTTCTGAGTAAGATCGAGAAAAGGCGATGTATTCACGCTGCCATCGAGGGTCGCTTTGAGAACTTGGCCTTGCGCGGAAACCACAACTCCGAGCAAATAAAGCGGAAGAGCGACAACGATGCCCGCAAGAATTCCGCCAACGGCATACTGAGTATTACCTTCGCCCTTCATCCCAATGTAAAACCCCAGAACTGCAACAATAAGGCCGAGAACTGCTCCCACGCCTTTTACAGATCCGCCGATTGCTGTGATCGCTTTGGCGACCCGATAAGCGTCTTTGTAGCGTTTGCTGGCTCGTGCAATGTTGTTTGGTGTAATGGTATCTTGATTCATTTTTCTTCCTTCCTTTCTCACTAACGGGGCGAGCTGAGCACGTGCAGCCTAAGACGGCGGCCTTGTTGCCGTTCTTAGGCTGCTAAGTGCTCCAGCGATTGTTCGAAAGGCCGCCTATGGTGGCCTGTAGAACAGGCGCTGGCGAAGCAGCTCGCCCCGTTCGCGGCGCGCCGCAGGCGTGCCGCGAACGGGGAGTTAAGCGGCTTGACCGCTTGTACGCCTGGTTGGAACCCCTCCGCCTCCAGCCACTGCAAAAAAAACAAGACCCCGTCTCCGGCTCGCATTTAAAGTCCATATGCTGCGTTGCGTCTTATTTTGTCCTTCTGCCTTTATAAGGCAAGGTTTTTAGCAGGACCATTTTCTTGACTTGCTCGAATTCGGGATCTTTATGTACGAGGATGGATTTTGTAGCGATGGCGGTTGCAATAATCCAGCTGTCGCATACAGACAGGCTGCTGGTAGCCTTGATCTCTATTGCGTTTTCAAATATTGCATTAGTAATATCTATCCGTCTGACCGGGAGCAGAGAGATATATTTTGAAAACTCGTCAGAGGTTTCTTTGCCGGCATTCTTCCAAAGTCTGTAACGTCCTTCCATAATAGTCATGAAAGAGACCAGCACCGGCGCTCCGGAATGCAGGATATGCTCTACAGTATCGGCCCCCTCCTCATCGTTCCAGAGAGCAAAGATGGCAGACGTATCCATGACGTAGGATTCTGCGTTATCTGTCTTCTGCATTTTCCTTCTTCCTTTCCTGCTGCCTGTCTTTCAGAAATTGCTCACCGCTGTATTTCCTCCGGCCCCGGCCTCTGAATGCGGCCACAGCGTCCTTGGGCAGAGGGATAATTCTTATCTCGTTCCCATCTGTAGACCACTCGATCTTTGATTCCGGCTCGATATGAAAACGCTTCCTGATTTCAGCCGGTATGGAAACCTGTCCTCTTGTCGTTACTTTTGTCGTCATGTTTCACCTCATGTGTATGAACGATATTATGTTACATAATAGCATTTGTATATCATGTAAGACAAGATTAATCATGTAAATTCAAGGTTGTGCGTTATACCCGGCATCCCATTGGTCCAATATCAAGCTATAAAAGCCTGACCCCACCATGTCAGCTTGGCCCGACCCCGTTTGCGCCGTTTGCTGCATCTGCTCGGTTAATTGGTCAAAGATCGACCTTTGTATCTCTTCTCATTCTTTTGACAACATAGAACACCAAAATTGGAACTAAGGATACCAGCAATGTTGGTACAGAAAAACCTAAATCCCAAAATTGGAATCGAAAAGACCTCATCGGCACAAGGCGTTTTTGGACTACAAACTGAAGTGGTCCCAACCTGACTAGTGGAGCCGGTGCAACAAGGACAACCGAACCAGATCGTAGAAGTATCAAAACCGCAGAACCGGAAAATTGATCGACGACAAACTGAACTCCTTCAGCGTGGGTAAATTCCAATTTCTTATCGACTGGCATAGAATCTTTCACATAGATATGACTCAGGCCAAGAGAGGCGGCAACAGTTAATTCTTTTGGTCCATTGCGAACTATTAAGAAAAGGTCCCATCCGATCAGATTGATGAGAAAAGCGACAACGAACAAGACCGTTGCTGCCCAGCATGGCCAAGCCAAAGCAGTATTTCGCATGATTGAACTCCTCTCTCACTCTCACGGAGGCCAGCAATTTTCGCGACCTTTATGTAGTAATGGTCGGCCCTCTATTAGTTCTTCAACATTTCCAATCCACGTCTAGCGTTTTGACTATCTGCCCCTGAACTTGTTCTCTACGCCGAATGTCTTGGCAAGATCTTCGTCCGACAGCTTGAGATCAACATCGCAAATATACTCGAACTTGTCTCGGTCTTTTTGGACATATGCACCCCCAACCTTAACCCCCCACTTTCTTGCAACCTCCACATATCCCGGAGGGATGTCTCGGAATATTACGACCCTTATCGGTCCACCCGGCTTTAAGTCCCCAAGCCGGTAATTCCCTCCATTTCCTCCTTGTAACCCGATGGACATTGAGCCAAAATTCACCGTCCACTGTTCATGCCAAATCTGCACAGAGCTAGCATGAACGCCCTGAGCTTTCTGCCGCCAGTCTTCTGAACAACCTGTTTGGAAAAGCAAGAATGCTATAATGACTGTTACGACCAGAGTTGGTATGGTCATTATTAGATGATACTTCGATCGCATCACGCTCTCCTCCTTTGCTACTGGCCTAACGGTGCTAATCAGCCGCACGTCTTTTTGTGTCGGCTGAATTAGCGTGGTTAGGCTGCACGCCACTAGAAGTAGCGAATCAACGGCCTTTCCACACGCCACGAACCGTCTCTCGTGTAAAGCCAGGCGGTAAATACAAATCCTGGTTTGCCTCCGAGTGCAACCAGAAAGTTGATGCTGCATCATATCTTGCCTTCAATTCCTGCGGGAGATCCGGAAGACGAAGATCTGCCAAATGTGGCAAAGCGGAATCTTCACGTGACTCTCGCCACACACGCGGCCAATCCAGTACGAGGCCAGAAAAGAGCGCGTCGCTGCCCTCCTTGAGTGGAGGGTCATAGATAAAAACCATGTCCGGAGGCACTGGTATACGGAGCGTCTCAGACTTCCAAGACGCTGCCAACGATACACCAACCCAGTTGGCCTTGTTTTCTAGGCGTACTGCCTCGATCAGTGGAAGGCCGAGGTAGATGCCCCTCTCCTTATCCAGCGTAGCTCTACCAGCGGATATTGCGCCCCTGACGGGCAAACCTTGAGACAATGCTTCACAAAACACTCTTGAACAGCGATACAAGAACTCCTCAACGTGGCCGGGAAGATATGGGACCCAGAGCAGAAGACTGTCGCTGAAATATGCCGTTTGGATGGGAAGACACATCAAGGCAGGCGTCGTTTCGCCACGGACAATTGTCTGGGCGCGACTCCACGGTCGCGACTCGGACTGGGGATCAAGGGCCGCTGCCAGAAGCTCCTGGTAACGCTGTGCCAACGCATCGAGCCCAATTCGGTTCAACAGCGCCTCGAAGCCGAGTACGTCCAGAAATGCGATCAGATACTCTGCGGGCTCACGCGGGTCAGGAACATCACCTCCAGAGGGAGAGCCCGCAACGATATGGGCGAGATGAACGCCTGGATACGAGGGGGGCGTATAGCCCTCTGGAGCATCGACCAACTCTCCATGTGAGCCGATTCTTGCTATGAGCGTGCAGAAAGGCTGGCCCGAATGGCGGAAATCGTCCGGCAACTCCGCCACAAGTTCCGGATCCACGAGTGGATCGACGAGGAACTTGATGGCATAAACCTTATCGGACGCGCATCCGTTCCATCGACTACGAGCAAGCTGCACGTAATCCACATCGGTGATGCCCCGGAGCGTGGCGGCTCCCTTCTTGAGATGGTCCGTGACGAACCACACGAATTTGTCGTCATCGTCGGGCTCGAACCTTGCGTCACTCAATTCCATGGCAACCTTGCTCCTGCAGCCTAACGCCCAAAATCAGGGGCGGGCGATTGCGGACTTGAAGGGGCAGCAACACGCTTCCCCGCCCGTCCGCTGCATTTTGCTGGTTAGCCGTTCCCTGCCGAGGCAACAAGACACTTCGAATACGCGGATTGGTCAATTTCATACTCGAACACGATCTGGACAGAGTTGGCATCCCCCCGCATGACGGGATCGGGATCATCACGGACGATTTGTAACGCAAGCTGTTCGTCGGTAAAGGCAAATACGTGCTGCCCCTTCGGCCCAAGCCACAGTTGGAAGTTGTGCATCCTTGGCCAGCTCTCCCTTGGAAGATACGAGATCTCCCCAAGATAGAAAAATTCAAGCGTAATCCGCAAATATGCGCCCTTAAGATCAGACGTGGTCCAGGTTCTTGGCTGGTCTGCAGGCTCAGGAACCAGTTGCTGAAAACGGTCTACAAAGACGTTGTTGTCAAGAGCATGCGCGGCAGCAATTTGTTGGGCATCTAGAACGCTGGCGAGCTTGAGAGATGGTGTTGATTCGGCTGACTTGGGACGCCCCCCGAAGTAGAGGTCCGCTCGCACTGATGGTTGCGAAAGTAATGGATCATTTTGTGCGACCGCCTGCGCGGTCCTATCTTTGGATAATTCGGAAACGGTGTGCTGAACGGCACAATGTATACTGTTGAAGACAGGGAAATCTTGCCGGAAAAGACCCGCCCCGACGAGCACGCTGTCCCGGTACTCGAAATACCTTCCGGGATGGATTATACGACCGTTCGTCACACCGGGCGGCAAACCAAAGGGAGGAGGAGGCATGGGACGATCGGGACCGAACGCACGATAGCCTTCTTGGCCCGCAAAGAGACGCTTAACATCGTTGTCTGTAGCGTTGTAGTGAAGGGTCATGAATACCCTGCACGGGAGGAATGGTGCATGGATTGCTCGTACATCTCTCTGAATCTCTTTAAGTCCATCCTCAACACGCTGCTGCTTCTTCACGCGGTACCATTGGGCGACTAACCAACTGACAAAGAAGAACGTAGGCCCAAAGACGTTAAGAAATGCACGGACTCCCCATTGAGAAACTGGGCGATCTACAAAATTGAAGACGGTCCAGGCCGTGCCCAGGATTAAGGGCAACCAGAACTCACGTAGCAACTGTAGCAATACTTTCATCTTTGGCTCGCAGTTTATATTAAACGTTCACGATCTGTTCATGTTCTTCCGGCTAACACTACGCATGAGCGGCGGCGGCCAAGGACCTTGCCGCGAAGCGCCTCGGCAATCTTCCCGCCGTCCGCCTCGATGCGCTTGTTATGCCTCTGCGTTATGCCTCTGCGTTGATGGAAAACTCGATTTTTAGCGGCATACCGATTGCTAGGCTTGCGCGCGCCAATGTAGCTAATGTGACACTGGTATCATCTTCATCGAGAAGACGATTTACTACCGCCCGACTGGTGTGCATCCGAGATGCCATCTCAGTTTTGGTGATATGCTTGGATTTCATCACCTTATCCAACTGCCACGCAATGACTCGCTTAAGAGCTGCTGCAGTAACCTCTTCGTGAATTCCCTCTTCCTGAAGGAACTCATCGAAGTCACTACCGATATGTGGATTAATCATAAGAGACCCCTTAAAGCTTTGCTTTGCGAGCCCTTGCTGTATCAAGTTCAGACCTTGGCGTTTTCTGTGCTTTTTTAATGAAGGCATGCAGCAAAACCATATGCCCTTCTATTACAGTAAATAGCACTCTCGCTATGCGCCCCTCAAGATGGCTACGCACCTCCCACAGGTCTTTCTCCATCTTCCGCACTAGAGACATGCCCAAGGGCCAACCAAATTGGACTTCCTTTATGTCAGTGCCAATGATCTTACGGTCCTCCGGTGGCAATTCACGCAGAAACTCACGGACTGGTTCATTGCCGGCCTCCGTGCGGAAAAACTTTACGGATAAAATTGGCTCGCTCATAAATCTATTGTATCAAAATAAATACATCTGTCAAGTCCATGTATTCCGACGACTTTGAAAGGCATATTATACGGCTCAGCGGTAGCCGGGTTTTTTGGCGAGCCACTGAAGCCGGTTATACCTTGTCAATCTGTTTCCACATTTTTGACATTTCTCGCCTAATGTCTTCCGGTATGTCGTGTCGCTCTGACCATGCGGAGAACCTTTTACGAATGTCGTGTAACAACACCAATCGAAGAAGATCTTTCTTTTCATCGGGGAAGAGTACCCTTATCGCTCCAAGTGGATCATTGAGGGTCTGGTCCTTCTTGCCATCAAGTTCGGTGAAAAATGCCTCGATTTCTTTTTGATAACGGGGGAATCTTCTGACCAAGTGTTCGCAAAATGCCTCGGAGTTTTCTGGGAGTAGGAATTTGTCAAGATCATCTGTTCCTATTCCCAGACTTCTGGTGCATGCTGACGTAACCGTTTGGGGATCAACCCGGCGCGTTCGAGCTACTTCATTTACTGCCTTTATCCTCGAACGGTGAGATTGGCAAACAAGCCTACATACTTCCATAACATGCTGGAGACCAGATGGAAAACTTATAGTCATAATCCGTTCCTCTCAACCCGTGATTTATGATTCATGGCATAACGTGCCGATCACCGGCGGCTGTAAGCCGTCCGGTGGATTAGCTTGTTCTGTCTTTTATTCCAATTCCCTCAATGTATTTTCTAAGAACATTTTGATCTCTGTGGCCTCAATATTGTCAAGACGATCATCACAAAGAACTTCTTTCATCTTGCTATGGAGATTGGCGTGACTATTGCTGATATCAGTATGATCCTCAAGCCAGTAAAGAAGCTCGTAGGCCTCTTTATAATTTACTACTTGATCAGCCAGAATGCCTGTCAGTAGGCCCTTAAATTCCGAGAGCTCATTGTGTGAACTTGATACCACATTCCCGGTGTCCAGGCCTCGGAGCTTCAAGAACACTTTTGCACAGGCTAACGCATCTTCTCTTGCGTCATGACGTTTGAAAGAAGGAAGGCCATAATATTTCACTAGGGTCTTCAACTTGCTGTCTTTAAGCTCCGGCAGCATGTCTTTGGCTATTGAGCAGGAATCGGTGTAGTCGAATTTCAATCCCAGATGAAAATGCTCTGAAAGCGCAGTCAAAACCTGCTTATCAAACAGGCTGTGCGCAACCAGGGGATAATCAAAGATGCCCCTGATTTGTGGAAAAAGCTCTCCAAAATAAGGCTTATCATGGGTATGCTCTTCTTTTATCCCATGGATCTTTGACTGAAACGGGGCGTGACCGCCAACGGGTTTAATCAGTAATCCTTTGGTCTCGACCACTTCGCAATTGGATATTTTTGCGTAGCCTAAAGCGCAGGCGCTTACCCTCTGAGGATTTGCAGTCTCAAAATCAATTGCAATGAACTCTTTCATGCTTTCCTCCTAATCTTAAGACAGAACGCTCGGCATAAGGCGCGGCGGCTTTTCGCCGTCGCCCTTAATGCCGTTGTTAGGCACCTCTATTTGTAAAGATCCTGAACAGCTTTCAAAGTATCCCTGAACATTTTTTTTGCATCTTCGGATTTTATAATTTTCCGGCCGTGCAATAATGTACTGGTTTTGCTATATATTTCTTTCAATCTCTGCCTTAGATCACCTTTGGCCGCCTGGTTTATAAGTTCAGCTGGTTTGTAGGATTCAATATCGACAACATTGCCTCTTCTTTCTATAAAGCCCTTTCTTTCACACGTATGTCTGATAGCGGATTCCAATATTATCCGACATAATCCATAAACAGCATTGTATTGCTGAAAGGCATAGCAGGAACGCGCTTCAGAGACATATTCTCTTAATGTCTCGGGAATTGTTATTGAAACAATTAAGGAACCGATATCATAGAGGGCCTCGATATATTGGTAATGGCTATACCAAGAATAAAATAGATCAGACCCCAGTTGTTCAATTTCAAAATCATCCAATGACTCAAAGCTCACTTTTTCCTGAAATTGAGATTCAAGCATCTTTAGAATGTTATCGGCTTGAAAAGATTCTCCTTGGCCTATTTTACTTAATACATTCTTTGCAAGATGATCGTGAATTTTTGCAACTGGATAATCAATTAAAGCGGTCTTAATTTTTATTTTAGTTCCCACATATTCCTTAAGCGCCTTCCCAATATTATCAGGTTTCCATTCAATGACAGCTTTTACAACTTCCCGGTTTAGTCTATCCAGTTTGATAGCGTCTTGGGTAAGTTGAGCCTCAATTTCGGAATTCATTTACTCCCCCTCGATTTTAATGCCTACCGTTTCGCATAGCCGGATGGCAATGAACCGCAAAAAAAGTTCCCAGTTGCAAACAATCCGATTGTTGGGCAATCAATCAATGCCGAATATTTTCTTGAATTTATCGGTAAATTTGAAACTCTCTGGCCGCAAGAGCTTCTTCTTTCCGGTCGATTTGTCGTTTATCACCAGCCCCTGTCCATAAAAACTCGTAATGTCAAACCAAAACTCCCTTGTGAATTGCACCATTTTCTCCTGACGTTTTTTCTCATGCACTTCAGCGTCAAAGTCAGGGTGGCCGTAGCCTTGTGTGCCCTCGAATTCGGCTTTTAACTCTTCCCAGTCATTATCCGGAAATGCGGTAATCTCGAATACAAGCCTATCAAAAACCCTCCCACATTCATGAAGTGACTGCTCCTGAAGCTTCCATTTAATACCAGAAAATTTCTCTCCGTCTGGACGGAAGATGATCATCTCTTCGTATATCCGCTTTTCAACGAAAACGTATTCCACGCCGACCCCATCAAATGGAAGTGATTTGTCAACAAGCGGATCATTTTTTTCAATGATGCATGCATCCTCTTGCGAGTATCCCCAACCGCCACGGATGGGAAGCCCACCATGCAATGACTTGAAATCAGCGGCCAGAATATCTCTAGGTGATTCCTTGCTCTTGATCGGGAAGAGAGGTTGCATAGTGGTTCTCCTGCCTAACGCGAGGTATGAGGAGCGCGAGTTGACGAGCGTCCCTCTCCATGCCCTTGTTAAGCAGGTACTTCATCACGAATCGCCTTAAATATGGCGTTAATGATCTGCCCAACTTGACTTGGATAGGCAGGGTCATACCGCTTAAAATGGCAACCAATTTGCTCGACTATAAACTGTTCTCGAATGTATTCTTTCAATTTAGAATAGCCGGCGTGCCCACGTTCATCGCATTCCACTGCCATTTTGAGATCAGGCAGATATATATCAATTATATACGGTCCCACTGGATATTGCTGTCGAAATTTCGTGAAACCCTTTATTGCTTCGCAGATCATTTCTATCGTCCTACTCTCGTCTGCGACTTCGACCCTATTCAAAATTTCTTCACTTTCAAGAAATAATCGGGCCTTTTCACTCCGACACCTAAGGGCAAGTTTTATAGCGCCGCTTTTATGCCAAACAGTTGATAGTGTCGGCGCGTACTTTATCCCTAAATCAGCCCTTGTGTAGTCAACACCATCGCTTAGCATGTGTTTCAATTGCTTCTGTTTGACCCGTATTGTAGTTTCGGCCAAGCCAAGAAGTTTTGAAAGTTCAAAATTGTTAATAGGCCAATCGATAGTACTCACCGAAGAATTCTCCTATATGCTTAACGCTACGGCTCACCGGTGGCCTGAGGCGGAGCCGAAGGCCATCCGTGTGCAGCCGATAGTTAGACCTACAGAGTGCGACCAAATATACCTTGGGAAGACGCTATCTCTATTTGACCCTCCTGATCTCTATGATCACGCCTTTCCGGTTGTCCTCGTTTGTATCCGGGATCCAAAAGCAAACCTCACTGGGCGTTTCGATGAAAAGAGAATATGGCTCGAGCTGTTGTAGGGCGAAGTCTTCAGCATCTTTTTGAGTCGCAAACTTCCACCAGTCACCACATTCTCCGTAGCATTCGGTGGTACCGTTGGCGATGGTTATGTTAACGAGCCAGGTCCATGGGGTCTTTACGCCAACCAATTTTGCCGCGGCATCAGTAGGCCAGGCAGACCATCCTCCCCCCATTGGGAAGATGCTCCAAGTCCCCGCTGGAAGGGCCACTTTTACCCCTTTCTTCCAACCATTGTCAGGGTCAGCGGAGACATTTCTGCTGGCGCTAACCTCAAATGGTCCTATCTTCCCTTGCCCAAGTTCGGGATTTCCTGAAGGCAGTACCGACCGCTGAAGCTTCATCTTAAGTGGTTCTACCTTCTCCCCTGTGCAAACGTGTTCCTGGATGAGGCAGTCCATAAGCTTGCTTGCTAGCAGGTCGGCGCCAGTGTCCTTTCTTTCCGCCAAGCATGTGATAGCCTGTAAGAACATTTGGCAACGAACATCTTTATCTGGAATATCTTGATAGCTGACCTTTATTTCATTCTTGAAGGTGGACTCGAGATTCGCATCAAGCGGCATCTTTGTTAACTTGGTGAGGTCCGCAGCAACCTTCTGGGCCGCCTCCATATTTCCGTGATAGTCATGCGGTGGCGCAATGAGACATGGCGGCTTGCTCGCACAAGATGCGGCAAGGCAGACGAGGACCACAAGGAACATGGAAAGAAGAAGCCTACGTTTCATTTTACACCCTCCCCTTTGTGTCATTAATGGTTGCCCAGGAATCCCCAGATCAGTGACCAATTCCACTGTTACCTCATGCTGCGGCCAAAATACGTGATGCCTCGAAGTAGAGAACGCTTCCTCCCCGCTCCACCTTTGTCGAAGTGGAGGTCTAACGATGAGTTAAGGGGCGCGGCGGCTTTTTGCCGCGTCCCTCTTGAACGGCATGTTGGGCGGCACCTCGCTTATCTGGCTACTTGGTCCTCTTGAACACAAACCTACTGCAGCCATCCATGGCGGCAGTACCGTAAGCCACCATCTCCCAGCCCTCAGCACCAAGTGCGTTCCATTTCTGCACCGCCGCATCGGGCGTCTTATTGTCGTTTAGACAGACGCTGGTGTACTCCCACATGATGCGACCACGCTGCTGAGCCCCAGATGTTGTGGTAATACTTGCAAATTGAAGAAAAAACGCTACACAAAGAAAAACTGCTGCTATGACAATGAACTTTAACCGTGAACGAAACATAAAATTCCTCCTTTCCTTTCTTAAGAGTGATGTCTTTTCCCCGCCCAACATTCAAAATCATCCGATGCCGGATGCTGGCGGCTGGATTTCTTTGCTGGGCAATACTGATAAATTATCCTCACCATTTCTTCTCTTTTCTGATGCCGGAATATGAATGTAAAAGAGACGACACCAAAAATCAATTTCCTTACGGGTGCCAACAAATGTTACTTTCGCTAAATAATGACCTTTGGGAAGAATTACTGCACATCCGAAATGACTGGTTTCCCCAGGTTCTATCCACATATCTTCCTCTCCAACCTTAGAAATCTCATAATCATTTAAGAGGTTTATCTCATCTGGTATATTTTGGAGTGGCGCTAAGTCATTTGAATTAAACCAATATAGAGCAGCGTTAGTTTTGATATCAGTCTTTATGCCCCTTATTTGGAGCCCAAGGCTGTGGTACAGAGTTTCCACCTCATCTTGATACACTGGATGAGCCATTCCGTTAACGTATTCTTTCGCTTTGGCACCTAATTTTCGTTTACCAACATTTTTCAGGGAAACATCAATGAAGACAAGAAAAAGAGCATTTTCAAATGCTGTACAGGTTGAAATCAAATCTATTTCTAAAGCTGTCTCGTGGGCTCTTTGGATGCGCCATTGATAATATGCCCATAAGCCACCTGTGATGACCGCTAAGGCAATCATAATATGCTGAAACATTTGAGATATTTTTAACCAATCCATAGGTTTACATTATCTCCTCAGAGCAATCATTTATTCTGTTCCCGTATCGCCCAACGAAAAAATCAGCCGGAGCAGCCCAGCGGGCTGCGATCGGCTGTATTGCTTTTGTTAGATGTCCTTATTTATTTTCTGCTAATAATACTCAGCAATGTCCGGTTAGGATTTTGCATAAACGGTTAAATTTTGGTTCAAAGTATTCGTTTGGTTTTTTGTGAAAAAAATTTGCATCCTTATAAAGATTTTACTTGACATTTCAGTCATTTAGTGGGCAATTTTCCGTAACTACTTAATATTACGGAGGATTTAGATATGCCCTACACCTGGATGCCCGGAAAACCAAAGGAAAAATACAAAACCCACTGCACAATTATGTCACCTGTAAAGG
>Ga0210016_1003300_pt1 | contig 14281 bp, 10 predicted proteins | sample CryGeyCG2014_300_FD_185454 | JGI IMG/M metagenome (GOLD analysis project Ga0210016, IMG submission 185454) | Groundwater microbial communities from aquifer - Crystal Geyser CG02_land_8/20/14_3.00 (SPAdes) (version 2) | ecosystem: Environmental > Aquatic > Deep subsurface > Groundwater | place... | reverse complement strand
CGCGTGCGAGGTCATCCACCGGAATCTCGCGACCGCCGTGGCGGACGGGACCGACCTGCCGGCGCGCGAAGCGATGTTGCTGGGCAGCCTGTTGTCAGCCCTCGCCTTCTCCAACTCCGGTTTGGGAGCGGTGCACGGTCTGGCCCACCCGTTGGGTGCCCGCCTCGGGATCCCTCACGGCCTGGCGTGCGCCGTACTGCTGCCGCACGTTATGGAGCTCAACCTGGACGTCCGACGCGGGCGGCTAACTGAGATCGCTGCCTGCTTCGGCCGGACGCGGGCCGAAGACGCCCTCACCGAGATAGAGTCGCTACTGACCACGGTTGGCCTCCCCGCTTCCCTGCGCGGCTGGGGCCTGACGGAAGAGCTGTTCCCGCTCTTGATCGCCGAGTCCCGCGGAAGCAGCATGAGCAAGAACCCGTGTGACCCGACCGATGAGGACCTGCGGCGGATCCTCGGGCGCCTCTGCACGCAATGACTCCGAGGCGACGGTACTGCCGGAAGACATGGGCTACAATCGACACTTGGCGAGAGGTAGGGAGTCTAAAGTCTATTCCGTTGATGCTGTTGCCAGGGAGAACACATGGCCGATCAGGTTAGGCAGTTCATCAACACCGTGGCGGACACGGTGGTGAAGCGTGACCTGCTGGTTCACTTCCACGAGAACCCGACGTTCGACAACTGCCAGGGGCTGGCGGTCTGGATCAACCACCCGGTTGAGGACATCCGTCTGCAGATCGACGACTTGGTTGCGGCGGGGGTCCTGCGAAGACGTGGCGAGGGGGAGACGGCTGTCTACTCGTATGCGCCTGCTTCGGCGATGGTGGCGCTGGTAGACCACTTCGTCCGGACGTACCGAAGCGACTCACAGGTCGTGGATCAAGAGCTGCGGCGTCTGCGCGAAGAGCTGTCTCGCACGCGGCGCGAGGGACTGCGGGAGATCAACCGGGAGCAGAGCAAGACGCGGGCCATAATCGCCAGCATGGCCGATGGGGTCCTCGTGACGGACGACCAAGAGGAGATCGTGCTTTACAATCCGGCCGCGGGGCGGTTGCTGGGGTTCGCCGGCGAACCGGTCATCGGCGTCCCCCTCTCCGAGGCGGTGACGAACCCCGAACTCCAGGAGTTCGTCAGCCGGTTCCCGGAGTTGCGGAACTCCCAGTACAGCATGCTCTCCGAAGAGCTGGCCCTGAAGCAGCCTCGCGCTCTATCGATCAAGGCAAACCTCTCGCCGGTGTGCGACGAAGACGGCTCTCGCATCGGCGTGGTGGCGGTGCTGCGAGACATCACCGAGTTCAAAGTGCTGGACGCCATGAAGGATGACTTCGTCTCGATGGTGTCTCACGAACTGCGGTCGCCGCTCACCTCGATCAAGGGCTTTGCGATCTCTCTGAAGCGGGGGCTGTTCGGTGCGCTGTCGGAAGGTCAGGACGAGGCGTTGATGATCATCCAGAACCAGAGCGACAAGATGCTGGCGCTCATCAACGACCTGCTCGAGCTGGCCGGCTCGGAGACCATTGTGGCTGGTCAGCAGCGGTTTGAGACCACGGACATTGCGGCGATGCTCACTGCGGTCGTCGACGCCATGGGACCACAAGTGGCAGAAAAGGACCTTTCCTTAGACTGTGCAGTGCCGACAGACCTGCCCAAGATCGAGGCCGTGCCGCAGAACTTGGAGCAGGTGTTCACAAACCTCATCAGCAACGCGGTCAAGTACACGCTGCCGCGCGGATCTGTTACCGTCAGCGCTGAGGCCACGGCGGACCATGTGCGCGTCCAGGTTGTCGACACAGGGATTGGGATCCCCGAACGCAGCCTCCCGAAGATTTTCGACCGCTTCTACCGCGTCAAGGACAAGCGCACTCGTGACGAGAGCGGCACCGGCCTTGGGTTGGCCATCGTGAAGAACATCATCGATGCCCATCTGGGCACGGTAGAAGTGGCAAGCGAAGAGGAGAAGGGCACCACCGTGACGGTCTCGCTGCCCAGACGTTGGCAGGCTGAGATTGGGACCGGCCCGGCCGGCGAGGCATGACGCAGGCACCAAGATCTCCGGCCTCACCGCGGCCGGTCTCCCGCCCGAGAGGAACAGACGATTGAGGAAGCTGCCGTTCACCCGCTGGGAGACGCTGACCGAATCCGCGGCTGAAGGCGAGGCATTCGGGCGCGAGTTGGGCGTCTCACGCGTCGTAGCCACGATCCTGCGCAACCGCGGGATCGACTCCGTTGCGGCGTCCTCCAAGTTTCTGTCGGGTCCTCTGTCGGACCTGTGCGACCCGTTCCTGCTGTCCGGGATGGACGCGGCGGTCGCGCGGATTGAGCAGGCGCTGGCTGCCGGCGAACGCATTCTCGTCTACGGCGACTACGATGTGGACGGTGTTTCTGGTACTGCGCTGATCACTCGGGTCCTGCGAGGGCTGGGCGGCAACGTGCACTGGTACATCCCCCACCGCGTCCGGGACGGGTATGGCGTCAGCGCCCATGCCTTTGAGGAAGCGGCCCAACAGGGCGCGAAGCTGATCGTCACGACAGACTGCGGGATCGGCGCCGTTGACGAAGTTGCGTTGATGGCCCAGCAGGGCGTCGACGTCATCGTGACCGATCATCACGAGCCGCCGGCGCGGCTCCCCGGGGCAGTCGCTGTGCTGAACCCCAAACTGCCTGGCTCTGCCTACCCGTGCACGGAGCTGGCCGGGGTCGGCGTGGCATTCAAACTCATGTCGGCGTTGTCGCAGCGGTTGGGGAAGAGCGAGGACGCCCTCCGCCACCACTTCCTCGACCTGGTCGCGCTGGGCACCATCGCCGACGTCGTGCCGCTTGTCGAGGAGAACAGGCTCCTGGCGCGCGCCGGGTTACAGCTTCTGCCGCAGAGCAAGAAGGTCGGCCTGCAAGCGCTGCTGCGCGTTGCCGGGTTGGAGAACCGGCCGCTCTCCGCGTACCACGTGGGGTTCCTGTTGGGACCCAGACTCAACGCGGCGGGGCGACTCGAACACGCCCAGGCGGCATTGGAGCTGTTGCTTACCAGTGAGCCCGAGCGGGCGACCGAGTTGGCGACGCAACTGGACGCCACCAATCGCGAGCGTCAGGAACTCGAGAGGCAGACGCTTGAGGAAGCGCTGCAGATGGTCCGAGATCACTCCGATCTGGCGCAGGACCGCGCCCTGGTCCTCGGCTCGCCCGACTGGCACGAGGGAGTTGTCGGCATCGTCGCTTCGCGGCTGGTGGACCGCTTCCACCGGCCGACCATCCTCGTCGCGTTGCGCGCCGAAGAGAGCAAGGGCTCTGGAAGAAGCATCAGCGGGTTCTCCTTGATCGACGCCATTGGCAACTGCTCAGAATGGCTGAGCGGCTTTGGCGGGCACCAGCAAGCTGCCGGGATCACCATTCTCGCGCGGAAGCTGGCCGGCTTCCGCAAGGCGTTTCTAGCTGAATGCGGGAAGCATCTGAAAGAAAGCGACCTGGTGCCGAAGACGCGGCTGGAGTGCCTTGTTGAGGGCACCGACCTGACCACGCGCCTCGTCCAAGAGCTGGAACAGCTTGCGCCCTTCGGTCTGGGAAACCCGCGGCCTGTTCTGGGGTTCCGTGAAGGCGTCATTACGCGCAACCGGGTCATGGGCCGCGAGGCGGAGCACTTGGCGCTCACCGTGAAGGTCGGCGACGCGCCAGTGGACTGTGTCTGGTGGCGCCGCGGCTTCCTCCGCGACGAGCTGACGGAAGGCCGGCGGATCGCGGCCTGCTTTCGGCCGGAGCTGAACACCTACGGCGGCTTCGAGCGGGTGCAGTTGACGCTGGAAGATGTGCGGCTGTTGTAGCGCCGGTCGCACCCGCTTCGCGCGCCCCCGAGTCGCGGCGTTGGGTATAATGACCCGCACGAACCGACCGATCGGGAGGGCTCATGATGGCCACTCACGTGTTCCGCGCTTGTTGCTATGCCAGTTGGGCGACGGTTGCGGTTGCCTTCGGCGGGTGTCGGCAAGAGTCCGTCGCCCCCCTCTGCCAAGTGACCAAACTGGCGAACCAGGAGGTGGCCGCTGTCGATAAGGCGCTCGGGAATCCCGCGAGCGTTGTCCCAATCCGCGAGTCGCCGTCCCGGCGCGCCGGCGAATATCGCCAGTATGCACTATCCGTCGGCGCCCGGGTCCGGGTGCGGTTCTTCCAAGGCAAGGCGACCTCCTTCTCCTTCTCGCTCCAGCCGCCCGCGCGGTCGGCGGAAGCGGCGCTCCGCGCCATTGGCTTGGATGCCGGCGCGCTTACAGTGACCGACTACCAGGATACGGTCAAGACGTGGCGCGGGTCCGCCGACGGAATCGCGTTCGATGGCGTCACGGCTACCACCGGGCAGGGCGGGCTGTCGACCTGGAGCACTGTAGACGTTATGGTCCAAGGGGCGCCCGAGTGAGCCGGGCGTCGCGGCGTTGAAACGGAGCTGGCGCGCCGGCTCCCAAGTTCCCGCTCAGCGGTTCACTTCTCGCTCAGTTCCGCGAGGTTCCCCTTCACCTTCGCGAACGCGGCCACCAGCTTCTTCAGGTCACTCCGGGCTGCCATCAGGACGGGATGCGAGAGGGTGATCTGCTGCTCGCCGCAGAACCGCTCCGACACGGGGAGGGAGAGCTTGTGGTAGGCGGGGAGCTTCTTGACGTGGGGCAGGACCGGCTTGAGTCGGTCGGGCTCGAAGGCCGCGTTCTTGTACTGCGGAATGCCGTAGCCGCTGCCACAGGGGACGCCTTCGGCGTGCAGCGCGGTCATGAACCTGTCGCGGGGGACTCCCTCCATCTTCTCGGCGTCGTAGCGGAGGATGAAGAAGTAGTAGCCTCGCTGCGTGATCCGTGGGTCGCGCCGGAGCGGCTCCACTCCGCCGAGGGGCGCGAGTTGCTCGGCCAGCCACTCGCCGTTGCGGTGGCGGAGGGCCGTCTCCCTGGGATGGCGCTTCAGAGCCGATAGCCCCAGCGCAGCCTGGATCTCGTGCAGGCGGTAATTGGAGGACAGGACGTGGTGCCCCAGGCCGGCCTGAATGGAGCCGCGACCGATGTTGTGAATCAGCCAGCCGCGCTCATAGATCTCCTGGGAGTCGGTGAAGACAAGCCCGCCTTCCCCGACAGCCAGCGCCTTGCTGGCCTGGAGCGACATGCCACTGGCATCGCCGAGGGCGCCGACCTTGCGCCCGCGCCACTCGGTTCCCTGAGCGTGCGCGCAGTCCTCAATCAGGAGCAGACCGCGCCGCTTGCACAGCTCGCGCATGGCGTCGAGGTCGAACGGGTAACCGCCGTAGTGGACCCCCAACACGGCCGTCGTCCGGGGCGTGATCAGCGATTCAACCGAGGCGACCGAGAGCTGGGCTGTCTCCGGTTCGATGTCGCCGAAGATCGGGATGGCGCCGATCTCGGCGATGGCGCTGACCGTGGCGACGAAGGTCACGGCCGGCGCGATGACCTCGTCGCCAGCCTGCACACCGGCGGCGCGTAGCGCAAGCTGCAGGGCCGTGGTGCCGTTGCTCGTGGCGATGCAGTACTTCGCGTCATGGTACTTCGCCATGGCGGGCATGAACTCGTGCAGCTTCGGGCCGAGGCACCAGTTGCGGCCTTCGAGTGCCTCAAGGACGGCGATTTTGTCTTCGGTGGTGACGACAGGCCACTGTGGTGTGGTGAAGCCTTGGGCGGCAGCGGGACCGCCGTGGATTGCCAGCTTCGGCATGGTGCACACTCCTCTTTGCGCGTCTAAGCGTCCTGCGGGTGCGAGGCAAGCAGACCGGGCTGCCTCGGGTCGGTCGGTATTCCCTGTGCGGGTGGAGAACCCTTCCGGACCCGAGGGGACCTCGCCACAGGCGGCTGCGTGCAGCCCTCACTTGTCTAAGTCGTCCAGGGCTTTCTGCGCCTGCGCTTTGGTCTTCGCGTCGGGCGCCAGGTCGAGAGCTTGCTGCAAGCATGCCCGGGCTCCGGCGGTGTCTTTGAGGGCGGCGAGGCATTCAGCGCTCTGGTAGAGGCAGGTCAGTCGCTGGTTGCGGGGCAGGGGGGGCGCGGTCAGCGGCTTGAGCGCCGCGGCGGCCTTCGCCTGGTCGCCGGCAGTGGCGAGCTCTGAGGCCAGTTTGTGTTGGATCGAGGTGGCGTCGTCGAGAACCGCCGCGGGATCGTACTGGCACAACCGGAGCGCTACGCGGTAGTTGGCTTCGGCGTCGGCGTGCTTGCCGCAAGCCGACTGGACGTCGGCGAGGGCGGTGAAGGCGCGGAAGTCACTCAGCGAGTGGAGCATCAGCGGCTGTGCCTGGGCAAGCGCTTCTTCGGTGCGGTTGGCTTCAGCCAGAGCGAGCGCATACGTACGCCGGAAGCGCGCCTCATATGGCTGCGCCTCGACAGCCTTGCGGAGGGGCTCCAGGGCAGCGTCCTTCTCTCCGGCCTGGGTCAGGATTTCGGCCAGGCGCACCCACGGGACGGCGTCTTTCGGGTTGGCCTCACAAGCCAGCTCGTAGGCGCGGACGGCTTCCGGCAGCGCCCGGCGCGCGAGGTTGATCTCGCCGACGAGTTGCGCGAGGGCCGGCGCGACGGTCTGCGGGTCCAACTGCTGCTGCAGGTACGCGATGAGTGCAGGCCCGTTGTCTTTGTCGGCGGCGCTCAACCCGACGATGCCCTGGAAGTAGGCTAAGCGTTCGTCCTGCGCGAAGTCGCCGCGAACGAGGTCGCGGCCGAGAGCGATGAGCTCGCTGTACTGGTGTGTTCGAACGAAGCACTTCGCGGCCGCTTGGCGCAAGATGACCCGCGTTCCCGGATCCGGACTCGACAACAGGACGGTTCGCAGTTGGTAGGCGGCGTCACCCCCACGGTCGTCGCGTTCGTACGCGTTTGCCAGGAGCTGTCGGGCGAAGAGCTGTTCCTCGTAGCGGTCCGGCCCCGGCGACCAACTGAGCGCGAGCGCTCTCTCCAGTTCCTGGATGACCGGTTTGGGCTTCGTAAACCCCTCGACCGGCCGGACTGAGGCTTTGACGAGGTGCGTGTCCGCGTCGTCAGGTTCCTTGGCGAGCTTGTCTTTCAGGATCTTGTCCGCCGCGTATTGCTGAATCCAGCGGTCCAACAAGGCGACGTGCAGTTGCCAGAAGTACGGCTGCGAGGCGTCCGTGCGGCTGACCCGTTCGAGGTTCCTGACCGCCTCCTTGTAGCGCCGCGAACCGAAGGTGCCCATGTGTGCCGCTTCCGCTTGGCGGTCGGCAACGGCGACTTGCGCTGCGGCCAGCTCACTCACCAGGAACGTGTCAGTGCCGTATCGCTGAACGGCCTTCTCATAGGTCGCCACGGCGTCGTCCCAGTCCTCGACGCGCTTCGCCATCTCCGCCGATACTCTCAACGCCGTCCGCGAGGTCTGTTTGGGGTCAGCGGCGGCCTTGCGGAGATGGTCCCGGAGGCGGGGGAACAGGAACAGCTTCTCAACGCAGTCTTCGAAGGCGAGACGCGCGTGGTGCGGAACAGCCTGTCCCTCGATTGCCGCGAGGCAGTCGTCAAGGATCTTGAGCCCGTCGTCGAACCGCCCGTCCTCAACGAGTGAGACGGCAAGGAGGCCAGCGGCCTCGATGCCCAGAGGGTCTCCAGGCAGTGCAACCACGATGGCGTTCAGTTGCTCCTGCGCCTCCGCGTTGCGCGCCCCAGCCAACAGGCTCTGCGCAACGGCGAAGCGGAGCACTGAGTCGGCGGGGTCTGCCGCGACGGCGGCACGATAGTGCTTCAGCGCCTCGTCCGCTCGCGTAGCGGTCAGTGCGGCGTCGCCCTGGAGGAGGGACTTGCCGGGGCATTCCGGCAACGTTGCCACCTGTGTCTGCAGCCAGGCTGCGTCGAAGTGCCAGCGCGACAGCGATAGCAGCCCTTGCGCCGCGGCGACGCGGCCGGGTGCGTTCATCGACCCGGGCAGCTTCAGCGCTTCAACCAAGTGCTGTGCAGCCTCCTCCGGTTTTCCCAGCCGCAGCTCCGCCAATGCCAGTTCTGCCAGCAAGTCGCTGGACGCGTGGAGCGCCGCCGCGGCCTGAAGTGCCTCCGCGGCTCTCTCTGCGCGGCCGGTGTCCAGCAGGACGCGGGCGAACTCCAACGTGAGCGGGAGCTTTGGGTCCTTCCGCAGGACCGATTCGTAGCGAGTCGCCGCGTCCTCCGGTTGCCCGATGAGGACCAGCAGCCGCGCCTGCTCCACCTGCGGGACGAGCACGACCGGCGCCGTCTGTGCCAGCTTCTCCAGTCCCTCCAGCGCCGCGGTGTAGTCTTGCTCATGGCGCAGCAGGGCGAGCACGAGGTTGTAGCTTGCCGAGACATCGGCGGGCGCTTTGCCGACGCGGTCGCGGTAGACCGAGACCTTCTCCAGCTCAACCTCCTCTGTGACCGCCCCGGCAGCGGGTTCCAACACGAACAGGGACTCGTCGATGGTCGGGTTCAGCTCCAGCCCCTCATAGGAGACGCGCTCCTGCACGGCTCCACCGGCGTCACACACCTCGAACCGGGTGGGGAAAAACAGACCGGGCGAAAGCTCCGTGGTCTCGGTTGCCGTGGCGCTCACGACGAGCCGGCCCCTCTGGTAGTGCTCCCGCCGGAGAATGGTGCCCCGCTCCTGATCCACCGACAGGCGGACTTCCGGCGGCCGCTGGTAGGTCGGCAGCTTGAACACGGCGAACTGCGTCCAGTACTTCGTGCTCTCCGTGCTAACCAAGTCCTTGGCCAGAGCCATGCCCGGGTCATTCGCCGTGAGGATCAGCCGCACCGTCTCGCGGTCCAGCACCTTCTCGCGCCCCAACACCTTCCCTCCGTACTGCGCCTTGAGCGTGTCGAAGTCCGTGCCGAACCCCGCCACGTTTGCAGGTCCGCCTGCCATCGTGCCCCAGTCCAGGAACAGGTTGCGCGGCCAACGTCGCACCAGGGGCGTGTGCTCGGGCACGAGGTAGCTCTCCTGACCGAAGGAGAGCGAAACGGTCTTCTCGGCCAACGGGTCGTCATTTGAGAGGGTGACCAGCTTGAACCGATCGGGCGCCAGGAAGGACAGCTCCTGGCGAGTCGTCGCCCAGCCGCCGGGGACCGCCGACTCGGTGACGAGCTGGCAGTGCAGCGACTTGACGACTGCGTGCTTCGCGGCGAGCTGGTTCACCAAGTCGGTAGCTTGCGCCGAGAACGCCCCGACCCGCTGCGCCGCCGCGGCAGTGCCCATCAGCAGGGACGCGGCGATCCCTGACCACAAAACTGACTGGCATCGGGTGCCTCTTCCTCGGAGTTGACGCTGTGGTTCCATGGCTCTTGCTCCCTCCACCGGGGTCTGGCACCCGGCGCGGCCCCGTGTCCTTCAGGGTATCTCAGCGGCACTGCGTGGGCAAGCAGACCGGGCGACAGGCACCGCCGTCCTTGTCGTCCTTGCGGTCCCTGTGGTCCTTGCTTCACGCGCCGGCGCGCGGCTACGAGGCAGGAGTCCTGGACCCCGCCGCCTGAAGGTCATCGTCCGCGCAGCGCGAATGAGGGCGACCCCTACGCATGACCGACGCCAAACGCGGAATCCGCCGTTTCCTGAACCACCCGGCGACGGAAATCGTCATCGGGGTGCTCATTGTCGCGTCGGTCGTGCTGACGGTGATGGCGTTCGCGGCGTCGCCGTCGCCCCGGTGGCTGGTGGTCGCTACGGACGCGATTACCGCGACGTTCATTGTCGAGCTGTGGGTCCGCGGCTGGGCTTCCCTCGACCGGCGGCGGTTCGTGCGAGACTACTGGATCGACCTGGTTGCAGTGCTGCCGGTGTTTCGAGTCTTTCGCGTGGCGCGCGCTCTCCGGCTGCTGCGCGTACTGCGGCTGCTTCGGCTGAGTGGGGTGGTCTCCCGGCAGGGTACCTACTTCCCCTACGTCCTCCGCAAGGGACTGCTGGAGCACGTGGCGATCCTGATGTTCATTGTCCTCACGGTCGTCTTCGGGACTGTCGGGATGCTCCATTTCGAGGGGCGCGTCAACGCCCGGTTCCACGACTACGGGCGCACGTTCTGGTGGAGCCTGTATACGCTGTTCGCCGGCGATCCGAACGCAGAGCAGCCGCAGACGTTGGCGGGGAGGCTCATCACGCTGGCGGTTCTGTTCATGGGCGTCGGCATCTTCGCGATGCTCACGGGCACGGTCTCTGCATTCATGGTGCAACGGGTGATGCGAATGGGAAGCCAAGACGAAGAGCTGACGGAGTTGGACAGGCACCTTATTGTCTGCGGGTGGAGCCCGAAGATCGGGATCATCTTGAGGGAGCTGAAGGCGGGCGCGTCGGGCGACCTGCCAGTGGTCGTGGTCGCCCAGTTCGATGATGACGACGAACTGATCGAACGCACCTTGCGCCGGCCCGACGTGCATTGCGTCAACGCCGACTTCACCACCATGGAGGCGCTGGACAAGGCCGGCGTGCGCCAGGCGTCAACGGCGATTATCCTGTCGGACCGCCGCGGCGGCCGCAGCGCGCAGGATGCCGATGCCCGCACGCTGCTGACCGCCCTGACCATCGAGCGCATGAACCCGCGCGTCTACACCTGCGCCGAGTTGAACAACCGCGACTACGGCGCCCACCTGCAGGCAGGTGGCGTGAATGACTTCGTCGTCGGCGGCGAACAGAGCGCCATCCTGCTGGCACAGGCGGCGCTCAACCGTGACATCACCGGATTCGTGACCGAACTGCTCACCGTCGCCTCCGGCAACCGGTTCTGCAAGCTGCCTCTGCCAGCCGGCTGGGCGGGCCGCAGCTTCGACGAGCTGCTGCCGGAGCTGAAGCGTGACCACGAAGCCATCCTGGTTGCCGTGGAGGACGGCCAAGGGGGGGCGCACGTGAATCCCGCGCACTACACGTTTCAGGACGGGGACAAGATCGTGGTGATCGCCACGAAGCCGCCGGAGCTGTGACCGGCCGCACAGGCGGGACGATGGTACAATGGCCGCCCGAAGGAGTTCGCGGATGGTTGACATGGCAGAGATCCAGGCACTGACCGACCGCATCGCCGTGGAGTTCCGCCCGGAGCGGATCATTCTGTTCGGCTCGCACGCTTGGGGGACGGCGACTCCTGACTCCGATGTCGATCTATTGGTCGTGTTGCCGTTCGAGGGGAAGACTTGGCGCATGGCTTCCGAGATCCGCAAGCGCACGCGGCCCGGCTTCCCAATGGACCTGTTGGTCCGGACCCCGCAGCAAGTGCGTCAGCAACTGTGTCGGGTCGATCCGTTTCTCAGCGAGATCACCCGGGAGGGAAGGGTGCTCTATGAAGCCCGAGACGCGGCAGTGGGTAGGCAAGGCGGAAGGCGACTACCGCACGGCGTGCCGTGAGCGAGACGCAGCCGAAGACCCCAACTATGATGCGGCGTGCTTCCATGCGCAGCAGTGCGCCGAGAAGTACCTGAAGGCGCGACTGGTGGAGGCGGCAGCCACCTTCCCGAAGACTCACGATCTGGAAGCGCTGCTGAATCTGACCTTGCCGCTGGAACCCTCCTGGGAGGAATTGCGTGAGGATCTGCAGCGTCTGACGAACATGGGCGTGGAAGTTCGCTACCCCGGTGTCTCTGCTGACGCTGAAGATGCTGCTGAGGCGGTCGAGACTGCTGGAGTCGTGCGCACTGCGGTCCGCGAAGCGTTGGGGGCGAAGGCGTGAACCGGAGAAGCGAGGCGGTACCGTGCTTCCCCCGACAGGAGCGCCTTACGGCGGCCCTGACCGACCAGATGGCGGCAGTTAGGAAGGCGCGGGTGGGGGGGGGCGGTCGCCTCCCCGGAAGGGTTCCCCTCGTCCCTCGTCGTACTCACTGCGGGCAGGCAACCGCGACGGAGGTGATCTCCCGATGGCAGAGGCAGTGATTCTGGCCGGTGGCACAATCCCCGACAGTGAAGCCGACTTCCGCGAAGCCGTCGGCGTCCGCTGCAAGAGCCTGATCCCGTTGAACGGGCGGATCATGGTGAGCTACGTTGTCGAAGCGCTGAAGGCTGCGGAGCGGGTCGACCGGGTGGCAGTCGTCGGGGCACCGGAGTTGAAGGACCACCCGGACCTGGCGGGCGCTGACTTGGTGATCGAGGAAGGGGAGGGGAGAAGCGAGAACCTGTTCCTGGGGCTGGACGCCTTTCCGGATGCTCAGAGCGTGTTGATGGTCACCTCCGACATGCCGATGGCGACGGCCGAGATGTGCGACGATCTCCTGCGCAACCTGGGCGACGACGTCGATCTGGGCTACACGCTCGTGCGTCACGCGACGGTCCTGGAGAAGTACGCCGACCGCCCCGCGCCGCCGCCGGACCCGCAGTACGGGCAGTTGCCGAACTGGGTAACGGTCACGTTGCGCGACGGCCGCTTCACCGGCACGGCGTGCTTGCTGTTCAGGCGGGAAGCGATTGAGAAGTGCCGGCCGTTGGTGAAGTCGATCTTCGACGACCGCAACATGAAGAACGTGATCGCGACGCTCAAGCCCGTCTTCGGACTCTGCTTCCTGCTCCGCGTCGGGTTGGCGCTCAAGGTCCCCGCATTGGGCTCGCTGGTGTCGATTGCGGACATCGAACGGCGGCTGGGCGACGGACTTGGACTGAAGTGCAGAGGCTACGTCAGTCCGCATGCGGAGCTGGCGTTCGATGTGGACCACGCCACGGACGTGCCGATTGCGGAGGGCGTGCTCAGCCAGCGCAGTTCCGCCACCTGAAGTGTGTCCACGCGCTGGCGCGCGCGGCTACGATGATAGCCGCAGAGAGAGAATCCCAAGCACGGAAGTGTGTCCACGCGCTGGCGCGCGCGGCTACGAGACGACCATCCCCCCGGAGGCAACCACCATGGCGAAGATCCGCGTAGCGATAGTGGACGACGAGACCGTCATCCGGCAGGCGATGGCGCAACTGCTCGACATGGAAGAGGACCTCGAAGTGGTGGGCGGGGGGAAGAACGGGGAGGAGGCGATCGATCTCGTCCATGAGCACCTGCTGGACGTGTTGCTGACGGACCTGAACATGCCGGTGATGGACGGACTGACTGCCATCCGCGCCATCAAGCAGGAGTACCCGAATGTCGAGATCTGCGTGCTCACCGTCCACGCGGATGATGAGCATCTCTTCGAGGCGCTGAAGGCCGGGGCGAAGGGCTATCTGCTCAAGGATGCGACGCCCGACGAGGTGGTGGAGGCGGTTCGCACGGTGGCGCATGGCGGTGCGGTCCTCTACGCGCCGCTGGCGACGCGCGTGTTGGCGGAGTTCCAGCGACTGACCCAGCAGAAGGACGATCTCCAGCGGCTGTTCAGCCAGCTCACTCGGCGCGAGCTGGAGTGCCTTGGGCTCCTGGCCGACGGGAAGACGAACCGGCAGATCGCCGACGAGCTGTTCCTGAGCCTGAAGACGGTGAAGACGCACGTCGGCAACATCCTCCGCAAGCTGGAGGTAAACAGCCGGACGGAGGCGGCCATCCTCGCGGTGCAGAGCGGGTTGGGGGCGTGAACGGGGATGACGGACTGCCCGGGGGTCCCGCAAAACCGGGACCCTCGGCGTCGGCGCAATGGGACACAAGCCGGATTCGGTGGGGGTGCTGTCTGACCGACAATTGACTGCGGTAGCTGCGCTGGAACAGCGCACGCTCACCAAGCGCGAAAGGTGGATGGACCGTGAACGGACAGGTGTTGTCGGCTGAGACCATGGGTGTTGCCTTGCGGTGGTTGGCGAGAGGGCTGAGCGTTGCCAGCGTTGGACTGGTGCTGCTGTTCTTAGTGGGCGAAGGACCGCCGCCGCTGAGAGCCCTGCCCCAACTGCTGCTGTTCCCCCTCGGCGTGTGCCTGGGCATGGTGCTGGCATGGAAATGGGAGGTGCTTGGCGGCGCCGTCACGACAGCCGCGGTGGCGGGCTTCTACCTGCAGAACTACGTCGCCACTGGCGGGCTTCCGAAGGGACCCTGGTTCCTGCTGATCGCCGCGCCGGGCCTCGTGTTCCTGGCGGCGGGCATCCTGAAGGCGTGCTCGGCAGCGCGCCTGCTGGCTGCGTAGGGATCACCTATGACCGCCCATGATTGGACACCACGTCGGCTGAGAACGTAGCCCGAGGCGCCAAGCCGAGGGACGTAGCGACAGGCGTCCACTCGCTTGGCGCTCGTGGCTACGGGACCGGCGTGCGGCGACGCGCTGTCGAAGGAGAACCGTCCCATGGACGCCTCGAAGACGTGCCCAAACTGCTCGAACCGATGTAGCGAGGAGGCGGCCGCCTGCCTTCGTTGCGGGCACCAGTTCGGTGAGGCGGCGCAGGTCGAGGTCGGGCACCTGGACTTCCTGCTGAAGGAACTGACCGACTGGCAGCGGCGGGGGGT
>Ga0210016_1003296_pt1 | contig 14295 bp, 9 predicted proteins | sample CryGeyCG2014_300_FD_185454 | JGI IMG/M metagenome (GOLD analysis project Ga0210016, IMG submission 185454) | Groundwater microbial communities from aquifer - Crystal Geyser CG02_land_8/20/14_3.00 (SPAdes) (version 2) | ecosystem: Environmental > Aquatic > Deep subsurface > Groundwater | place... | reverse complement strand
CCGACGTGGTGAATTCGGTGATCGTGTTCTTTTCGCTGTTCATCGTGACCTATGGCGTCGTGGTGGTGGGGCTGTCGCTGACCGGGCTCGCGACCAAGACGGCGATCACCGCCGCCTGGACCTCGGTTGCCAACATCGGCCCGGCGTTCGGCCCCGAGGTCGGGCCGACCGGGGCGGTGGGCGGCTTTCCGGCCACCGCCAAATGGCTGATGATTGCGGGCATGTTGGTCGGGCGGCTGGAGTTCCTGTCGGTCTTCGTGCTGTTCATGCCGCAGTTCTGGCGGCGGTGAAGCGGGATGCGGTTTGCTGAAAACCTCGCAACCCACCCGGCCCCGGGGTTGGGCACCGGGACCGGATCAGCGGCCTTGCGGGGCAAGGTCGCCCGGTCCCTTGCCTGAAGGCCGAAGGCCGCAAGGCAAGGGCGGTTGGGCTTGGCCGAGACTTCGAGAATCAGGCCGCGCCTGCCTGGCTGGCGCAATTCGCGCCTGCCGGGGGCAGGCAGGCGCGGCCTGATTTGTCTGAGGCCAAATCCGGCAAGGAAAAAAGACAGAAACGCCGTTCCCGTTGAGGGTCATCCTGCTCTAAGGTTGTCGCTCCGCCGTCAGTTCCAGCACGATACCAGCACCGTCATCCGCGCCGCCAGAGCGGTCAGGTCTTCCGGTGCCATCGCCCCCGTGCGCGGCGCGGTGGCGGGGTCGGCAGGGGCAATCCCGGCCTCGGCCAGCTTGCCTGCCAGCACCGCGGCACTGGCGGCAAAACTGACCCCGGCAGGCAATTGGCGCGCGCCGATGGGGGCCGCTGGCAGCAGCATCGCCAGCACATTGCCCGCCGAGTCGAACACCGGGCCGCCAGCATCGCCGGGCAGCGCCTCGAGTGCCAGCCGGGCCAGCCCGACCTCGCCGTTCAGCCCCTTGCCATCCTCGTAAGTGCCAAAGGTCAGCGAGGGCGCGGGCAGCGTGTCCTCGTAGGAATAGCCCGACAGCGCGACCTCCGATCCGATCCGGGCCGGGCCGGTCTGCCACGCGGCCACCGCCGCAGGGGAAAGCACCTGACGCGGCTTGAGCACCGCAAGGCCAAGGGTCGCGTCGCGCAGCGCCACATCGGCCTCGGTATCGTGGTCAAGGGTGATGCGGGCGCAGCCCCGGGTGGCCTCGATCGTGGTCAGCACCATGCCCCCGGCATCGACAAAAAAGCCCGAGCGCGAGCGCGCCGGGCGGCGCACCTCAAGCCCCGACAGCAGCCCCTGACGGGCGGCATCGGGCATCGCCACCAGACCGGGGTCAAGCGCACGCGCGCCCACCGGCTTGAAGCTCGACTGCATCGCGGCCAGCACCCGCGCCATGCGGTCGGGGTCGCCGGACGCCGGATTCCACACCAGCATGTAGCCTTTGACCAGCCCTTGCGACAGCTCGGCATGGCTGTGGCTCTCAATCGTGGCGCTGCGCCCGATCATGCTGAACGCATGAGCGTCGCGGCTGCGCTCGCCCTCCAGCGGCACCACTTCCAGCGTTTGCAGGATGTCGTAAAGCCCGTAAAGGGTGGCCTGATCACCGGGCTGGCTGATCAGCATGACCGACACCCCCGAGCCATCCTTTTCACTGTAGTGCACGAAGGGCGGATCGAAGCGGTCGAATTGCACCAGCGCCAGCGGCAAGGTGATCTCGATGCCGGATTCGGGCTCGGTGACGGTTTGCAGCCCCAACTCGGCCTGCGCCTGCGCCTGCGTCGCCAGCAGGGTCTGGCGTTGCAGGGTGGTCAGGATGCCGGTCGGCGCAAGCCCGTTTGCCTCTTGCCACGCCGCCATCGACTTGCGGGTGCCGGGACCGAACGCCCCGTCGATCGCCGAGGTGTAAAAGCCGAACCATTGCAGCGCACTCTGCAGCGCCTGGCGGTCCTCGCGCGACAGCGCGGCTTCAGTGCGCCGCGCCTGCGCCGGGGTTTCTTCATCCACCACCACCGGGGCTGCCACCACCGCCGCTATCGTCTGGCCGTCGGGTGCGACGGGATCGGCAAGCGGCGATTGCTCAACCGGTGCCACCGTCACCCCGGTCAGTGCCGCAGGCCAGAACTGGCGGGCAAAGCTGCCGGGAAGGGCGATGATGCTGCCTTCGGGCACCAGCCGCTCGGCGGTCAGGGCGGCCAGCCGCGCCAGCGCCTCGGTCGGCGCATAAGGCCCCAGCACCACCGCATACCGGCCCGCCGTCAGTTGGAACCCCGCCACATCGGGAAATACCCCGGCATAGGCGCGGGCGCGGTCTTCGGCCTCGCGCAGCGTGGGCTGATCCTCGATCTGGATCCAGACCGCTTCCTGCGCCTGCACCGTTGCCCCGAATACCAGCGCGGCCATCAGGCCGACCAGCACCACCATGACTTTCAGCATAATTCCGACTCCGTATCTTCCTGTCACAAATCGTGTTCCGGCGACCCTAGCAGAGCAATCGCCGGATGCACGTCGAATCTGGCCCCGTGGCCTCGCCCCGCATTGACCCTTGCCCGCCTTCTGCCTATGGAGAAGGCGCTTTTCAAGAGGGTAAGCATGACCGCCAAACCCACCGCGCCGCGCAGCTTTCAGGACATCATCCTGCGCCTGATGACCTATTGGGGGGCGCGGGGCTGTGCCGTGCTGCAACCCTATGACATGGAGGTGGGGGCCGGCACCTTTCACCCCGCCACCACCCTGCGCGCGCTTGGCACCCGGCCCTGGGCCGCGGCCTATGTGCAACCCTCGCGCCGCCCGACCGACGGGCGCTACGGCGAAAACCCCAACCGGTTGCAGCACTACTACCAGTATCAGGTGCTGATCAAACCCTCGCCGCCCGACCTGCAAGAGCTCTACCTTGGCTCACTGGCCGCGATCGGCATCGACGCCGCCCTGCACGACATCCGCTTTGTCGAGGATGATTGGGAAAGCCCGACGCTGGGCGCCTGGGGTCTGGGCTGGGAGGTCTGGTGCGACGGCATGGAGGTCAGCCAGTTCACCTATTTCCAGCAGGTCGGCGGCCACGACTGCCACCCCGTGGCGGGCGAGCTGACCTACGGGCTGGAGCGGCTGGCGATGTATGTGCTGGGGGTGGACCATGTGATGGACATGCCGTTCAACGCCCCGGACGCCCCGATCCCGCTGAAATATGGCGACATCTTCCGCCAGACCGAGCAGGAATATTCGCGCTGGAACTTCGATCAGGCCGATACCGCGATGCTGTTGCAGCACTTTCAGGATGCCGAGGCCGAATGCGCCCGCATCCTGGCCGCCCCGCAGCCCGACAAGGCCGGACGGTTGATCGTGATGGCGCATCCGGCCTATGACCAGTGCATCAAGGCCAGCCATCTTTTCAACCTGCTGGATGCGCGCGGGGTGATTTCGGTCACCGAACGTCAGGCCTATATCGGCCGGGTGCGCGCCTTGGCCAAAGCCTGCGCCGATGCCTTTGTGACCACAGAAGCAGGCGGGGCGCGCCATTGACAGACCATCAACCGAAACATTATATGGGAGGCAAGCGGTCGGGAGAGTTGCATAAGTGACTCGTTGAGGCGTGGTCCTCACCCGGCTGCCTTTATCATGTATTTGCTCTATCTCGATGACGCTGGTTCAGTCGAAAGTGCCGATCAGCGGCATTTTGTGTTGTCTGGTGTGTGCCTCTTTGAACGGCAGGTGCACTTCCTATCGCAAGCGATGGACAAACTGGCTGCGCAGATTTGCCCAGCCGACCCCGAAACCTTGGAGTTTCACGGAAGTCACATGCTCCCGGGGAAGGGATATTGGCGCTCGATCAAAGACAAGAGTGTTCGTCGAAGCCATATCATCGATGCCCTCAAAATAGCCCGCCAGCTTCATGGTCAATGGGCTTTATTTGGCGTCGTAGTCGAAAAGGCGGCTGTCGCTGGTGAAGACCCTGTCGAATATGCTTTCGAGCAAATTGTGACACGATTTGATACTTTTCTGAAGCGCCAGTATCGTAAAGGCAACACTCAGCGTGGCCTGATCATTCTGGACAAATCCACCAGGGAAACACGGATACAGGCGCTCGCTCGCGATTTCCGCAAGAATGGAAGCAGGTGGGGTTCCGTCACCAACCTCGCCGACGTTCCGATGTTTGTTGATTCGTCTGCGACCCGCGCCATCCAGTATGCCGATTTGGTGTCCTACGCGCTCTGGCAAGCCTTCGAGCGATGTGATCCGCAGTTTCTGAACGAAATTAGAGATCTTTTTGATAGCGAAGGTGGTGTTGTGCACGGCCTTTTGCATCGATCTGATAACCGGAGCGCGTGTCACTGTCCCTACTGCACCTCGCGCGCAAGGTCGGGTGAAATGTGAACGACGAGGCGGTAGGGATCAGCCTGGTGGCAGTAGTTGAACGAGACGTCGGAGAAATGACATGCCTGACCTTCTGATCGAACTTCTGTCCGAGGAAATCCCGGCCCGGATGCAGGCCCACGCCCGCGACGACCTGAAGAGGCTGGTCACCGACGGGCTGGTCGAGGCCGGCCTGACCTACGCCGCCGCCGCCGCCTTTTCCACCCCGCGCCGTCTGGTGCTGGCGATCGAGGGCCTGACGGCGGCCAGCCACCCGGTGCGCGAAGAACGCAAAGGGCCCGCCGCCACCGCCCCCGAGGCGGCGATTGCCGGGTTCCTGCGTTCGACCGGCCTGACCCGCGATCAGCTTGAACTGCGCGACGACAAGAAGGGGCAGGTGTTCTTCGCGGTGATCGAGAAACCCGGCCGGGCGGCAAGCGCCATCGTCGCCGAGGTGCTGGAAGCCACGATCCGCGCCTTCCCCTGGCCGAAATCCATGCGTTGGGGCAATGGTTCCTTACGCTGGGTGCGCCCGCTGCATTCGATCCTGTGCCTTTTGTCCGACGAAACTGGCGCGCAGGTGGTGCCGCTGACAGTGGATCACCTGACCGCCAGCAACACCACCCGCGGCCACCGCTTCATGGCTCCTGCCGCCTTTGCCGTGACCGGCTTTGACGACTACGCCGCCCGGCTCAAACGCGGCTTCGTGGTGCTTGATGCCGCCGCGCGCGAGGCGCAAATCTGGCACGACGCCACCACCCAGGCCTTCGCGCGCGGCCTTGAAGTGGTGCCCGACGCCGGTTTGCTGGCCGAAGTCGCAGGGCTGGTCGAATGGCCGGTGGTGCTCTTGGGCGCCATCGCCCCCGCCTTCCTTGATCTGCCGCCCGAGGTGCTGCAAACCTCGATGCGCAGCCATCAGAAATTCTTCTCGGTGAAGAACCCGCGCAGCGGCCGCATCGAAGGCTTCGTCACGGTTGCCAACCGCGAAACAACGGACCACGGCGCCACCATCCTTGCGGGCAACAACAAAGTGCTGTCGGCGCGGCTGTCGGATGCCAAATTCTTCTGGGAAAACGACCTGCGCACCGTTTACGCCGTGGGGATGGAGGGCATGGCCGCAGGCCTCGCCCATGTCACCTTCCATGGGCAACTGGGCAGCCAGGCCGACCGCGTTGCGCGTATCGAGGCCCTCGCCCGCGAAATCGCCCCCCTCGTCGGCGCCGCCCCCGACCTCGCCGCCGAGGCTGCCCGCATCTGCAAGGCCGACCTGCAATCGGCCATGGTCGGTGAGTTCCCCGAACTGCAAGGCCTGATGGGCCGCTACTACGCCGCCGCCGCCGGCCACGACGATGGCGTGCCCGAAGCCTGCGAGATGCACTGGAAACCCCTCGGCGCCGCCGACGCCGTGCCCACCCATCCCGTCAGCATCGCCGTGGCGCTGGCCGACAAGATCGACACCTTGACCGGCTTCTGGGCGATTGATGAGAAACCCACTGGCAGCAAAGACCCTTTCGCTTTGCGGCGGGCGGCGTTGGGGGTAATCAGGTTGGTGCTGGGGAATGAGGTGCGGATTGGGCTTCTGATACTAGTCCATGCCGCCACTGGTCACGTGGTTCGCTCTCTCCGATTCAAAGATCGGTTCTGGAGCGATGAGGAGCGCGATGAACAAGCAAAACTCCGGGCGAAACGCCTTGGAATCAGCCACCAAGACGCGCTTGACAGTATTGACGACGAGGACAATAGACATTTCGAAGCCGAAGTCGCGCGCGACACAATCCTCGACTTTCCCGATGACATTCGCGAACAGTCAATCTCTCCCGACCTCCTCGCCTTCTTCCACGATCGCCTCAAAGTCTTCCTCAAGGACCAGGGCATTCGCCACGACGTGATCGACGCCTGCCTCGCCATGCCCGGCAACGACGACCTCACCCTGCTGGTCAAACGGGCGACCGCCCTCGCGGCCTTCCTGAAAACCGACGACGGCGAAAACCTGCTGCAAGGCTTCAAGCGCGCCAACAACATCCTCACGCAAGCCGAAGCCAAGGACGGCGTCGAATACTCCTACGGTGCCGACCCCAAATTTGCCGACAGCGATGAAGAACACGCCCTGTTCCAAGCCCTCGACACCGCCGAAGCCACCATCGCCCCGGCGATGCAGGCCGAAGACTTCGCCGCCGCCATGGCCGCCATCGCCGCCCTGCGCGCCCCGATCGACGCCTTCTTCACCGCCGTGCAGGTCAACAGCGACAACCCGATCATCCGCCGCAACCGCCTCAACCTGCTGCACCGCATCCGCGCCACCTGTGCGCAAGTGGCGGATCTCACCAAGATCGAAGGCTGACGGCTTCTTCTCTGCGAAAATATCCTCGGGGGGTGCGGGGGGCAGACAGCCCCCCGTCTGTCCGCAACACTTGCACCATCCCGCAACAAGCCTATGCTGCGCCCAAACCATCAGGTGCCGCAGTGCAGAAACTCGACCCGCTCACCGATTTCAGCGAAATCACCGCCACCGCCCGCATCACCGCCGCCAGCCACGGCTGGCGCGCCAAGTGCCTGCAACGGCTGATCCGGATCGAGCTGCCGGTGCCGCAGACCGTGGCATTGCCCGCCGCCACGGTGCGCGCCATCGCCGCCGGTCAGCCGCTCGATTGCGCCGCCATTCTGGCCCATTTCGGCCCCGAGCCGCTGGTCTCGGTGCGCCCTTCGCCCGAGAACCCCGATTGGGGCGGCCCGGCCACCATCCTCAACATCGGCTTCAACGCTGCCCGCCACCACCGGCTGGTGCAGACCCACGGCCAGGCGGCGGCGGATGCGCTTTATCTGCGCTTCGTGCAGGGCTATGCGATTCACGTCGCGCGCCTCGACCCCGACATGTTCGAGGGGCTTGAGCCTTCGCCCGAAGGCCTGCGCGACGCCCTGCGCAGCTACGCCGCCGAGATGGAGGAACCCTTCCCCGAAGACCCGGCGCGCCAGTTGGCCGACGTGCTGCGCTCGATGGCCCGGGCCTGGGAAGGCACCACCGCCCGCCTGCTGCGTCAGGCCAAGGGCGCGCCCACCGAGGCCGCACTCGGGCTGGTGGTGCAGGCCATGGCGCAGGGCATGGGCAGCGGCATTTCCGGCTCGGGGGTGATCCAGTTCGTCGATTCCGTCACTGGCCTGGCGCAGATCACCGGGCGCTACCTCAGCCAGAGCCAGGGCCGCGACGCGCTGCGCCAGCCCGCCGCCCTTTACCTGATCCGCGACCCGCGCGGCCCATCGCTGGAAGATCTGGCCCCCGAAGTTTTCGCCGATCTGATCCGTCATGGGGCCGCCTGCCGCACCCGGCTGCGCGAGGAAATGCAGATCGAATTCACCATCGAGGACGGACGTCTTGCGGTGCTGGATGCGGTCAGGGTCGCCCGTTCGTCGCGGGCGGGGCTGCGAATTGCGGTATCGCTGGCCGATGACGAGATCATCAGCCATAACGACGCCATCCTGCGGGTCGAGCCGGGGGCCCTGTCGGAACTGCTGCACCCGCAGGTCGATCCGCGCGGAGCGCGCGACGTGCTGGCGCGCGGCATTGCCGCGAGCCCAGGGGCTGCCACCGGCCGGATCGTGTTCAGCTCGGCGGCGGCTCAGGCCTCGGCGTCACGCGGCGAGCCCTGCATCCTGGTGCGCCGTGAAACCGCGCCGGAAGACATTCGCGGCATGCATTCGGCCGTCGCCGTGCTGACCGAACGCGGCGGCATGACCAGCCACGCGGCGGTGATCGGGCGCGGCCTCGGGCTGCCCTGCATCGTCGGGGCGTCCGATCTGCGGGTGGACGCGCGCGAGAAAACCGTGACGGCGGCGGATGGCCGGGTGTTGCGCGAAGGCGATCTGATCACCGTCGATGGCACCGCCGGGCAGGCGCTGGCGGGGGCGGTGGCCATGCTGCCCCCGGCCCTCGATGATGCCTTCCGGCGCTTGCTGTCCTGGGCCGATGCCATCAGCGACATCGCCGTCCGCGCCAACGCCGACACCCCCGCCGATGCCCGGACCGCGCGCGACTTCGCGGCGCAGGGCATTGGCCTGTGCCGCACCGAGCACATGTTCTTCGAGGCCGAACGGCTGGTGGCGATGCGCGAGATGATCTTTGCCGACACCTCGGCCGATCGCGCCGCGGCGCTGGCGCGGCTGCTGCCGATGCAGCGCGACGACTTCGTGCAACTGTTCGAGATCATGGCAGGGCTGCCGGTCTGCATCCGCCTGTTCGACCCGCCGCTGCACGAGTTTCTGCCCCATTCCCGCGAAGGTCTGCGCGAGCTGGCCGAGGCGCTGGATCGCCCGCTGTCCGAGGTGACCCGCCGCGCCGAAGCGCTGGCCGAGTTCAACCCGATGCTGGGGATGCGCGGGGTGCGGCTGGGGGTGGTGCTGCCCGAGATTTACGACATGCAGGCCTGCGCCATCTTCGAGGCGACGGTCGAGCTCGCCCGGCGCGGCACCACCGTGGTGCCCGAAATCATGATCCCGCTGGTCTCGGCCCGGCGCGAGGTCGAGCTGGTCAAGACCAACATCGACGCCGTGGCCGCCCAGGTGCGCCGCCGCGCAGGCGTCGATTTCGCCTATCGTCTGGGGGTGATGGTGGAAACCCCGCGCGCGGCGCTGCGGGCCGGCGAGATCGCCCGGCATGCCGACTTTCTGTCGTTCGGCACCAATGATCTGACCCAGATGACCTACGGCCTGTCGCGCGACGACGCCGGGCGGTTCATGAACACCTACGTCCAGCAGGGGGTATTTCCCGAAGACCCGTTCCACATTCTGGACGTGGACGGGGTGGGAGAATTGCTGCTGATCGGGGCTGCGCGCGGGCGGGCGACGCGCCCGGATCTCACGCTGTCGATCTGTGGCGAACATGGCGGCAACCCCGAATCAATCGGCTTCTGCCGCCGCGCCGGATTCGACTATGTGTCGTGCTCGCCCTACCGGGTGCCGCTGGCCCGGCTGGCGGCGGCGCATCTGGCATTGCGCGATCCCATCGGCGGCAATCCGGATTGAATCCGGTCGGTTAACCCCCTTTTTTCAGAGTTGCACCCTGACCCGCATTGCTCAGGCATCGGCGAATATCCGCCGCAACGTGGTGGTTTTATGTGGCCTTTCTGCCACAAGGGTGGACATTGTTCCGTTTCCCTCGCTATCCCCCCCCCGACTGTTGCTGGCGCAGGGCGCGAAATTCCCCGGTTGGCGGCGTAGGAAACAAGACCGGGAACACCCCTTGAGACACTTGCGACAAACCTGTTTGGGGGCCTGGATGGGGGCCGCCCTGGCGCTGATCGTCCTGAGCAGCGCCGCCGTGGCCGACGTGACGGTCAGCCAATCCAATGATCCGACCGCCTTGATCGAGGGTCGCCTCTCGGCCCTGCTGACGGTAGAACACCAAGCCCTGGGGCAAGTTGACCCCACCCGGATCCACGCGCTGGCAGATGCCGTCACGGCACCGGGACAGCCGTCGGCTGAGGCCCGCCATGATGCCGCCTGGCTGGCGACGCTGCCCGAGGCCAGCGGCGACGGCGAATGGCAATGCCTGGCCCAGGCGCTGTATTTCGAGGCCCGCGGAGAATCGATCAAAGGCGAATTCGCGGTGGCCGAAGTGATTCTGAACCGCCGTGACAGCCCGCGCTACCCGGCCACGGTCTGCGGCGTGGTCAACCAGGGTGGCAATGGCGGCTGCCAGTTTTCCTACACCTGCGATGGCTACGCGGACCATATCCGCGAGCCCGAGGCCTTTGCCCTGGCGGGCAAGATCGCCCGGCTGATGCTGGACGATGCGCCGCGCGACCTGACGCTGGGGGCCACGCATTTCGCCACCCGCAGCGCGCGACCGGTCTGGGCCAGCCATTTTGCCCGCACCGCCGCGATCGGGGCGCATGTGTTCTACCGCCAGCCCCCCCAAACCTGAACCGGGCAATGTCGCAACGCTTGCCTTGGCTGCCGTCTTTGGGGCAAGCCTGGCGCGCGCCGTGGTATAATGGTCTGCGGGCATGCCATGCACCATTCGGGGGCCGCAGATGACCAGCGACATCTTTCTTGCCTTCGCCCATCCCGAAGAACGGGCGGCGGCTTCGGCCGGCGCCGACCCGCGTGATCGGATATCCTTGCGCGACCATGTGGTCGAGGTCGAGATCGGGGCCTTTCAGCAGGAACGCGGCACCCGCCAGCGGGTGCGCTTCAACGTGGTGGTCGAGGTCCGCCCGCACCCTGCGCCGCTCTTGGATGATGTTGACCGCATCCTGTCCTACGACCGCCTGACCGAAGCGATTGCCGCCGAACTGGCGGCCGAGCGGCTGAACCTGCTCGAGACCCTGGCCGAGCGGGTGGCCGAGCGGATTCTGGCCGCCCCGCCCGCGATGCGGGTGTTCGTGCGGATCGAAAAGCTCGACCGTGGCCCCGGTGCCCTTGGGGTCGAGATCGTGCGCTCGCGCGCCGAGGCCCCCTTGCGCACCCTGCAAGCCGACGGGGCCGAGGCCGCGCTGCACCCGCTGGTGGTGTTTCTTGACAATGCTGCAATTGCCGCACCCGACCTTGCCGCCCGGCTTGATGCGCTTACGGCGCGCGGGGTGCCGGTGATCCTGACGGTGGGTCTGCCCGATCTGGCGCGCCCGGCCACCGGCCACCGCCCGACCCAGCGCCGGATTGATCTGCTGGCGATCGAGCAGAACGCCTGGGTGCTGGCGGCGCGCGATGACCGCTGCGTGGTGGTTGCCACCCGCACCGAAATCGACTGGGCGATGAAGCACGGTCGGATGATCGTCTGGGCCCCTTCAAAGCTGGTGCTCGATGCGGTCGATGGCCCGCACTCGCGCGCGCCGGTGGCGCTGGCGTTGTGGCTGGCCGAAATGGTGGCGGCCGAGCGGGTGATCGTTCACGGTGGTGTTGCACTTCCGGCAGGAAGTCGCGTGCCGGTCGAGCGGGCCTGAGCCGCAGCTTGCCAAACCAGCCGATTTGGCCCAACCCGGCACCATGATCTACTATCGCCCGATTGCCATGACCGATGCCGCGCGCCCCAGGGCCGCCCTGCCCCTTGCCGGGGGCTGGGGCTGGTTCGATCGGGTCGAAGTGCTGGAACGCGGGCGCGCGCCGGTGCTGGTGCCAGCAACCGAAGTGCCCACAGCCTCGCTGCAAGCGCTGACAGCACCGCGCACGGCGCTGGCCGGGCTGACGCTTGATCGCCCGCGCCTGATGGGCATCCTGAACGTCACCCCCGACAGCTTTTCCGATGGCGGGCTGTTTCTTGACCCCGCAGCGGCGCTGGCGCAGGGCCGCAGCATGGCGGCGGCCGGGGCCGATATCCTCGACATCGGCGGCGAAAGCACCCGACCGGGGGCGGCCGAGGTGGCGCTGGCTGACGAGATTGCCCGCACCGCGCCGGTGATCGCGGCGCTGCGGGCGGGCGGCGTCGCGGTGCCGATCTCGATCGACACCCGCAAGGCGGCGGTGGCGGCGGCGGCGCTGGCGGCGGGGGCGGGCATGGTCAACGATGTTGCCGCCTTCAGCTTTGACCCGGAGATGGTCGGGGTGGTGGCGCGCAGCGCGGTGCCGGTGTGCCTGATGCACGCGCAGGGCACCCCCTCCACCATGCAGGCCGACCCGCAGTATGACGATGTCGTGCTGGACGTTTACGATTTTCTGGCCGGGCGGATCGCGGCAGCCGAGGCGGCGGGGATTGCCCGCGCCCGCATCATGGTCGATCCGGGGATTGGTTTTGGCAAGACCCAGGCGCATAATCTGGCCCTGATCCGGGGCCTGGCGCTGTTCCATGGCCTGGGTTGCGCCATTGTGCTGGGGGCGTCGCGCAAGCGCTTCATCGGCAGCATTGGTGGGCAAGCACAGGCCGACCGGCGCGGGCCGGGCTCGCTGGCGGTGGCGCTGGTCGGCGTGTTGCAGGGGGTGCAGGTGCTGCGGGTGCATGATGTCGCCGATACCAGGCAGGCGCTGGCGCTGTGGCAGGCGGTAACGGCAGGAGATGTGACATGACGCGCAAACTGTTTGGCACCGATGGCGTGCGTGGCCGGGCCAACACTTATCCGATGACCGCCGAGGTGGCGTTGCGCCTGGGCGCGGCGGCGGGGCAGTTCTTTCGCTCCGATGACAACGCGGTGCACCGGGTGGTGATCGGCAAGGACACCAGGCTGTCGGGCTACATGCTGGAAAACGCCCTGACCGCGGGGCTGACCTCGACCGGCATGAACGTGCTGCTGCTGGGTCCGGTGCCAACCCCGGCGGTCGGGTTTCTGACCCGCTCGATGCGGGCCGATCTGGGGGTGATGATCAGCGCCAGCCACAACCCGCACAGCGACAACGGCATCAAGTTCTTCGGCCCCGACGGCTTCAAGCTGAGCGACGAGGCCGAGGCCGAGATCGAGGCGATTCTGGCGGGCGAGATCGCGTTGGCCGCACCGGCAAGCATCGGTCGCGCCAAGCGCATCGAAGATGGCCGCGGGCGCTATCAGGAATATGCCAAGACCACCTTTCCGCCCGGTCTGCGGCTGGGCGGGCTGAAGGTGGTGATCGACTGCGCCAATGGCGCGGCCTACCGCGCGGCTCCCGAAGTGCTGTGGGAACTGGGGGCCGAGGTGATTCCGGTGGGCGTCAGCCCCAACGGCACCAACATCAACGACCGCTGCGGCTCGACCCATACCCTGACCGCCGCCGAGGCGGTGGTGGCTTTCGGTGCCGATGTCGGCATCTGCCTTGATGGCGACGCCGACCGGGTGATGATTATTGATCAGACCGGGCAGGTGGCGGACGGCGACCAGATCATGGCGCTGTTGGCGGCACGCTGGGCCGAAGAGGGGCGGCTGCGCGGCAACACGCTGGTCGCCACGGTGATGTCGAACCTTGGGCTCGAGCGTTTTCTGACCGGGCGCGGGTTACGCCTTGAACGCACGGCCGTCGGCGACCGCTATGTGGTCGAGGCGATGCGGCGCGGCGGCTGGAACCTGGGCGGCGAGCAGTCGGGCCATATCGTGATGACCGATTACGCCACCACCGGCGACGGGCTGATCGCGGGCTTGCAGTTTCTGGCCGAGATGGTGCGCACCGAACAGCCCGCGAGTGCGCTGGTGAAAAGCTTCGTAACCGTGCCGCAGTTGCTGCAAAACGTGCGCTACGGGGCCGGGTCCGAGCCGCTGGCGGCACCTGCGGTGCAGGCGGTGATTGCGGCCGCAGAGGTGCGGCTGAACGGCTCGGGCCGTTTGCTGATCCGCAAGTCCGGCACCGAGCCGCTGGTGCGGGTGATGGCGGAATGCGAGGACGCGGCGCTGCTGAGCGATGTGGTGGGCGGTATCGTGGCGGCGGTGGAAGCGGCGGTCTGAGGCCGGGACAGGCGGCGCGCGCCGGGGGTTTTCCACCCCCCCAGCGTCGCCATGGGCGACGCGTTCCCCGCTGAAAACAGTCCACCGGACTGTTTTCTCGGCGCGCGCCGGGGGTTTTCCACCCCCGGACCCCCGGAGAGTATTTGGCCAAAGGTGAAGGATCAGGCGGTGCGGCGCCGTCCCATTCCGGTGATGGCCAGACCCGCGAGGATGAAGGCCAGTGCCAGCAGAAACTGGCCGGGCAGTTTTTCGGCCATGAAGACAGTGCCGAAAATCACCGACCACACCGGCACCTGATAGTTTGACATGGTGAGAAAAGTGGGGCCGGCGGTCTTGATCACCTTGACCAGCAGCAGGGTGGCAAGGGCGGTGGGGGCAAGGCCGAGGTAGATCACGGCGGCCAGCGCGGCGGCCGGGGCGGCAACCAGATCGGGCCAGCCTTCAAGCGCCAGCGCCAGCGGCAGCGCCATCAGGCTGGCCGAGATCAGGGCGGCGGCGCTGAACGCCAGCAGCGGCACCGGCGGGCAGCGCCGGGTCAGCACTCCGCCGGTGGCGTAGCTGAGGGTGGCGGCGATGCAGGCGAGGCGGGCCAGGCTTTCGGCGTCGGCACCGCTGGCCAGCAGGGCGCGGGGGCCGATCAGCAGGATCACGCCGGTGATTCCCAGAGCA
>Ga0210016_1003272_pt1 | contig 14352 bp, 15 predicted proteins | sample CryGeyCG2014_300_FD_185454 | JGI IMG/M metagenome (GOLD analysis project Ga0210016, IMG submission 185454) | Groundwater microbial communities from aquifer - Crystal Geyser CG02_land_8/20/14_3.00 (SPAdes) (version 2) | ecosystem: Environmental > Aquatic > Deep subsurface > Groundwater | place... | reverse complement strand
CAATTACGGTGTGAAACCTTAGAAGAAAAAAGTTTGCAGAATACTCTGTTTAAAAACAGATGACCCACTTTTTTGTGGGTCTTTTTATTTCCGCCCGAGAGTTTTTCTCTAGGGGTTTTCTTGACAAATTTTATCAGATTGACTAGATTTATATTAGTTCTTAAACAAAAAGGTGTATTGTTATGAAGTGTGAGCTTTGTGGAAAGGACATAGGCGATATCATAGTATCTCTTCCTTTAAAGAGAGCGGATGGATCTTTAAATACCCTGGCCTGTTTAAAATGTGCTGAGAATTCTTCTGTATATTGTAAAAAACATGGAAGACCTCACTTAGGGTTTATAGATAAAACAACTGCCTGTATGCATTGTATCGAGGAAATGGTAGTCGAGAATCGGAACAAGGAAATTAATATCTGGGATGATCTCCGACGGAAACTTCCCACAGAAGAGTTTGAACGACTATTAGAATGGGCGACTATCTCTAGTTCAATTACTGGTAATTCTCGGAAAACCTGTATCTTACGGGCTATCGCAACTAAAGCTAAAGGGAGCAACCAAAGTATCGAAGAAGTATTAGGGAAAATCATTAAAGCCAAATCAGTTTAATCTATTCTTCCTTTTGAAGTCTTTCCTTAAAGGAATAAAAAATATCTGAGGAATGCTTAATATGCTTCCTCTTTTTTTATTTCCGTCCGCCTCCGCCCGATAGTTTTTAGTAGAATTTGATTATTAATTTTTAAAAAATAATGATATACTATGTTAAAATAGAGATGATTGAAATGGAAGCAAATGTTAAACAGAAAAAAGAACTAGACAAGGAAGCAATTCTGCAATTCAAGAAACAGATGAAGTGGACAGGTCATTTAAAAAACTTAGCTTTTGTCATTCTGCTTTCGATACCAGGTTATGCTGTTTCTTATTACTATCTCTCAGGTTGGATTGGCGTAGTTGGTATAATCACAGGTGATGCCATTGTTTTAATTATTAGATACAAGATGAAGTATATGTTGCTACCTTTGGAGATACGAAAGTTGTTGCGAAGCTTAGGATATTTTGAAAACCAAAAGCAGATTAAACAATAAGCACATTGACAATAAATAGGCCCGGTTTTTCTGGGCTTTTTTATTTCCGCCCTCGCCACGTCTGACGTGGCGAGAGTTTTTCTATCGGGTTTTTGGTTGACATATTTATATTAAAATCTTATAGTCTTATTAGCACCTAATATGGAGAATAAGGAAAATGATCGAAAGATATTCAGATCCGGAAATAATCAGAATTTGGTCGAATGAGAATAAGGTAAAGCTTTGGGAGAAAACGGAATTAGCGGTAATCAAGGCAAGAGTAGCTTTTGAAGAGCTTACAGTTGAAGATTTTAATCAAATTTGCACTGCCCTAGAATTGCATCCAATAGATATAAAATGGTGGCTTGAGAAAGAAAAAGAACTAAAGCACGATCTCAATGCTTTCGTCGCCGAAAGAACACGGTTTCTGCCTTTACATCTTCAGCCATACTTCCACCAAAAACTCACTTCATATGACATCGAGGAACCAGCTTTTGCAATGATGCTAAAAGAATCAATTTCTCAAGTCGAGGGTCACTATATACGGCTAGATCTCATACTGATGAATATGGCTAGGAAATATCGGTTTACAATAATGAACGGCAGGACCCATGGCCAGGAGGCAGAGCTCCAGACATTCGGAAAACGCATTTTGACCTGGTTCCGAGACCTTCACCTTGATATTAGAAACCTGGAAAAGGCCACAGAAAAACTAACGTACTCAAAATTGTCAGGTGCGATAGGTAATTACACCGGTATTCAGCCAGAGCTTGAAGTTGAATCCTTAAAAATTCTTGACCTCGAACCTTATTATGGCGCAACCCAGATTATGCCCAGAGAAATCTACGCTCCAATAGCCCAAGCTTTGTGTCAGATTGTCTTGACTCTAGACAAAATCGCTACTTCGATTCGATTAGGAGCAAGAAGCGGCCGGCCGATTTTCCAGGAGCCATTCGGTAAAAAGCAGACTGGTTCTTCAACAATGCCACACAAGAAAAACACGATTTCTACTGAACAGATGGAAGGGATGGGAAGAATAGCAAAAGGATACCTTGTCATGATTATGGATAACATAAAGACTTGGGAAGAAAGAGCAATAGAGCAGTCTTGCGTCGAACGAGTTGCTTGGCCAGACCTTTTCCATGTTGTGATACATTCACTAAAAACGATGACTAAAGTTCTTGACGGGCTGGTAGTTTATCCTGACAATATGTTTTTGGAGATCGTTGAATCTCGTGGTTGTTATGCCGCAAGCGAAGCTAAAGAATTTCTGAAGAGATATGGCGAACGTCATGGCCTTACTGTTGAAGAATGCTATAGAATAGTTCAAGTGGCTGCTTTCAATGTTTTCGAGCCCCCTGAAGAAATAGAAATAATACGACGGAACTTGCCAACCTCACTCGAACGAGCCGATGCATTATTTGCAAGCTTTCAGACTCTACAAAGAGAAACTCCGGTCTCGATAAGAGACATAATTGCCAAAGGAGAGCTAAGGGTATCGCCGCAGTTGGATATCAAAGAAGAAGATATTCAAAGATGGAATAGAATCTTGAAAGAGATCTTTCGCTACGAGACTGTTCGCGTGAGCTGGGCTGAAGTTTTCACACCATCGCATCTGCTGAAAAACGAAGAGTTCCTTTATAAACAAGTATTGGGCGGGTCAACGAAGTAAATCTAAACAGAAAAACCAAAGAGGCAAAATTCCCATTTTTTTGTCTCTTTTTTATTTCCACTCGAGAGTTTTTCTCTCGGGGTTTTGGTTGTGGTATAATTTAATAAAAGACAATTTAATCACTCTAATTAGAAATAACTTTATGGAGACTGTAGACAAAGAAATAAATCTACATTTGGGTAAAATGTTTTATTCTTTTAATTGGGTGGGGGATGTGGAAAACTTACTTGACTTGCTTTTTTGGGAGTTTAGTGGTAATATAGTAGTATCAACGCCCTACCCAGCCATTCGGTCCGGTAGGGTTTTAAATTAAATGGAAACCATTCTTTTTATAGATTGGGAAAATTTTAAAAAGAAATTAGAAAGTGTCTTTGAAAGAGAGGGGGTTGAAAGAAAATTCAAGTGGTGTGAGTATGATTTTTTAGGTTTGTTTAATCAAGTGCTTCAAGGGATAGAAATCGATCGAAAAATCTTTTATGCCGCTAGAATAACTATTCATCCTCTCACCGAAGAAAAATCGAAAGAATTGGTAGAAGAACAAAGATTATTAAAAACCTATCTCGAAAGACAAGGTTTCGAATTTATTCTCGGAGGAAGAGTGAGAGGAAATATTATTATCAATCGCAAAGGAAAAGAATCGGTTATTTTTAAAGAAAAAGGTGTAGATGTTCAAATAGCTGTAGACATGCTAAATATGGCTTGCGATGGCGAATTAAAAACAGCCATTTTAGCAAGTTCAGACTCCGATCTTCAACCAGCTATCAGATCGCTAAGAAAAAGGAATGTTGAATGTATTTATTTAGGCTTCGAAATGGAACCAAATAAAGGATTAACTTATACTACTTCAAGAACAATTTTGATAAGAAATTCAGAAGTTTTAAAATTCCTACCGTCAAAATTGTTTTAATAATTAAGGATTAATGCTTACGGACGGCTAAGAACTGGTATCTCAAAATATTCTTTCGTAGTACTCTAGTAGATTTGAATGTCGTCCGTCCCGCGTAGCAAATTCGATAACTCAGTGCAAGCTAACAAAAAAACCCATCGCTGGGCAATTTTTATTTCCTTAATTATTTGTTACAATAGAAATAGGTTTTAATTATCCACACTATATCTATTGACAGACATATAGCATATATGCTATATAGAGGTAGTGTGGCTTTGATTAATGAATCGTCAAGACGAATATAAAGTTTATTATTATCGGAATAGCCATACCAAACGAGTTCCAGTTTTAGAATATACTCAGAATATACCAACAAAAGATAAGGCAAAAATCGCAGCCTATATCACTCTTCTTCGTGATTACAAAGGACAACTTGATGAACCATATAGTCGTTATATTCGCTCGGGTATTCGGGAATTGCGTATAGATTTCGCCCGTAATAGACATCGCATTTTCTACATAACAGTAGAGGGAAAGAAAATAATTCTTCTTCGCGCTTTTCTTAAAAAGACGCCAAAAACCCCAGAGCAAGAGATTGTTCGGGCTCTTAATAACTTTGAGGATTATAAAATTAATAAAAATCTTATAGAATATGAACCCCGTTAGAAATTCTGTACTAACAGGATTTATAATCGGGGTATCATATAAGCAAAATTTATGAAAATTTCTAACGGGGTGAAAAAGAAACATAAAAAAGTTGTATATCTATCTTTTGAGCGCTATTTAGCTCAACAGATGAAGAATAAAGCATTTCGAAAGGCTTATGAAGAAGAAAGCCAGCGTCTTGAAATTGCTTATCGGATTCTTCAATTACGAAAAAAACAAAAGCTTAGCCAGAAGGAACTAGCTCGCAAACTAGATACTACTCAAAGCACAGTTGCTAGAATGGAAGCGGGGCAGCAGAATTTCACTACTGATACTCTTCAAAAAATTGCCTCGGCTCTTGACCGTGACCTTAAAATTGAATTTGTTAAATAACCTACTCGAAAGAGGAAATCCCAATTTTCCGCCCGAGACCCCGCACCAAAGCAAAGCTCGGTGCGGGGCATGGTTTTTCTCTCGGGATTTGTTTAAGTAATCAGTATCGAGTAGTGATTAGTTGAAAAAGGACTTCCAATTTAATCGACGGCCGTATACGAAGTTGGGAAAAACCTGAATAAAGTACAACTCACTACAGGGTAAAAGAAATTAACGCAAGAACTGTCTATGATTGGGCAGTTTTTGCATACCCAGTAGAGCAAGTTCGAAGAATATCTCCATATAAAATATCTAACAAAGAGTAAGAAAAATCTTTTTATCAGTCCTGTCTTCTCAGCTAAAAATTCGAACTTGTCATACTGGGCTTAGAAAAATTTTGAATTGGTCAGTTGTGGAAAACTCCTACTAAAGGGGCTTGAATTTTTTTGATAGAAAATTATAATTATAAATTGTAATTGCTAACCAATTTGATAATAATATCGCTCGGCAGGCTGTTCAGGGAGCACGCAGTTGGCTAAAGTGCTAATACAAAACTTTTTTCCAGCCACTGCTATTTCTCGCCAAGCCTTATTTAACCTAAAATAAATTCGGAGTCCATTCGGGGCTCGGCTGCGAAATGCTCCCTTCACAGCCCGCTTTCGCTCAAAAGATTTTTGTTAGCGAATTGATCAGATATAAAATTATGGAGAAAACTGAAGAAAAAATTGAAAAAATGGCTTGGCAGGCAATGAAAGAAGAGGACGTTTTAAAGGAATTGAAATCAAGCAAAAATGGCTTGACCAATGAAGAGGCAAAAAAGAGATTGGCTGAATACGGACCAAATGAATTGAAAAAGGTAAAGAAAAGAGGACTTTTGAAAATGTTTTTTGATGAATTCAAGGATGTTTTTGTTTTGTTGTTGATAGTAGCAACCATTTTTTCGGCTTTTATTGGCTATTATGAATCCCGCCGAGAGCCGGGAAAAAGTTTTTTGGAAACTTACACCGATTCGATCACTATTTTAATTATTATTTTTTTAGTGGCTATTTCTGGTTTTGTCCAAGAATATCGGGCCGAAAGAGCTCTGGAGGCATTAAAAAAATTGGCCGCCCCAAAAGCCAGGGTTTTTAGAGAAGAAAAAGAACTTTTCATTCTGGCCAAAGAGGTAGTTCCCGGAGACATTTTGCTTTTGGAAGCCGGAGATAAAATCCCGGCCGATGCCAGATTATTAGAAATCGTTGATTTGAAGTTGGATGAAGCAATTTTGACCGGAGAATCAAACCCGGTGACCAAAGAGTTGACTGTTTTGAAGGAAGAGACGCCATTATCTGAAAGGAAGAATATGATTTTTAGCGCCACCCATATTGCCTATGGCCGAGGAAAAGCGATAGTCACTGCTACCGGAATGGAAACCGAATTTGGAAAGATTGCCCGAATGGTTCAAGAAACTGAAGAGGAAGAAACTCCCCTTCAGAAAAAATTGGATAAATTTGCCAAGAAAATTGCCCGAATTGTGATTGTTTTGGGAGTGATTATCTTTTTTTTGGAAATTTTTTCTGAGGGACTAAAAATTAAGGCCTTTTTAGATTCCTTTATGACGGCAGTGGCTTTGGCAATTTCAGTAGTGCCCGAGGGTTTGCCAGCCATTGTTACAATTGGTTTGGCTTTGGGAGCCAGAGAATTTGCTAAAAGAAATGCCATCATCAGAAGATTATCTTCGGCCGAAAGTTTGGGTTCGACAACCGTCATTTGTTCCGATAAAACTGGAACCTTGACCAAAGGAGAAATGACGGTCAGAAAAATTTATCTCAATGGAAAAATCATTGAAGTGAGCGGGGTAGGTTATACGCCTGAAGGAAAATTTATTTTCGATGGCAAAGAAATTAATCCCAAAGAAGAGGGAAATCTTGCCCTTTTGCTAAAAATTGGCTTAATTTGCAGCAATGCCAGATTACAAAAAAATGAAAATTATTACATTGTTGGCGATCCAACCGAGGGGGCTTTAATCTGTGCTGCAGCCAAAGCAAGTTTTTGGCAAGAAAATCTGGAAAAAGAATATCCCAGAAAATATGAAGTGCCTTTTACTTCCGAAAGAAAAAGAATGAGTGTCGTCAATTTGACTCCTCAAAAAGAAATTTTTGTTTTTTCCAAAGGGGCGCCGGAAATAATTTTGGAAAGATGTAATCGCTTTTTAAGAGACGGCGCGGAAATCAAACTGAATGAAAAAGAGAGAGAAAAAATTTTAAAAGTTAATGAAAACTTGGCCAGCCAGGCCTTACGAGTTTTGGCAATGGCTTATAAAAAATTGCCAGCCGGAATTGAAAAATTCGAAAATAAGGAATTAGAAAATGACTTGGTCTTCGTTGGTTTGGAAGGAATGATTGATCCGGCCAGAGAAGAAGCCATTTTGGCTGATAAAAAATGCCGGCAAGCCGGAATAAAAACCATAATGATTACCGGAGACCATAAATTAACTGCCATCGCCATTGCCAAAGAAATTGGAATTTTCAAAGAAGGGGATTTAGTTTTAACCGGTCAGGAATTGGACAAAATGTCAGATGAAGATTTCGAAAAAATTGTTGAAAAAGTAACTGTTTATGCCAGAATGTCGCCTGAGCACAAGTTAAAAATTATCAAGGCCTGGAAGAAAAAAGGTGAAATTGTGGCAATGACCGGTGACGGAGTTAATGATGCCCCGGCTGTAAAGAAAGCCGATGTGGGAATTTCCATGGGCCAGACCGGAACCGATGTGACCAGAGAGGCATCGGATATCGTTTTGGCTGATGACAACTTTGCCACTATTGTCAATGCCGTCGAGCAGGGGAGAATTATTTACAATAACATTCGAAAATATGCCCGATTTTTAATGGCTTGCAATTTTGATGAGGTTTTGGTCATTGGTCTTTTTGCCATTTTGGCGGGAATTTTTGGCGAAAAATTGTTTCCTTTGCCTTTAATTCCGGCCATGCTTTTGTGGATAAATTTAGTGACCGACGGCGCGCCGGCCGTTGCTTTGGCAACCGATCCTTCGGATGAAGATGTGATGAAAAGGCCACCCCGAAATCCAAAGGAAGGAATTTTATCCGGAATGATTTTTTTTATAATTGTTTCCTTTTTGCTCCAGTCAATTGGAACCTTGCTGGTTTTTTCTTTGGAATATTATTTATTCCCGGGAACAAAAATGTCAGAAGTGCCGGTCCATTGGCTCTCTTTACCTTTAAACGACCCGCAGAGAGAAGAATTTCGGCTTTTGGCTTTAAACGAAGCCAGAACCGTCGTCTTTGTCCAGGCGGCAATGTTTGAACTTTTTGTCGTCTGGAATTGCCGTTCCGAAAAGCACAGCGTTTGGAAAATGGGGAAAAGGGCACTGAAAAATAAATTTTTTGTCATTGCTGAAGTAATCTCAGTTTTCGCCACTATGGGAATTTGCTATCTTCCAGTAACTCAAAAAATGTTCCACATCATCCCTCTGGGACCGGCTGATTTGGCCTACGTTCTCTTTGTTGCCAGCTGGGGATTCTTTGTTTTGCCAGAACTCTTTATGGGTAAAAAATTCTTAAAATGGCAATAAGAAAAGTTAAAAACCTCATTTCATTTTTCATGCTTTAAAAGAGGTACGGCTTTGAAATATTTTGCTTTCCACTCGTAATTGTTTTGTAAGAAGTCAATTTTTTTCATCCTCAACTTTATTGCGTCATCAATCTCAAAAAGATTAATAAAGTTCCCAATCCCAGAAAATTCCGCCACATTATAACCGCACTTGACCGCAAAATAGGTGTTATTGAAAATACAGATTAAGTCAACCCCGGCAATTTTTCCACCAACCTTCATCGTGAGCATCCTCGTCTGATATGATTTCCCAGCCAATTCAATTACTTTCTCAAATGTTTTTATTCTTCTTGAATCTTCCCAATCGGCCCTTTCTCCCCTTTGATAAAATCTATTTTTTGCCAATTCAACAAGATATTTAAAATCGGAAAAATTGTTAATAACAATCTGGGGATTTTGCTTCAAAATTCTATTCCGATCCTTTCTTAAATTCCTCCTTTTGTTTTTCTTTAGGGTCATTAAAAATTCCTCATGATTTTTGAAATTTTCCAAATTTAAAATATATTTTGGCTCATCTTCTTGAAATGGAATTTTAAAAATTAAATCACCCAAACCCTCCGTTGAGATGGCATTTAAATAAAGAGGGGAAGGGGCAGCCGAAATTAAAATTGGAATATAATTTTTGTCTTTGACATAAAAACTTATTTCCTCTTGCCAATCGCTTCCGAACCAAACAAATCTTTTTTTGTTTTTGTTGTAGAAATTGTTATTTTCATACCAAAGTGGCAAAACTCCCAAATTTTCGCCATTTTTTTTCAGCAAGAGAAAATGGGGGTGATATTTGTAGCCCAAATAAAATGCATATCGAAATTCCCAGGTATCAAAAAGATTTCTCATCGGCGAAAATTCCTGCCAGAGTTTATAACATTGATCGAGATCAGAAATTACTTCGATCTTTAAAAAATTTCCAACAAAAAAAGAGCCTATTTTCTTTCCGGGTTCTAATTTTAAACTATCCGGAGGATCTTCTTCTTTTTCAATTTTTGAATCTTGACGATTGTCAGGAGAGAAATCTCCCATATATTATAAAAATAATAGCATAGCAAAAAATCTTTTCAAGCCAAATCTTATTCAATTCTCTTCGTATATTCACCGGTTTCGGTGTTAACTTCGACTGTGTCTCCTTGTTTGATAAAAAGAGGAACAGAAATTTTTGCTCCGTTTTCCAAAGTCACTAATTTCGTTCCTGGCTGGGCTCTTTCGCCTTTTACGCCAGGCGGGGCTTCAATAACTTTCAATTGAACTTTTATTGGCAGAGAAACATTAATGACTTTTTCCTCAAAAATCATTCCTTGAACAATTTGTCCTGGCTTTAAAAACTTTGAACCTTCGCCAATTTGTTCTAAAGTTAAATCAAACCTTTTTGAAGGATTATCTTTTTCAGAAAAAAAATATCTTCCTTGATGGGAATACAAAAATTTTGCCTCAAATTTCGAAATTTCCGCTTCCTCAAAGGCATCTCCTTGTTGAAAATTCCGCATCAATAAATTGCCGGTAATCAAATTCCTCAGTTTCGTTTGTAAAACCACCCTTCTCTGTGCCATTTTCAAAGGCCTCGCCTCTAAAACCTCATATGGCTCACCATCAATAATAATTTGAACACCTTTTTTAAAATCAGAATAACTTATCATAATTCGATTATGAATTATTAATTATATATTATTAATTATTATTTATTTTTTGATTCTCCACTCAATATCCGATTCCTTGCCGGCAAATTCCAACCATTCTCCATCAGGCGAAATCACATACCACTTTCTTTTTGTCTCCGACCAAACCATCGGATTTCCTTTATAATATGGTTTTTTAACGATTTCTTTTGGTTTCAATCTGTCTAATTCTAACCATTTTTTAAAAACCGTTTCAATAGCATAATCCAAATCTCTCGACTTTGCCCATTCGGCCACTTTGGAAATGGCTTCTTTTGCTTTTTCCACCGAGCCCGTTAATTCTAATAACTGTTTAGCCGGTTTGGTAAATCTTGAATAAATTATTTTTTCTTTTTTAGCATTTTTTTTAAGTTCTTGCAAAGAAAGTCCTTTGGTTTTGAAATAGTGGGTGACTATTGAACGAATAGCCGTTTTTTCTTTCAATTCTTCATAATATTTTATTTTCCCTTTTTTCAAATATTCTTCAATTTTTTTGGCAATACTTTTCCCGACGCCTGGTATACCGTCGATGGCTTTCAACCCTCCTTTTTTATAAAGGGTTAAAAGGTCCTCTTTTGAATTTTCTATTCCATCAGCTGCTTTTCGATAAGCCCTGGGTTTAAAAGCCACGCTATTTATTTCCAACATTTCGGCTATTTCTTTTAAAATTTTGGCAATCTCTTGGTTTGTCATAATTCTACGAATTACGAATTTAATCGAATTACGAATAATTTTTAAGCGAGGCAAGTAGTTTCAATGTCTGAGGGCAGTTGCCGAGGGGGACATCCCTGTAGTAGAAGCTTCGCTTCACTACGGGACTTCGCTTCGCAGCCGAGCCCCCTGAGGATTTTGAATTTTCTTTTAAGATAGGTAAGGCTCGGCGAGAAATAGCAACGGCGGAAAACAACTTTACTTTACCAATAAAGCCGATTGCGTGTCACCCGAGGCAACCTGCCCGAAGACAATTCCCTGAAATCAACTTGCCAAGCGGTCTTATTTAAATCGTTTTTAAAATTTCTCGATAAAAATTTTTAGCTTTTTTTAATTCTTTCTTTCCTTTTTCTGTAATTTTATAAATTCTTCTTCTCTCTTTCAATCCACTTTTAACAAAACCATTCCCTTCCAAACGATAAAGCACCCGATAGGGAGTGATGAGACCCGGCCGAAAATCGAAATTTTTCTCAATCAAAGAGCGAATCTCCCAACCATAAATTTCCCGCTCTCTGAGCAAAGACAAAATATAAATCCAGAGATTTTCCTTAGTATTTGATTTTTGAAGACGTTCAAAAGGCAACATAAAACTACACGAATTTATATGCGCCCCGGAAGTAGAAAGGAACTTTCACTTCGGGGCTGTCCCGTAGTGAGCTCTGCTCTACTACGGGGCGAATTACATTCGAATTATATGCGAATAATGAGTTTTCCACAATCCTCTGCTTGACAGGTTATTTTACCGGCGTAAAATAGTTTAAGAGAGATAGAAAAACACTATTTGAATTTATCTTAAAATAATTTAAAAACTATGTCAAAGTCAAATCCACCCTTAAAAATTGAACCGCCCGAAGGAAAACTCGGGGTTTTGCTTCCGGGATTAGGGGCAGTAGCAACCACATTTATAGCCGGAGTGCTGGCAATAAGAAAAGGTATTGAAAAACCAATTGGCTCAATTACCCAGATGCAGACTATTCGGCTTGGGAAAAGAACAGAAAAAAGAACACCTTTAATTAAAGATTTTGTTCCTTTAGCCGATTTAAAAGATCTCGTTTTTGGTGCTTGGGATATTTTTAAAGATGATTGTTATGAGTCGGCGAAAAAAGCCGGAGTTCTGGATATAAATTTATTAGAAAAATTCAAACCAGAATTAAAAAAAATAAAACCAATGAGAGGAGCATTTGATAGAAGTTATGTCCGAAATCTTGATGGCAATTTTATAAAATGGGGGAACAGATGGGAAATGGCGCAAAAACTCATTAAGGATATTCGAAAATTCAAGAAAAAAAATAAATGTGAGCGTTTAGTGATGATCTGGTGTGGAAGCACTGAAGTTTATATAGAAAGGCATAAAGTTCACAATTCAATAAAAAATTTTGAAGACGGTCTAAAAAAGGATTCCAAATTCATTTCTCCAAGTATGATTTATGCTTATGCGGCAATAAAAGAAGGGATTCCCTTTGCCAATGGTTCTCCTAATTTGTGTTGCGATATTCCGGCCTTAGTTGAGCTCTCCAAAATTACCAAAACGCCAATAACAGGAAAAGATTTTAAAACCGGCCAGACCTTATTAAAAACAATAATTGCCCCGGGGCTCAAAGCCAGAATGCTTGGGCTTAAGGGCTGGTTTTCGACAAACATTTTAGGCAACAGGGATGGCCTAGTCCTGGATGACCCAATGTCATTTAAGACAAAAGAAAAATCAAAATTGTCAGTTTTAGAAGGCATATTCCAACCCCATCTTTATCCTGAATTATATGGCAAAATAGATCACAAAGTAAGAATTAATTATTATTTGCCAAGGGGTGACAATAAAGAGGCCTGGGATAATTTAGATATATTTGGCTGGCTGGGATATCCAATGCAAATGAAAATTAACTTTTTGTGCCGCGATTCTATCTTAGCAGCACCCCTTGTTTTGGACTTAGTTTTATTTCTTGACCTTGCCAAAAGAGCAGGACTGAGCGGAATTCAAGAATGGCTGAGTTTTTATTTCAAGTCACCCCAAACTGCCAAAGGACTTTATCCAGAACATGACCTCTTTATTCAATTAACTAAATTAAAAAACACCCTCAGATGGATGATAGGTGAAGAATTAATTACCCATCTTGGTAGAGAATATTACGATACCTAAAAATTAGATGATAAAATATTGATTTTTAAAGATCTATTTGTTATATTAGAAATAGCATCATTAAAAAGGAGGTGAGAAAATATGCCAAGAATTGTTAGAAGTGATTATTTAATGGCTCCTGACGATGCCGATTTGGGAAGAAGAAAAAAAGAAGAGGTAAAAAGGGCAATAAAAGGATTGAAAGAAAAAAAGAAATTGAGGAAAAAAGAAGAAAAGAAAAATCGAAGAAAAAAGCTCATTAAAAATTAGGTGGGAAAAGTAATGACGGATAAGAAAAAGATATGTGACCGATGTGAAATAGAACTGAAATGTTTAGGGAAAATGGACAAACGTAGTAATATTAGTCTTTGGGGTTGCCCGAAATGCAAAACCGTTTATTTTAATGAAGGTGTCTAAAAAACGAGGCGGCAGAAAAAGCCGCTTTTTTTATTAATTATGTTTTATTAATTATTTGTTATTTGTTATCGGTATTTTTCAACTGTAAATTTGTAGATTAAAATTTTTTCTCTAGCAGGGTCAATTCCTCCTTTTTGGCAGGCAATAGAAATTTGTTGTTCAATTGTGTCTATTCCTTCTAAATCGGGAAGTAAAAGCCCTGTCTTTGCCACAAAATGGCCGTCGAAAACAACATCGCCAGATGAAGAAATTGGCACCGTTTTTACAATTATTCCATATTTTTTGGGGTCGAGTTCTTTAATATCCTTAACTAATTCTGGTTCATTCAAGATATAAACAGTATAAGAAAGATAGGGGAGTTCCTCGTTTTCAACTGGCCCAAATCGATAATCTTCAGTGGCAGCGGCAATGGAATTATAGATGATTTCTTCGGCAATATGCTTTCGGGTGGGTAAATAAGTACCGATACAGCCCCGTAAATTTCCATTTTTTTCAATTGTGACAAAAGTTCCGGCTTTCCGTTTCAAAAATTCTTTTGGCAAATCGTCGGGCGGAGAAATAATTTTTCCTTCGTTAATATAGGTTTCGACGGTTTTTTTCACAAGCTCAACTAAATTCATGGTTAATAAAGATGGAAGAAAAATAAAATTAAAAAGGAAATTATGGGGACTGAAATATTGTCATCGATTATCTCAGTTTTTTCAACTAAAGTAGCAAAAAGAGCAGCTAAAATTCCAACAAAACCCATTTTTGAACCAATTAAAGCACAAATCAAAAACATAGCCAAAGAACCTTCCCAGGCCTTTATTCTTCTTTTATATTTTAAATTTCTGACAACACCGGACAATCCATCACCGAAAGACATAAAAAGAGCCGGTATCACGCCTAACCAAAAAGTTTTATCAAAAAACCAACCAATGAGAATCGAAAGTCCCCACATTAGAGAAAAATTTACTTCGTGAACATTTGTTTTAAGTTGAAACCATTGATAAATTTTCTTTTTTCTATGAGGCAAATAAGTATAAATTGCCAAAATTAAAGCCGATAAAAATGGTAAAAATGGTTCTTTAAATAAAAAAGGGACTAAAAGAGCAGTAATTCCTGAGGCAAAAATATGAATGATTTTTCTACCAAAATAAGTTGCCGAATCCGGCGGATAACCTTTTTTTACTGCTAAATTATAAACCCACCGCGAAAGATATTTCATTACAAACAACA
>Ga0210016_1003270_pt1 | contig 14357 bp, 18 predicted proteins | sample CryGeyCG2014_300_FD_185454 | JGI IMG/M metagenome (GOLD analysis project Ga0210016, IMG submission 185454) | Groundwater microbial communities from aquifer - Crystal Geyser CG02_land_8/20/14_3.00 (SPAdes) (version 2) | ecosystem: Environmental > Aquatic > Deep subsurface > Groundwater | place... | reverse complement strand
GTCATCGTCAGACTTCGCAAAATGCTTTTCGCCGTAGCTGGGCTACGGCCTCAAAACATTTTGCTCGTCTTCCTCGCCTCGCTCGAAAATCTAAAATTTCGCTACGAAATAGTTTTGCAACCATCTCTAACAATTATGACATTATCGCTTTTTTTCCAAAGGGAAGTCAAAAGCATTTAATTTGGACGATATCAGAGTTCCCCAGTTGGTAGAGCTAGAGCATCGCAAAAGATGCGAAAATGTGCCCTCTGTGATTAATGGAAAATTTTTTAAGACAAAATTCAATGACAAAGGAAAAAATCCCGGAGATGTCTGGGGCGACATTAAGCAACTCACTTATAAATCAAAAGAATTGGTTGGCAGAGAGTTCTTAAATACTATTCAGAAACCAGTTAAATTGATAGAAAGAATTATAAAAGCCAGCTCAAAAGAAGGCGATTTGGTGTTAGATCCTTTTGCTGGTCTTGGCACAACTTTTGTAGCTTGTAAAAATACCAACCGAAATTTTATTGGTTTTGAAATAAACCAAAAATTTGTTGATATAGCCAACAAAAGAATAGGCGATACGCAACAAGGAAAAATAATTGATTTGTTTTCCCTGTTATCGCAAGAGTGGAGGCAAAGCAAAATGGAAAAATTGTTTATCAAAAATAACTACATCAATAAAATATGCAAATTACTTGGCGCGGGCAATCCTGTTTTGAGATAACAGTTAAAAATAAAGAAAATGGCGAAACCACCATTGTTTTTGATCCTTTTGCCGAGGAGGCGGGCTTGAAGTTGCCCAAACTATCCGCTGATATTTTATTAGTGAGCCATAATCACGCTGACCACAATAATGTTAAGGCGGTTGGGGGCGATTATTTTTTAATTGATTCAGCGGGCGAATACGAAATTAAAGATGTTTTTGTTCAGGGTATTAAGGCCTGGCATGATAATCAAGGCGGCAAAGAAAGGGGCGAAGTAATGATTTATAAAATAGAGGCCGAGGGCATTAAAGTGTGCCATTTGTCGGACTTGGGGCAAAAGGAATTAACCAGCGAACAACTGGAACAAATTGGCGATATTGATGTGTTGTTTTTGCCAGTGGGGGGCAAGTATACCATTGACGCTAAGGATGCCTCGGAAATTGTCAGCCAGATTGAACCCCGCATAGTTATCCCCATGCATTATAAATTGCCCAACCAAAAAACTGACATAGACGGCGTGGAGAGGTTTTTGAAAGTAATGGGCGAGGTGGCCATTCAGCCCGAGAAAAAATTGAAAATCACGGCTAAAAATCTGCCAGCTGAAGAAACAAAAATTATTATTTTAGAGCCGTAAAAATATGAAGGCAAAACCTGATTTTGAAAAAATAAAAGAAATAGCAGGAGATGGGCGTAAAATAATTACTGGCCATAGCGGGGAGGCCTGGTTTGATTACAAGGCCGAAAAAATGGCTCAAGAAAATGGCATCACTAAGGAAGCGGCGCAAAGAAGTATCTTGACAAAACGGCATCTTAAATTCGGAGAGTTTATTAATCATGGAGCGGTAAGCAAAACTGAAATTAAAAACAAACAAGACGAAAAGAAAGACGAGATAGGATCAGTGAAAAAGAAAGAGCTTAAGGGCAAGGTTTTGTTTTATCGCTCCAAAGAAGCTAAAAGAATAGATTCGGCCCTTAAGGGAAGTTTGAAAGGGGGAAACCTAAAGAATTTGCAAAAGAATTGCGAACCGCTCTATAAGGGTGTAGGCAACAAGGAAAATCCTGTTCAGGCCGATCTAAGCAATCAAACTGAAATTAAGAGTGTTTATGAAAAAAAATACATAAAATATGCTCCTGTAGAAGGCGCCCCTAAAGAAAAGGCAAAAAAGAAAGAATTTACAGAGGGCTTAGAAGCGCTGGCCAAAAGTGCGGCTGAACAATTGGAGGTTTTGAAGATATTAAATGAGCGGGTCAAAGATAAGTTATCTATTATAGAAGATTCGCCTGATCGCGATAAAAAATTACAAGAGTTGATAACGGCTGACCCGGAGCTTGGGGCTGATTTATTTAAGATAATGGAAATTAATAAACATTTGAGGAAAGAAGAAAAAAGATGGCAAAGAGATATGGCTTTACCTATGCGTTTTAGGGAAGCCGGGCAAAGCATTAAAGAAGATATGGGCCGAGGGTTTTTCACTTCTTTAGTTCTTTTCACGGGGAGGTTTTTCAAGATCGCTTGGCAAAGCGCTTTTCTAAAAGGCAAAAAACCAGAAGAAAAAATGAGACATTTTTTCAAAGAATTAACTAAAGAAACCCTTGAGACAGTTGGCGCTGAGCTTTATTATGTTGGCAGGACTAGCGGTAAGGTTGTCCAAGTAGGCGTGGCTGGCGCGGGTAAGGTTGCTAACATTAATCGTCAGAGTATTGAGGAAGGCATTAAAAAAGCTGAAAAATTTCGCGACGAGACAGCGACATTGTTAAGAAAAGCATTAAAAGAAGCAACTAATGACCGAAGCATGGATACAACTAATTAAATCGCCGCTTTTAACGCCGATAGAACAGGAGTCGCTTTTGGCGTTGCTGGAAAAACAGGACGCTGATGAACAATTTTTTGAGCAGTTTAAGGCCGTTATTGTGGCTGTAGCCAAACGAGAGGCCAATCAGGCCCGTCTTGCTTTGGAAAAATTTCACCAGCAAACCGAGCTGGCCAAAGAAGGACTATTTGAAAAGAAAGAAAAACTATGGCAAACTACTCAAGAGAAGCTGGCTCAAATAGCCATTGATGATATCCAAAACCGTGAAGAAATTTTACAAAATTATCATCAGCAAGTGGCTGGTCTTTGGCAGGAGCTGGAAGAAAAGAGCCATAAGATGGCGGCGGCTATTTTGAGCGAGCAAATTAAATCAGCTAATTAAATGAGCATCATTGATAAAATCAAAAAGCAAGAGCCAACAAGAAGGCGGGCTATTGTTTTGGCAATTTTAGCGGTTTTGGCTTTGCCCTTGCTTTGGGTGGTTTTTAATAATTTTCAAGCAAGAGCCAATATCTTAAGGCAAAATCAAGAGGCTGGCTTAAATAATTTGTCATTGCCCGAATTACCGCTGGAAACCACGCAGGATTGGGAGAATGTTCAGCAAGATAAAGAAAATGCCGACCAATTTTATTCGGATATGGCCGCCTTGCGAGACGCTTCTTCCTCGTCAACTTCCACGCCAACCACTACTAACGAATATAATGTTGACGAGCAAATAATTAATGCGCCCGAAGGTTATTGAAGTTTGCCAGCGTCCAGACCTCTTTTAACTTCAGCCGTCCCCCGGCCTCTCTTAAATTGTAAAAACATTATAAAAGTTTTTAAAAGGTCGGGAGACGGTAGAGGTATTTAAGAGAGGTCTGGGCGCGGTTAAGAGATATGGTTAGAGAAAAAAATCAGAATAACGAAAAAGCAAAAGATGAAAATAAAGAGGTGGGCTACATCAAGCCTCGAGAAATTACTGCTGAAATGCAGGAGAGTTATTTGGATTACGCCATGAGCGTAATTGTCTCGCGAGCCTTGCCCGATGCGCGGGACGGTCTCAAGCCCGTGCACCGTAGAATACTTTATGCGATGTATGATATGGGCTTGCGAGCCAATGTCAAATTCCGCAAATCAGCTACGGTAGTTGGAGAATGTTTTGTTAAAGATACGAATATTTTAACAGAGCAGGGCATCAAGCCAATCCAAGATATTTGCTCTGGTGATCGGGTTTTTACTCAAAATGGAATTAAGGCGGTCTCCCAGCTTTATGAAATGCCCGAGAGGCCTTTGTTGAAGGTGATTTTGGATAATGGGCTTTCAAATGTAGCTACTCTTTCGCAAAAGTTTAAGGTTTTGAATTCAGATTGGAATTTTATTTGGAAAGAAGCTAAGGAGTTGACTGAAAATGATTTTGTTGTAATTAAGGCGGATTACCCCGATATTAAAAGTAAGGCGCGATTAAAGCAAATAGAAAAAGGCCAACCTCAATATCTAAATGAAAATTTAGCATATTTTTTAGGGCTTTTTGTTTCAGAGGGCTCAATTTCAAATGATTATGGCAAGAAAAAATATCCCCGCATTAGTATTGCTAATAACGATAGAGGTATTATTGAAAAAGCAGCCACTGTTTTAGAAAAAGAATTTTTCTATTCTCCCACTATTGAGGCTAAACAATATCAAATTAACAAGCGAAACGGCGATTTGTTAACGCATACAACATACTGCATAAGAATTGATCGTAAAGCTATCAATGATTTTTTTGTTCTTAATTTTGGGTTGGCTGGAAAGAAGGCTTTAACCAAAGAAATACCCACGCAAATTTTTATTTCGCCAAAAACGGTTATTTTTTCATTGATTAGCGGGTTGATTGATGGCGATGGCTCAATCCATAGTAAGAGAAAAAATATTCACTATGGCTCTATCTCTGAAAAATTAGTAGACCAGTTGATGATTATTCTTTTATCGCAAGGCATATTTAGCCATAAACTTGCTCATAAGTGTTCGGGGAAAAATAATCAAGTTTTAGGAAGAGTTGTGAAAAATATCCACAAGTTTTATTATTTGGAAATTCATGGCGATAATTCAGTAAAGCTATCATTGAACTTACAGCTTGGCAGTAAAGACAAAGATTTACGAGCGAAGAGATTAATATCAGAAAAATTTACTGGACAGGGTTTTAATACTTATGACCTTATTCCCTATGGATCAAAAATGCTTTTTGGAGAGTTAAGTGAAAATCATTTAGGAGGAGGGTGGTATCAGGATGCGGCTGGAGATAAGTTTAGAGTGGGGATAAAACATAGGGCTGGTTGTAAAATTAGGTATTGCGCTGATTTAATGGAAAAACCTTTAAGAAAAACACAGGTGATTGATTGGGGAATCCAAGAAAAGCTTAGCAAGATTGGCTCGCCGCTTTTTGAATTTTTAGATAATGTCATTAAAAATAAAATTTATTTTTTAAGAGTTTCTTCTATAGAAAAAATTGCTTCGGAAAAAACTTATGATTTTCAGGTAGAGCAAGAACATGAATTTGTTGCCAATGGTATGGTTGTCCATAATTGCCTTGGCAAATATCATCCGCACGGCGATATGGCGGTTTATGACTCTATGGTGCGCATGGCGCAAGATTTTTCTCTGAGATATCCGCTGGTTAAGGGGCAGGGCAATTTTGGATCGGTTGACGGAGATAATGCGGCCGCATCGCGTTATACTGAAGCGAAAATGTCGCCTATTGGCGAGGAAATGTTGGCTGATATTGAAAAAGACACGGTTAATTTTATTGCCAATTATGATGGCACTCGAACCGAGCCGGCTGTTTTACCCTCTCCCTTGCCCCAGCTTTTATTGAATGGTTCTTTTGGCATTGCCGTGGGCATGGCCACTAGTATTCCTACTCATAATGTTAGCGAGGTTTTACAGTCCACTATCCATCTTTTAGAAAATCCGGGAGCAACCACCGAGGACTTGTTTCAATTTTTTCAGGGCCCGGATTTTCCCACTGGCGGTATTATTTATGGCAAAAAAGATATCATCGCGGCCTACTCGCAGGGCAAGGGCCCCATTTTAACTCGGGGCAAAGCCGAGATTGAAGAAACCAAAAAAGGCAACTCCATCATTGTTATCACGGAAATTCCTTTTCAGGTGCAAAAATCCGCCTTAGTGATGCAAATGGCTAAATTAGTGGAAGACAAAAGAGTTGAGGGCATCAAAGACATCAGAGATGAATCGGGCCGAGATGGTATGCGCATTGTCATAGAGCTGAAAAAAGAGGCCTTTCCTAAAAAAACACTCAACGCGCTTTTCAAATACACCGACCTGCAAAAGACCTTTCACTTAAATATGATTGCCTTGGTTGATGGTATCCAGCCCAGAGTGTTGGGGCTGGTTGATGTTTTGAGTTTTTATCTTAAGCACAAAGAAGAAGTGGTGGTGAGGCGCACTAAATTTGACTTGCAAAAAGCCAAAGACCGAGCCCACATTTTAGAGGGATTGATGATAGCCCTAAAAAACATAGACGAAGTCATCAAGGTAATCAAGCAATCAGCCAGCCGCGAGGACGCTAAAATAAATTTGCAGAAAAGGTTTAAGTTCACCGACATTCAGGCCGTAGCCATTTTAGAAATGCGCTTGGCGCAGTTGGCCAAGCTGGAGCGGGATAAAATTGAAAAAGAATTGGCTGAAATTGAGCAGTTGATTAAAGAATTAAATTTAATTTTAAGCAATCCCAAAAAATTAAAGGGACTGATTAAAAGCGAGCTGGCGGCTATGGCTGAAAAATATAAAGATATTCGGCGCACCAAAGTAATGGCGGGCAGAATGGGTGAAATTGGCGATGAGGATTTAATTCCGCAGGAAGAGGCCATTATTACTATTACCCAAGGCGGGTTTATTAAACGAATGAAGTCCTCGGCGTATCACACGCAAAAGCGAGGGGGTAAGGGCGTGGCGGGTATGGAAGTGAATGAAGAAGACATTGTGGAGCATTTTGTGGTGGCTAACACTTTGGACAAAATGATGTTTTTTACTGACTCGGGCAAGATATTTCAGTGCTTTGCCTGGGAAATACCCGAGCTCACTAGAATTTCCAAGGGGCGAGGCCTGCTCAACTTTATTGAAATTGCCCCGCAAGATAAAGTTTTAAGCTTAATTTCCTATACCAAAAAAGACGAGGATTTGGTGGATAAGTTTTTAGTGATGGCGACCAAAGATGGTATAATTAAAAAAACAATTCTTTCGGCTTTTAAGAATGTGCGCAAGAATGGTTTGCTGGCTGTTAAATTGCAGCCGGGCGATTCGTTGAGGAGCGCTAAAATAGCCGACAAGGATGACGAGATTAGCTTGATAACTAAAAACGGCCAATCAATCAGGTTTAAGGAAAGCGATGTGCGGCCTATGGGTCGGGGGGCTTCCGGGGTGAAGGGTATGAAAATAGGCAAGGCCGATGAGGTAATTGCCATGGATGTTATTAAAATAAAAAATAAAAATGAAAAAAAGAATTATTTATTAGTTATTACAGAAAATGGCTATGGTAAGAGAACTCCGATTGAAGAATACAGGTTGCAACATCGCGGCGGTAGCGGTATTAAAGCGGCCAAAATAAATGAAAAAACCGGCAAAATTGTTTTTGCCAAAATTTTAGAGCCAGATGATGAGGATTTGATTGTGATTTCTAAAAAGGGCCAAGTTATTAGAAGCGCTTTGAAAGCCATTTCTATCCATGGCCGAGTCGCTTCGGGTGTGCGAGTGATGCGGCTTGCCTCAAGCGACAAAGTAGCTTCGGGCACTTGCTTGTCGGCTGTTTTGGCAGCCGAAGAGCCAGCAGGGGGCAGACCTCTAATAATTTCTTTATAAATGTTTTTTTTCATTATAAAAGAGGTCTGCCCCCCTCCCTTAAAAATATGTTTGTTAATCCAGAAGAAACTCTCAAACAATTAAATTTGGCCAAAGAAATGACGGCTATTGATGTGGGTTCAGGCAGCGGGGGCTGGACATTGCCCTTGGCGAAAATTTTAGAAGACGGCTTGGTTTTGGCGGTAGACATTTTAGAAGAGCCCTTGTCGGCTTTGCAGGGCAAGGCGCGCCATGCTGGGATTACCAATGTGCGATTAGTGCTGGGCGACATTGAGCAGGGCCTGCCCAAGGTGGCCAGTGGGTCGTGCGACTTCGCTTTAATTACCAATGTTTTGTTTCAGATTGAAGATAGGCCCTCGGCCTTCAAGGAAATAGCTCGTGTTTTGAAGTCGGGCGGCCAACTGTTGGTGGTTGATTGGTTGCCCGGGCCTGGCTTTGGCCCCAAAGAGGGTCGTTTGCCAGCCAGCGAAGTGAAAACGCTGGCCAGCCAAGCTAACTTTGATTTTACGCAAGAGTTGCCAGTGGAGCTTTATCACTATGGCCTGGTGTTTGTCAAAAACTAATATGTTGCCTCTTAAAAAATTTTGCGCCTTGTTTTTGCTGGTCTTTTTTTTGAGCGGTTTAGCGCCAGTAGTTTTAGCCGTAGGCAAGTCATGTTCAACTACAGGTGTTTCTAGTGGCGACAATCCTGATGCTAATGGCTGTCCAACGGGCGAACAATGTTGTTGTTGTAAGGCCGATCAAGGATGTCCGGGGCTGGCCGGAGAAAAGGGCAGGTGTTTTCCTATAGAGGTGGTTGTTGGTAGAAAATTAAATCCCACAACCAAAGTAGAAGAGCTTGATAAAAAGACCCTTACCTGTAGCGCCGTTGTTTGTCCTTTTTCCACCCACACCAGCGTTGAGGACTTTATTACGGAGGCGGTTAATTATATTTTTTATTTAAGCATCATTATGGCGCCTTTAATGATTATTATTGGGGCGGCCGTGTTTTTAACTTCAGCGGGCAATCCCAAACAAACCAAGTTGGGCACAAGCATCATTCAATGGACCGCCATTGGTTTCGCCATAATTTTATTCGCCCGAGGCGTCACTGCTGTTATTAAAATGATTTTAGTTGGATAATTGCCTACAAGGATTGCCGTCATTCTGAGCCAGCAGGCGAAGAATCCCTAAGATCCTTCGGTCGCTTGAGGCGACCTCAGGATGACAATTCGGAAATATATGATTTTTAAGAAAATTTTTTTTAGTTTGTTGCTGGCCTTGGTGATTTCCAATTTTGCTTTTTTTGCTTATCCGGCGGTGGCGGCTACTCCTCTTGAACAATGCCGTGAATATTGCAAAGACAGAACAAAGCCAATAGACCCGGGCTTGGCCTGCTTGTGCTCACGAGATAATCCTAAATGTCCGGCGAGCGACCCTAATTGCGAGCGTCATGAATCAGGCATTATTGACCGCGCCACTAATTGGATTTTCTATCTGGCTTTGGTGCTTTGTCCTTTGTTTATTTTGTTGGGCGCTTTTATGTTTTACGCGGCCGCGGGCGATTCTAAAAACGCTACTACCGGCAAAAAAATAATTATTTACGCGATGATCGGCTTGGCCATAGCGCTTTGTACTAAACTAATTTACGCTGTTGTCAGATTTTTAATCGGCCAGTAACCCATGGTTATGTCATTCTGAGGCCTAATGGCCGAAGAATCCCATCATCTTATGCCATCGTCAATTTTAACCAGACGAATTTCCAGTTTTTTGGCCTTATCTATCATAGTTTTTTTGGCTTTTGTGGTTGGCGCTATCGCCATTTATCAGTCCAGTAAATTCAAGGCCCTGCAAGCGGAAACGCCCCTTTGGTATAGTCAAGTATCTACTGGCATGTCTGCTGACTACTAACTACTAACTATTTCTCTATGCCCGAAGAAAACAAACCAAATCCAGCCCCGCCTCAACCAGCGTCGCCATCGCCCCAATCGCCAGAAAAGATACCACTTTCTTGGATATTTTTAGGCATTGGCGCCATAATTATAATATGGGCGCTGTCTTCGTGGTTGTTTAGGTAGTTTTGAATTATCTCAAAATCTTTATATGAATCCCTTAACATTAGAAAATAATATTCAAGAAGTTGCCGCTCAAGAGCGCCAGTTTCAAATTCTTAAGCAGAAAACCGGCGAGGAGCGGCTTAAGCTTGCCTTGCAACTAAGGGAGTTAGTTTTAAGTTTGGCCAAAGCGAGCATTAAAAACGAGCACCCTAATTTGTCCGCTAAGGAACTTCAAAAAAAATTATTGCAAAGAATTTATGGAGATGACTTCTGTTTTGAAATTGGTGGTAAATAAGTTAGATAAACTGCGGATTCCTTATGTTTTAACCGGGGGGTTGGCGGTTAGTTATTGGGGCGCTCCGAGAACCACTCACGATATTGATATTATTATTGAGATTGACTCGTCAAAAACAGCCAGTATTATTCGAGCGTTTGATAAAGAGTTTTATGTAAGCCGTGAGGAGATAGAAAGCATGCTGTCGCACGGTAGGTCTTTTAATCTAATACATCACAAAACCGGCATTAAGATTGATTTTTGGCTAGTGGACAAAAAAGACCCCCATAAAGTTTTAGAATTCAGCCGGGCGTTAAAGAAAAAAATTTTTGGCCAAACCATTTCCATTATAGCTCCCGAGGATTTGATAATTGTCAAATTAAAATGGTGCCAAGATGGCGAATCTTTTCGCCACCTGGAAGATGTCAAATCAGTTTTAAGAATTTCTAAAGTAGATACTGCCTACATCAAGCAATGGGCGCACAAGCAGGGCACTCTGGAAATTTTTAACCAAATATCTCTAATATAGCTTAAAACAAAAATTCCCCCGCCTTGCGGCGGGGAATTTTAATTTATAAATGAGATGGTTGCAAAACTATTCCTGCTGCAATTTTATCTTTTCGGCTGCGTCATCGTCAGACTTCGCAAAATGCTTTTCGCCGTAGCTGGGCTACGGCCTCAAAACATTTTGCTCGTCTTCCTCGCCTCGCTCGAAAATCTAAAATTTCGCTACGAAATAGTTTTGCAACCATCTCAATGCGTCATGCTGAGTGAAGCGAAGCATCTCAGATAAGATTCTTCGCCTGCTGGCTCAGAATGACAAAATAAAAAAATTAACTTTTCGCTTTTTCTACAATTTGAGCGAATGTTTCGGGTTGTTGCTGGGCTAATTGGGCTAAAATCTTTCTGTCAATTTCAATGCTGTTTTTCTTTAAGCCGGCGATGAATTTGCTGTATGAGATACCCAACGGCTTGCAACCAGCTGAAATTTGGACATTCCACAATTGACGAAAAGTTCTTTTTTTAACTTTGCGGTCCCGATACGCGTAGACACCGGCTTTTTGCAAGGCTGGTTTAGCTAACTTAAACTTTGATTTTCTACCCCAACGAAAACCCTTGGTTTTTTTCAGGGTGTTTTTTCTTCTTTTATTAGCAGTTGTTCCTCGTTTTACTCTTGGCATATTATTATTTTAATCCGGCCTTCCTTAATTTTTTTGCTAAGGCCTTTGGCACTTCAATCATTTTTCTTTTTTGACGGATAACCTTGCCGCTCTTTTTGGAGCGATAATGATTTTGCCCGCCAATTTTGCGCAAAATCTTGCCGGTTTTGGTAACTTTGAATCTTTTGACTAAGGCCTTTCTTGTTTTCATAGAATTATACTTTAGCAATAATACCGCTGAATCCTCGCGGTTCTTTTTTTAACTCTCTTTCAAATTTAATCGGCGTATGCGCCTTAACAACTTCTAAAAATTTATTGATTTTTTCTCTGGCAAAGCCGTCTAAGTATTTTTCTCTGCCCCGCAAGGGCATTTCAAATCTCACTTTGTTGCCTTTTTGCAGGAACTCCCCGGCGGCCTTGGCTCTGGTTTCTATATCGTGCTCGGAAATGGCGAAGGTGAGGCGAATGCTTTTTAATTCGCCCGCTTTTTGATGGGCGCCTTTGCGTTCTTTTTTTTCTAACTGATAGGCGTATTTGCCATAATCCATTATTTTGCAAACTGGCGGGTCAACTTTTTCGGTAACCTGAATTAAATCAAGCCCCAATGCCTGGGCTTTCTTTTTGGCTTCTTCAAAACTGACCACGCCAAGCTGTTCGCCTTTTTCGTCTATCAGTCGCACTTGGCTAACCCGAATAAAATTGTTATAGATTATTCTTTTGCGCAAAGTTTTTTAATAAATCAAAGACAGCTGGTGGAGACGGAGGGATTGAACCCTCGTGCAGCGATTAGCGCCTCAACAACTCTACAGGTTTAGACCGTTTATTTTTTTAAGGCAAATGCTTTTGAAGCGGACAAAATAAACAATTACCCGAGCCCTTTTGTTTCAGCCGCCAGCCAAGGCCTCTGGTTGCCTAGCCCAATATTATAACACCCTCGTTTGCTTATTGGGCATCAGCAAGGAGGATGTTCCCGCCTTAGGCGGGAAAGTGCTTAAGCAATGGCGTAAGCCGGTTGCTCAACTTGAAAAATGTTGGCACTTAAAGTTTTCCAGAAGTTTTAGGAGATTTTGGAACTCCACCTGCTTATTGCGACTTAAGGGCTGTCAAAGCAATACGCCCCCATATTGAGAGATAGCTACAAAATTAAGCTATCGTTTGAAAACTCTTTGTATCTCACGGTCGTCTTCTCTCTTTTTTATCTTTTCTCGTTTGTCAATTTTCGTTTGACCTTTGGCCAAAGCGAACTCCAACTTAATTTTGTTGCCATCAGTATACACTTTTAAGGGTATCATCGTCAAGCCTTTTTGCTTGACTTGGCCAATGAGCTGCCTAATTTCCGATTTAGTTAAAAGCAATTTGCGGGTTCTTTCGGGATTATAGCTCCCTTGTAAATTCTTGGGCTGGTAGGGCGGAATGTTGGCGCCAATCCAAAAAACTTCCTCGCCCACCAAGGTGACAAAAGAGCCAGCCAGCCCCAAGCGGCCGTTTCTGATGGATTTAACCTCCTGGCCCAGCAAAACAATACCCGCCTGAAACTTTTCCAGACTTTTATAATTAAACAGGGCTTTTCTATTTTCTGCTAATATCTTGCTCATTGTTTTAAGTATAACAGAAAACAGGAAATTGTGGAAAACTCGCTTGACATGATTTTAGGGGTATTCTACAATGTATACATAAAGTGTAGACATTCCAGAATATGGTTGAAGAATTAAAAAATTTAAGTTTTCTGCCTTATTTTAAGTTTTCTCAATTAAGGGTTTTATTCCCTGATATCAAGAATGCTTCGTTGAGACAGAAAGTAAGCCGTTGGTTGAAAAAGGGTGATATTTTTGAATTAAAAAAAGGTTTTTATGTTGCCAGCAAACATTACGAGCGCTATATTTCTGACTATAATTATCGGGTTTATTTGGCGAATATCTTGTGCCATCCCTCGTATGTTTCCGGGGCTTATATTTTGCAGAAAGAAGGAGCAGTAATGGAAGCGATTTATCCCATAACTTCCATTACCACCAAAAGCACCAGAAACTATTCCAACAAATTAGGCGATTTTCTTTATTTTTCCATTAGCGAGCAGTTATATACTGGCTACAAAAAGGATTTTTATATCAACGAACCGGTCTACATTGCTACTTTAGCCAAGGCGCTTTTTGATTATTTGTATATTAAGTATTCTAAAATGAGATTTAGCGCCAATGATATATTAGTTCGAGAAAGATTTAATGTTGAGGTTTTTACCGGAAAAGATAAAAATGAATTTAAGCATTATTGCAAATTGTCTAACAATAAACTTTTGATTGAAGTAAGTAAAAAAGTTTTTTTAAGAAAATATCAAAATGAATAATTTAATTTTTGAATTAGAAAATATTGTTAGCGAAAACAAGAAAAGAAACTTGCCCTCCGATGTTATTGAGAATTTGCTTAAAGAGTATTTGCATTATTTTGTTTTGGACTATATTTATAATTCGTCTGATTTTAAGGATATGGTTTTTTACGGCGGGAGCGCCTTGAGAATGCTCTTTGATTTGCCGCGGTTGTCAGAAGACATTGATTTTGAAGCGGATGAAAAAACCGATTTAAGAGAGTTAGCCATTGGGTTAGAAAATTATTTTAAGAAGGATTTGGCGCTTTATGAAAAGTTTTCCGCCAATAAAATGCGCGCAATCAATCGTATTTTTTTGAAGTTTCCGGTTTTGTATGATATTGGCCTTTCTCCGCGCAAAAGCGAGGTTTTGCGTTTGAAAGTGGAATCTAGGCCATTGCCCAAGGAATTTTTTAAAGACGCGAAAATTACCCTCACTTCAAAGTCAAAGTATGGTCGCAGTTTTATTGTTAAACACTATGAGATGGTTGCAAAACTATTTCGTAGCGAAATTTTAGATTATGAAATAATCTTACCCCGCAGCTCTGCTGCGGTTGGGTCCGAAACGTAGTACAATGGAAACATGGAAACAAAATTTGCCAGCCATTGTAGCTACAAAATACGGTATCACATGGTTATGTGCGTAAAGTATCGTAAGCAGCTGCTCAATCAAGTCAACAGAGTTGAAAAACTTAAACAAATCATCAAAGAAATTGGGGAAAGATACTGGTTTGAAACTGATGAGATGGGAACAGACGGAGACCATGTGCACATCTTTGTCGGAGCAGCACCCAGATACGCTCCCTCCAGAATAATGCAGATAATCAAGAGCATTTCAGCCAAGCAAATATTTCAGATGTTTCCCGAAATCAGAAAAGTATTGTGGGGAGGAGAATTCTGGAGTGATGGAGGATACATCGGAACAGTTGGGGACCAAGCCAATGCGGAAATTGTCAGGAAATACATACAACAACAAGGAGATCGCAGAGAGAAAGAGCAATACAATCAACTCAAGCTATTCAAATTTTAAGGTCATACCCCGCAGCTCTGCTGCGGTTGGGTAATTGATTTTCGAGCGAGGCGAGGAAGACGAGCAAAATGTTTTGAGGCCGTAGCCCAGCTACGGCGAAAAGCATTTTGCGAAGTCTGACGATGACGCAGCCGAAAAGATAAAATTGTAGCAGGAATAGTT
>Ga0210016_1003264_pt1 | contig 14368 bp, 15 predicted proteins | sample CryGeyCG2014_300_FD_185454 | JGI IMG/M metagenome (GOLD analysis project Ga0210016, IMG submission 185454) | Groundwater microbial communities from aquifer - Crystal Geyser CG02_land_8/20/14_3.00 (SPAdes) (version 2) | ecosystem: Environmental > Aquatic > Deep subsurface > Groundwater | place... | reverse complement strand
AATGACCTCCAAAGAATTAAATTTATCTGTTCCGGACGATAATTTAAGTTTCGAAGAATTTAGTAGACAACCAGAATACGTAGAAGTTAATAGAGGACTTATACAAAAATTAGTATCGCAACTTCCTGCAGTCTTTTGCCACGTTGACGTCGCTACCGGCACCGGACTCGTTCCCCGCCTCATAAAAGAAGAAGCCACTGAAGAAAATAAAGAAGGAGAAGTTATAGGCTTAGATCCTAATGTTACTTCTCTAAATATAGCCGGAAGAAATATTCTGGGTTCAAGAGGGATATCGGTAAAATTTATTGAAGGGATGGGTCAGGATCTTAAACAATTGCTTAACGGAATAATTCCACCGGGAGGAGTTGATGGGGTGAGCATACTTGATGCCCTTCATGAAATTAGAAAAGATGAGGATAAAGTTGAAGTTATTGGAGCGATGGCAGAAATTCTTAAACCAGGAGGATTACTGGCTTTTAATAGTGCTTTTACCACCGAGGCAATCTCAATAGATCCTATGAGTTGGGGGAAATTGAAACTACGAGCAATGGGAATATTAGGACGTAAAAGAGATAAACAGATTCAGGGGCTTCTCATCCACCCCCCGTGGAAATATAAACAGATGATTGAAAATGCCGGTCTTGAAGTTATTTATGAGGCAAAAAAAACTGTAAATTTAACAAGAGAAGCGTTGTTAGCAATCTCAAAATATCCACCATTTTTCAGAGGAGCGCTCGAGGATATGCGGGGGCAAGAAGGTTTTTCAGATATAGAAAAAAGTAGTGCGTTAGTGCGGGCAGTTAAAGAACTTGGTGTTCTTGGTGTTCTTGTCTTTCCCAGAGTTTGGTATGAAATAATTGCCCGAAAACCTTATACCCTTGACAAAACTTTGCAAAGAAGTGGTATTATATATGAAAGGAGTGAAAAATGATGAAAAGAGTAATGGCTTTCTTTTTCTTGTTTATAACGGTGTCGGTCTTGCTTTTAGGCGATAAAGTTTCCGTTTCTCAGGCAAAGCCGCTGAAAATGGAAAGGAAAATTGTTGTTTTTAAACCGGAAATTTCCGATGAAGTTATTAAAGATAATCTTATCGAAAAATTTAGCGGTCAAAGAATCAAAAACCTGCGCTTGATTAATGCCAGAGTCGCTTTTTTGTCTTCTTCTGCCCAGCAAAATTTGGAAAAACAGCCGGGAATTTTAAGGATTGATGATGATGTGATAGTAGAAGCTTTACTATCTTGGAACAGAAGGATAAAACCAACCAGAATTCCAAAACCAACTTCCACTCCAACGCCAACAGCGACGCCGACTCCGATTGCGACACAAAACCTGCCTTGGGGTATTGACCGGATCGATGCCGATTTGGCTTGGACTACCTCTTCCGGCAGCGGAATAAAAGTTGCAATTATCGATACGGGAATTGACACGGGACACCCGGATTTAACAGCGAATATAAAAGGCGGGGTAAACACGATTAAGAGTTGGGTGGGGTACAATGATGATAATGGCCATGGCACTCATGTTGCCGGAATAGTTGCGGCGTTGAATAATGATTACGGTGTAGTAGGCGTTGGTCCCCAAATTGACCTTTATGCCGTTAAGGCTTTAGACCGTCGCGGTTCTGGTTATCTTTCTGATGTAATTGAAGGGCTGGATTGGGCAATTCAGAACAATATGCAGGTGGTTAATATGAGCTTAGGAACAACTTCTGACATTCAGTCTTTCAGCGAGGCAGTACAGAGAGTCAATTCAGCGGGGATTGTTCAGGTGGCGGCCGCCGGAAATGACGGCAAAGCGGTTAATTATCCGGCCGCTTATCCGGAAGTGATTGCCGTTTCGGCAACTGATCAAACAGATACGATTGCTTCTTGGTCAAGCCGGGGGGCGGAAATTGATTTGGCGGCGCCGGGGGTTTCTATTTACTCAACTTATAAAAATTCAGCTTACAAAACTTTAAGCGGGACCTCGATGGCTTCTCCTCATGTGGCGGGAGCCGCCGCTTTAGTTTTGACGGTTTGTGAAACCTGTAATCCGGCAGAAGTTCAGCAGAGATTAGAATCTACTGCCGAAGATTTGGGAATTTCCGGGAAAGATAATCTCTACGGTTCCGGCCTGGTTGATGTCCAAAAAGCAGTTACGCAATAAATTGCCTCATTAGTAATTCTTCTGCCCGAAAAGAAAGGGGGTGAAAATATGAGTCCAGATACAAAAGTGGGAGTGAGTCCTCTTTCAGAAGAAGAATTATCTCAATTAGATTTAGGCCATATGAAGGGATTGGCTGATGCTTTAAGACCGGATCTTGCTAAAATATTGTCTCCGCCTTTTGATCAAAATAACCTTGTAACCAGCGCAATGCAAAAAGCTATGGAGGATTACCATCAATTAGGATATGAAAACAAAGTAAAAGCAATGAGTAAAATTTTGGATGCTTATACCGACGGTCAATTATCAGTGACCGTTTTACTGGAAGGATTGGACCTTACTGAGCCGGAAAAGAAAAAAAACAATGGATTTTTTGGTAGATTTAAACGGCATTAAAGAGAAAGCCCCGTTCTGTTTAAAAAACAAGCGGGGCTTTTTGGTGGGGTATAATTAACTTAAGAAATTGTGGTTTGCAAGGTTCAACCTTGCACAATTTATATTATATATTTTTAAGCAGTAACTTCAGAGTTTCCGATTATAACCTGACTATCAATGTTTGCCCATAAGTAAGGAGCCGCATCTCTTTGATCTTCTGACGCAGAACTGGATATCATGAATCGAAAATTTTTAAGCATTGCCCTTTGTGATTTTTGATGAGCCTCACCAACAGTATTTCCTTTTAAAAGAGACTTTGGTATTAGATTGGACGGCTCTAGAAATAATTTTGCTACAGGATCAGATAATGGTCTTGTAGTGTGCGAATTGGAGAAACCTAAGATATATTTTCTGTTGTAGCCGATAAAGGCTAAAGCACCCTTCTTTACACAATCCAAACCTAATTGTTTAGCAGCATCGCAGCATCTTGCATATATTATGCTACCCTTGAGTAAAGATTCATTATTATTTCTTTCGATAATAACTTCATTATTATACCCACAGATAGAATCTTTCGACCCATGACCATTAAAAAAAATTATTGATGGTTGGTGTTTATTGACATAACTTGCAAAATTTACCCTATTGGCTTTATTTCCTTTAAGATCAAGTATCTTAAAACCAAACGATGGGTTAACTGCAACCCCGCTCCAGTAGAAAAGATAATTTGTACCAACATCGTGATTTGGTCTTGTGAGAAGTAATGCAGAATTCATTATCGATCTTGGTATATAGCACCACTAGCCATACCGCGAAGATACTTTAATTGTACGTCAATAATTTCTTTGCTAAGTTTACTATCTTCCTTTAATGTTTCAAGAATTTCTTGTTTAGAATATTCGGTATTTTGAGAACCGACGCATATCTTTAAATTATTAGAAGCTGCCTTAATTCGCTCAATAACTAATTCACGAGCCTCTTCTTTGACTTTCTTATTCTCTAATCGTCTGGGGTTCTGATATTGTGTCATTTTAGTATTTCTAATTTTACCAATTGATTCAGTATTTCTGTCCCCTTTGGAGTATCGTTTTCAACTTCTATTTTAGCAGAGTTCCACGTTACAGGCTCGCCATCAACAACTGCAACTATCTCACTTCTAACATTCAAGGGGAGATTGGCATAGATTTGTAAAAATTTACTTTTATTATCCATCTTGTCCCTATTATAATCTTTCATTTATAATACATCATATGGTGGTAAAAAACCAGAATAATAAAAAGAAATTTAACTTTTGGCAGATTTTTTCTTGGGTTTTAATTGGCTCTGGTTTGGCGATCTAAAAATATAAGTTATTTCCGGTGTAGTGTAACTCTATTGTAGATTATATTTGAGGTGTCTCTATATATAGTGTTCCTTTTAGGGGTTTTAAATTGTGCCTTTTGGGTCAAATATTTCGTGGTACTTGACATCCTAAACGAAATATTATATACACGTGTTGAGATCTAAATAACTTCTCGTTTCTTCTGCCCCGTCCTGCCTAGAGTTATTTAGACCCCCTGCTTGCCAATCAATTTAGTATTGATTGAATTTGATAATGAAGGGAGGTGAAGAATAAATGAAAAAAATACTTTTAAGTGTAATGACTATTGCTTTGGTTGCTACTGCAGGTATTGCTGCAACAAGAGCTTATTTCACTGATACAGAGTCATCTGTCGGTAACACTTTCACTGCCGGAACAATTGATATTTCAGTCGATGACCAAAATCCGTGGAGCAGGACGACGCCTTATCAATTGGTTGATATGAAACCAAGTCAGGTGGATTACACCAATTTTGTCATTACCAATGTTGGCACTAACCCTGCTAATGTTTGGAAAAAGGTGGCCAATGTCGCTACCAGCGACGAAGTGCAATCCGAACCGGAATGTGTTGAGGCGAATGGAACTTGGTCAGGTACATCCTGTACGGGAGGTACCCCAAAGAATGATATCGACACCGTTATTGATTATGACCTTTCGGTTAAAGTTTATAACGCGGCTACGGGTGGTACAGAAATCTTTAACCAGACACTTTACAACAAGGACAAAACTATTAGTCAAATCAAAGAGACTAATGTTTTCCTTGGAATGATTCCGGAAGGCGGAAGAATGGAAGTGACCGAAAGCTACCATATGCAAAGTGCTACAACCAACTGGGCTCAAGGAGACAAGATGACCTTTGACATCGTCCTAACGGCCGAGCAGTTAAAGGGAGTCGCCATTCTTGAGAACAAGAGTAACGACGGCTTATGGCAAGTCTTGGGCGGTGATAGCTATACGGGAACGTTTACCTATGGTGTTAAGGATTCAAAGTTAACTTACACCTTAACGGGTAAAGCTCCTTTGGCTAGCACGCCTTACTCTTTGATTGTCTATCATGAACCATGGTCAACACCAGCCGGTTCAGGATGGCCAAGACCAGTTACGGTTTTAGGTACAGCTGTTTCAGATGGTTCTGGAGATGTATCTATTGCCAGCACCTCTGTTGAACTTAATGGCAATTTACTTAATGCCAAAGTCTGGTTGGTTAAGAGTTCAGATCTAACAGGTAACACGATGAGCGGATGGAACCACTCAGCGTATCTGTTTGATACAGGTTTAATTGATTACTACGATTCTGATCTATAAGGTTACGCATTCGTAGTAAATAGTTTTCGGGTGAAGGTGGGGTTTCTAAAAATGAACTCCACCTTCCCGAAGATGGTAATTATTTGGTAAACTAAAGTTGAGGAATGAAACTCATTAAAACATTAGGGAAAGTTTTTCGCTGGCTACTAGTAGTAGTGGTTATTCTTGTCGGAGCATCTGTTGTTTTTTCTAATTTGAATGCTCCGGGAGGATACCGCTTGTTTATTGTCCAGTCTGGTTCAATGGAACCGAGAATTAAAACCGGTTCCTTGGTAACAGTTGTGTCAAAGCCAGAATACAAAGAAGGAGATATTGTTACTTTTTGGGAAAACCCCAATGTTAAGAAAATTACCGAATCTGTAACCCACAGGATCGCAGCAGTTGAAGAAAAAGACGGCAAAATTTTCTTTACTACCAAAGGCGATGCCAACCCGGCGCCGGATAGAGAAAAAATTGAAAGAGAAGCAGTTTTGGGTAAAGTTATTTTTTCCCTGCCAAAAGTGGGCAGGGTTTTAGCTTTTACCAAAACTCAAACAGGATTTTTTGTATTGATAGTTATTCCGGCGGTCTTGATTGTCTATAGCGAGCTTATGAATATTAAAAATGAGGCGAAGAAGTTGATAGTGGAAAGAAGGAGTCGAAAACTTTCAGCTTTGGAGGAAGTGGAAGTGGCGGTAGGAAATGAGGTAGGAAAAGTTGAAAAAGAAGCAAAGAAAATTAAAAAGGAAATGGAATTTGACCTAAAAGGTAGCAAAAAACCGAAAAAAAGAACAACTAAAACTAAGAAAATAAAATGAAGAAAAGAATCAGAAAATTTTTATTGGAGATAATATTATTATTGCTGATTTTTAATTTGCAGAAAGTCGGGATAGCTCACGCCGAGTTTATAGATGATGAAAAATCGGTGAATAATACACTTAATGCGGGAACTTTGGATTTTGCGATAAGCGCTGGAGATTATTCTCCCGTACCGCTGACGCCCGGAATTCCGGCGATCAGAAGCGCTTCAATTATTGACAGCGGCAGTCTTTCTTTTAACTACGATATTCATACAGTTCAAACAGGTGGGAGTAATGATTTTTGCAATGCTTTAAACTTGGAGGCAAAACTTGATGGAATAACCAAATACAACGGTAGTTTGCTTGGTTTTGTTCTTTCGCCGGCGGTTTTGTTTGGCGGGAGCGACAGCTGGGATTTTATTGCCAAGTTTGACAGTACTGATCCTTCCCTGCAAAACAAAACTTGTGATTTTAATCTTGTTTTCCGTTCCTGGCAGACAGACAGCGACGGTACTTGGGGATTTAAAGACCAAGAGGTTTTAGAAAATAATGTTTCTTCCGGACATTGGGTGGCGCCGGTGATTAGCAATATCAGTCATTTTATCGGTACGCCCGGCTCGCCGAATCAAATGAAAGCAACCGTCAGCTGGAATACGAATGAACAGGCGACTTCTAATTTAAAATGGCGGATAGACCCAGATCCATCATGGACGGCTTTAACGGCGGATACGATGGCAGACCAAACACATCACTCTCGCGATATTGACGGGCTTTTGCCGGAGACGACTTATTATGTTGAGGTTGAAAGCGCCGACAGTGCCGGCAATTCGGCAACCGCTTCTTATAGTTTTGTAACCGGTATTTTAATAACCGGGGTTGATTGGTATGATGACATTGTCATTAACGAGTTTCTGCCCAATCCGATCGGCGATGATGCGGCTTTGATGCCGGATGGTGAGTGGGTAGAGCTTTATAATCGCGGTTCAGAGACTCGCAATTTGCAGGATTGGTATCTGACAGATTTTGACGGCCATAAGTTATATTTAGCGTCGGGATTAAATATTGCCCCCGGAGAGTTTATGGTTGTTTATCGCAACGGCGATCCGGATTTTGATCTAGATAACAGTTTTTGGGGGGACGAAGTTAATCTTTATTCTTCAACCGGTGAGCTAGTTGATGAACATTTTTATTCGGTTGCCTGGAGTGAAGAGGTTTTGGAAAATAAATCAATTGCCCGTTATCCGGATGGAACCGATGATTGGTTTGACCCGATTCCGTCTCCCGGTGGTCCGAATGTTCTTGAAGTTCAATTATTGCCAACACCGACGCCGAGCTTGGAATTTTCTTTAAGAAATGACAAAAAAACGGTGGCATTTACGGTTTCAAATATAAGTGCGTTTGAAAAAATTAGTTATGAAATTGTTTATGATTCGATTGGTGAGGATAAAGGAATCGCCGGATCGGCCGATTTAGCCGGAGAAAATACTTTCAGCCGAAATGATTTGCTTTTGGGATCTTGCTCGGGAATTGAGGGCAAAGTTTGTACTTATGATGAAGGGATTACGAAATTGCGTTGTAAAGTGACTCTTGATGGTCTAACTCAGGTAATTTTGGAAGAGGAGATTGATTACTGATGAAAAAATTTCTGATTTCCTTTATTTTGGTTTCTTTGCTGTCCGCTTCTGGCGTAAAAGCGGTTGATTTGACCGTTACCTGCGACGGAACTTCTTGTGATACCTCTCCAGCAGGGAACGCGGCGCTTTTTGAAGTGAACAATTGGCTTCCCGGAGAAACACTAACTCAGACGATAAATGTCAGCAATGGTGATCAGGAAGGTGAGGGGGATGACTGTAATTTATACATGGCTTTAAAAAACAAGAAGCAAACTCCGGCTGATTTTGCTTCGCGTATTTTTACGGTTATTAAGGAAGGGGCAAGCGATTTATTCGGGATAAGAAACGGTTCGAGTTACGCTTCGTCGGATAAAACCTTGCAGGATCTTTATACTTCTGGAGCAATCTTTTTAAAAACTATTCCGTTTGGCAGTTCAACTGCTTTTGACTGGACAGCGACTTTTGATTCAACCACTGGTAATTATTATCAAGGAGCAAAGACAACTTTTGATTTTGATTTAAATTTTACCTGCGGAGTTGAACCAGCCCCTACTTCAACGCCGGTGCCGACCGCTACCTCAGTTCCCGGTCCGAACCCGACCTCGGTTCCTCCTCCGGGGTGTGATGATCCTACCCCTGGAATTCCCTCCGGACTTTATGCGGTTGTTGGTCCGGGTGCGGGGCAAGTTACTCTTTATTGGACTGCTCCGGCACGGCCATATACTTATTTTTTGATTGCTTACAGTGATAGTCCTGATTGGCCGCCTAAATGGGGTAACCCGGATGTCGGCGATACCAGCAGTTATACTGTCTCCGGTCTGGGAGTCGGAACTTACTGGTTTTGGGTAAGGGCAGGCAATGGCTGTATGCCGGGAGAGTATACCGGACCGGTTAGCCCGGGAGCAATTGCCGGGATAAGCACGGGAGGAATTGCTGAAGGTTTTCAGGAAGGGGTGTTGGGGACGCAAGAGGGTTTAGAAGGAGAATTGGACGGAGGAATTTCTTCCCAAGAGGGAGCATTAGTTGAAGGTGCAAAAACCCAAAAAGTTTGTCCTTTTTGGTGGATAGTGCTAATTGGACAGACGGTTGTTCTGGGGATTTTTTATGCCTTGAATTCGCGCCGGAAAGAATGGATAAAGCGTTGGTGGTTGGTAACTGTTGCCGCAGTTTTGCTGGCTTATTTAATTGACCGTTATGCTCATACCCACTGGTATGTTCCCAGCCGCATGTGTCCTTGGGAAAAATGGCTGGGAATTTTGCTGGCGGGGGCGGAAACGACTCTTTTTAGGAAAGTATGGTTTGACAAAATGAAAAAATTGCTTTTGTCATTTGCTTTTATTCTCCTTTTTTTTCTGTTAAGCAGCAGCGTTTTTGCGATAGAAATAAAGAATAAGATTCAGGTTTCTTCTTCTGCCGGGTTTGAAACCCAAGAGAGAGATTTTCAGGCGGGAGAAAGGGTTTATGTCAGATTGCCGCTTGGTTCAGGCGGTGATAAAGAAAAAACTTTAAAACTTTTGGATAGTGAAAAGAAAGAAGTTTTACGCCAGGATTTTGAAATAAGCGGGGGAATGTATTCCGCCAGTTTTATTGCCCCTAATAAAGAGGGAGTTTATTATCTTGATATCAAAATAGACAACGGCCAAGGTTCTGTTTTTGCCGGCCAGCAAAATATTAATATCGGTGAGGTCACTGGCGAGGCCGTTTCTTCTTCAGCCGAGAGTAAGGTGGAGGTAAATGTAACCGGCCGTGCCGTTAAGATTTCGGAAATAGAAATAACGCCTGAACTTGAAATTCCGAAAGAGCCGATAACTTTTATTGGCAAAATGAATTTCTGGTGGCGGAGATTTCTTTCCAATTTGACAAATTGGTTAAAATAGTTTTTAATAAACCCTGTTTACCTGCCTAACTTATAAAGGCAGGTTTTTGTTGTTATGATCGGAAAGCAAGAAGATAATACTAAAAAAATAATTCAAAACGGGCTTTTTGAAGAGATAGAAGATGCTTTAATGAATCTTAATGGTTGGGGAAGCGTGGAAATTATTGTCCAGAATAATCAAGTGACTCAAATCTCCGGCCGGCGGATAAAAAAAATCAACCACAGCCTTTAATCTTGGAATCTTCACCTGGTCTTTTTGTATCTGTTTAATTCATTTAGATATATAAATAACGTCTTGACAAGGTAGTTTAAAAAATTATAAGCTGTTTATATATTTTGGGATGTTAACTTATAGTTTTTTCGCTATAGGATTCGAAGAAGGGAGGTGAAAAATAATGAAAAGAGTTTTAATTAGTTTAATGACAGTAGTTTTGGTGTCAGGCGTTGCCTTCGGTGCGACCAGGGCTTTCTTTAGCGATACAGAAAAGTCGGTTGGGAATACCTTTACGGCCGGAGTTGTGGATATTGTGGTCAATGATGAAAATCCTTGGCAAATTAGCCAACCGTTTACGTTAGAAGACATGAAGCCAAGCTATACCAAATATATAGAATTTACGGTTAAAAATTTGCAGGAGAGCAACGAGATTAACCTTTGGAAACGGATTGTAATTACTGGTCAGAGCGACGGCACTATAACAGAGCCGGAGTGTACAGAAGGGGGAGGAACTTGGGATCAGGCGGCTACTACTCAATGTAGTGGAAGCTATATTCCAAGAAACAACCTAGCTGCCTATACTCTTTATGATCTGTGGGTTTGTGAGGATCCCGGATCAAGTAGGTGTCTGACAGATCCTACAACACATAAACCTACTTTTGACGTTAACTGGAAGCCAATTATTGAGGAGAGTCAGTATGTCCGGCTTGACAATATCGACGGCTCTTGGATTTCTTTGGGTCAATTAGTTCCGGCTAAAGAATTGAAAGTGGTTCAGAGTTATCATTTAAGTTCTTGGCCAAACGCTCCAGAAGCGGAAGTTGGCAACTGGGCACAAGGAGATGTATTGACCTTTGATATTGAACTGATGGCAACTCAGTTGAATGCACCAGGTCCCGAAGGTGTTCAATCGTCAGTAGTTTTGGAGAACAAAAATCCAATAACTTGGGTGGAAATTACTGGTGACGATATAGGAGGAACGTTGTCTTACAACACTTCCGGCCCAACTTTTATCTATGATTTTGCCGGTAAAGTTCCTTTAGCAAATACAGCTTATTGTCTGATTTACTATGCTGATCCGTGGCCAGGAGATGGTGTAAATCATTCGACAGGTATGGAAATTGTTTGCGGTTCGTCTGATTCCAATAGGGATCTTGCCCTAAATGGTAACGAAAATTTGGGGGATTTACCAGATACCAATGATCAGAACTATCCTGGTGGAGCCAAACTTCAGGTTGTTCTAGATGCTGACTATGATAATACTAATCATAGAATGGTTGGTTGGAACCCAAGTAATTATTTGTTTGAGATGAATTTGATTACCTACGACGATACGGGTGTTTAAGAGCGGGATTAGTTTTTTTGATAAGGAGACTCCTTGCGGTTTACCCTGAGCGGAGCCGAAGGGCAAGGAGTCTCCTTGAGAAGTAAAAATGAAAATTCTTAAAACTATTTTTAACAGTTTTTATTGGCTGGTTATCTTTTCTTTGGTGGTTATTGCTGCCTTGACCACTTTTTCAGCTTTAAAAATTCCCGGTGGTCTTAAACTCTTGGTTGTTCAGAGCGGTTCAATGGAGCCGACGATAAAAACAGGTTCTGTGATTTTGATTAAAAAGCAAGATACGTATAACATTGGCGACATTATTTCTTTCGTCGGGGCTGGTAGTAATTCCACAACTCACCGAGTTACGCAAACAACCGTCGTTAAGGGTAAGGAAATATTTAATACAAAAGGAGATGTCAATAAGGGAGAAGATCGGGAAACAGTCGAGATTGATAACATCTTAGGTAAAACAGTTTTTACTCTGCCGTATTTAGGATATATAGTTGCATTTACCAAAACCCAAAAGGGTTTTATTTTCCTGATTGTCGTGCCGGCCACGATAATTGTTTTCAGCGAAATCTTGAACATAAAAAAAGAAATGTTACTTTGGACAAAGAAAAGAAAAAACAAACAATCTTTTCCGCAAAGCGGGGAAGGGGAGTTGCGCTATCTTACTCATGACTAAAACAAAAATTATACTTATTATCATTCTGTTTTTCGCAAGTTTTCTAGCGGCCCTTAAATTCACCCGTTCCTACTTTTCCGATACCGAGGCAGTGCTTGGGAATAGTATTCAGGTTGGGGTTTGGGGAGTAACTCCAACAGAAACCCCTTCTCCAGAAGCCCCAACTCCTACCCTTACTCCCACAAATACCCCAACTCCTACACCAACTCCAACTTCCATGACAGATAAAGTAGTGATTAATGAGGTTTATTATGATGTTGGAACCGGTAGGGGAAGCGAAACCAGCCCCACTAATGACGAATGGGTAGAGCTTTACAATAATACCGACCGGCCAGTCAATATTATGGATTGGACAATCACTGATAATACTTCTACGACTACTATCCATACAAATGTCGATGTCCCTGCTTTTGGGTTTTCCTTATTGGCTAAAGATGCCAATACATGGACTTATTGGAGTATTCCCTTAGGTGTTGAAAAAATTTCTCTTGGCCAAGAAATAGGCAACGGTTTAGCCAATACGGGAGACAGATTGATTTTGAAAAATAAACTGGGAAATGTTGTTGACCAAATGAGCTATGGTAGTGACACTACTTATTTTTTCCTAACACCTGTCCACGATGGACATTCTTGGGAGCGTAACCCTGATGGCTTGGACACTGACACAGCGGCTGATTTTATTGATCAAACAAATCCCTCGCCGGGAAGTTAAAAAAAATGAAAAAAGTATTTAAAATAATTTTGATATTTACGGGAGTGTTTTTGCTGGTGCTTTCAAAAGATGATCTCCGTAATCAGATTTTGGGAAGAAAAGCTTCGGCGGTCGGCGGATTAACCGTTGAATGGGGTGTTCCGGCTGACCAGCCTCTTTTTAATGTTCCTAATTTTCTTCCCGGAGACAAGGAGGAAAGGGAGATAACCATTGAAAACGGGACAGATTTGGTTAAATCGATAGGAGTAAGGGGTCTGAAGACTTCGGAAATTGGGGCTTTAGCCGATGTTTTGGAAATAACCATTTCCCAAAACGGAACCGACCTTTATGGAGGCAGTTTAGGTGTTAAAACCCTGGCGCAGTTTTTCACCGACAGCGCCGGTCCAGATGGCCTTTTTCTTTTTGATCTTAATCAAAACCCGCCCGAAAACAGCAGAAAAGTAAAGTTTTCGGTTAAGTTTTTGACAAGCGCGGGTAATGAATTCCAGCAAACTTCAGTTGTTTTTGATCTTGTTATCGGCGCTTTTTCTTCAGCGCCCGAAATTCCTCAAGAGTGTCTGCGTCTCCGTTTTGATAAAATCATTTACGGCACTTCTGGAAATGACCGTTTAAGAGGAACAAACGGCAATCAGTTAATTTTTGGTCTTGGAGGAAATGACAGGATTGAGGGGTCAAACGGCAATGATTGCCTTGTCGGCGGGGACGGCAATGACCGGATTTTCGGGAGTAACGGGAATGATGTAATTTTAGGGAATGAAGGGAACGACTATTTGGATGGCAGTAACGGCAATGACCGGATTTTTGCCGGAAGCGGTAATGACAGGATTGATGCCAGCAACGGGAACGATTATGTTGAAGGGAATGATGGAGACGACAGACTTTATGGCGGAAATAGTAATGACGAGCTTATCGGCGGTGATGGAAGCGACTATGCTAACGGTGGTTTAAACCGTGACCGCTGCGAGGCGGAAAAAAAGTATAAGTGCGAGTATTGACAATATTAAAAATTTACTATATAAATATTAAGTTAAGCTAAATTTTGGTTTTTTTATTTTAAAAAATTAAGCAGGTTGCTGACCGCAAGCGGAGGCATTCCGAGTTTTTATCGGGGTGCCTTTTTTGTTTGCTACCCTGAAAATTGGTTTTAATATAGTAAGAGCAAACAACCCGCCAACAAACGCTCTTTGAGCCGCATCCCGATGTACATCGGGGTAAGGCGAAAAGTAAGTTGTGGAGGGTGTGATTTACCTGTTTATAAGCCAATCAATTTTTATTGATTGAATATTAAAACGGAAGGAGGTGAAGAATAATGAAAAAATTAATTTCTTTAATAGGAGCAGGCGCAATGTTGCTTTCTTTAGCCGGACCAGCGTTTGCTTGGAACTGGTCTTATGTGGAGGTAGAGAATGGTGCAGCGGCGATTGCTGACACTGGCGGAAATAGCCAGAGTAATTCAGCTGTTGCTAGCGGAGTTGACAATGACGCTGATGCTGGTTCAGGCAGTGGAGCTAGGAATATGACTACTGGTGGTGCTTCAGCTGTTGCCGGAGCCGGAGTGACGGTAAATACCAGTCTTTACGATTGGCCTTGCGGGGTGTGTTATCTCCCATTGAACCAATCCGATGTGTATGTGAGCAATGTGGCTATGGCTGGAGCTGACACTGGCGGAAATAGCCAGAGTAATTCAGCTGTTGCTAGCGGAGATTGGAATAACGCTGGTGCTGGTTCAGGCAGTGGAGTTAGGAATATGACTACTGGTCCAGCCGTTTCTAATGCTCAAGCCTTTACTGTGGTTAATACCAGTATTAGTTGGTAGTAAGGGTTTTGGTGGAGTGTAAGGCTTTTAGTGCCCGCTGAAACCTTTTGGCGGAGGCGGGCCGGAAGCCAAAATAAAAAAAGATAGAACCGATGAAGCTAAAATTTAAAATTTTTAAAAGGATTATCAGTTTAATACTGGCGGTTTTGTTGTTTATTAACCCGCTG
>Ga0210016_1003257_pt1 | contig 14386 bp, 15 predicted proteins | sample CryGeyCG2014_300_FD_185454 | JGI IMG/M metagenome (GOLD analysis project Ga0210016, IMG submission 185454) | Groundwater microbial communities from aquifer - Crystal Geyser CG02_land_8/20/14_3.00 (SPAdes) (version 2) | ecosystem: Environmental > Aquatic > Deep subsurface > Groundwater | place... | reverse complement strand
TCTCTGTAGTTAACTCTACCAAATCTTCTCCTTTTTCTACCACTTCACCTTCCTTATGGTGCCAGAAGGAAACTTCAGCCTCCTCAATCCCTTCCCCTAATTTTTCCAATCGTACCTCAATCGTCATTTTTTTCTCCCCTCACCTTAGTCCTCCCCCTCAAGGGGGGAGGGATAGATCTTCTTGGGTAGATGAATGGACCTTTTTTCTGTATCCTCGGCGGCCTCGCGGATGCTCTCGGCAAATGTAGGATGACCATAAAGCAGGGCGGAGAGGTCCTTTACTCTTGCCCCCAATTTCATCGCCAGAGTCAAAACGGTAATTAAGTCCGTTGCAGATGGTCCCACAATCTGAGCCCCCAAAATTTCATCAGAGTCTTTCTCAGCAATGATCTTGACAAAACCTCTGGTCTCATTCGCCGTATGAGCCTTCCCTGAGGCGGACAGAGGGAATTTCCCAATACTTACCGGGTACTTCTCCCTTGCTTCCTTCTCGGTCAAACCAACGGTACCAATTTCGGGGTCAGTAAAAATACAGCTGGGGACTACCCGATAATCCATCGTAGCGAGAAAACCCTGGCTATTCTCTGCGGCCACCACACCCTGCTTTGAGGCCAAATAGGCTAAAAGTCCCTTACCTGTGATATCACCAGCCGCATAGATATTAGGGATGTTTGTCTCCATCTTCTCATTGACCAGAATATTTCTCTTCTCATCCTGCTTAATCCCCATATTGTCCAGTCCCAAATTCTCTAAATTTAAGCTTCTCCCGATAGCAATTAGAATTTTCTCTGCGGTGAGATTCTTCGGTTCTTCCACTCTCGTTTTTGTAAGCACTTTAATTCCTTCTTTTTTAAAACATCCTTCAAGGAAATGTCCAACTTCCTCATCCTCTAAAGGAAGCAAATGCTCCATCATTTCATAGATTGTAACCTCCGCGCCCAAGCGCTTAAAAATAACCGCGAACTCACAACCAATTACTCCCCCTCCGATAATTACAAGGTTTTTGGGCACTCTATTTAAGGAAAGCAGTTCATCACTGGTGAGAAACCTCTCATCATCAAAAGGGAAATTTTTGGGTCTTAAAGGGGAAGAGCCGGAGGCCAAGATGACTTTCTCCGTCTTAATCTCCTCCTTTGCGCCATCTCCGGTTACCTCAACACAATCAGGCGCCTTTATCCTTCCAAAACCTTTGAGTATCTCAATCCCATTACTTTTGAAGAGAAAAAGAACGCCATTGACCAATCTGGTTACAACTTTATCCTTCCAGGCCATCAGCTGGGTAAGGTCAACGCTTGAACCGGTAATCTTTATTCCGCAGGACTCAAATTTCTTTACCTTAATTAGTGGGTCAAGAGCACCAATTAAACACTTGGTCGGAATGCAACCTTTATTAAGGCAGACTCCTCCTACCGCCTCTTTTTCAACTACCCCTACCTTCGCTCCTAACTGGGAGGCCCTGATCGCCGCTACATAGCCCGCCGGTCCAGCACCAATGACAATTAAGTTATAGTCTTTCATTTTGTATTAACCACTAAATTCACTAAAATTTGCCTTCCTTTCCTTTTCTCTGCCTGCAATGGCAGATAACGGCTGAGCATTTACGAACTTGTGTAGCAAGTTAGGCGAAGTGGAACGAAGCCGCAAATACTTTGTTATCTGCCGTGCGTCCAAAAAGGCTCAAACCACCCCAGTTTCTGCTTTGTACTTTATAAGGGGAACGGATATAGTAGGTGCCTTGTCTATTCGTTCACTATCCTTAAGGAGTCCAGCGATATGTTCTCCTACCCCTGCATTGACAACTTTTTCACCACATTTAGGACATACCCCCGCTGGAACATTTTCAATTACTACCAACTTGCCCTTAATCCAGAAGTCTTGTTGAATATTCCTTTCCTGAAGTGGTGTGTTACAGATTTCGCATTCTCCATAGTTATACATTCTTATCACCTCCCAAAATATTTATAGGGCATATACTGTTATAAAAAGTAATTTACCTGTGCTCTTGATCCTGCAAATGATACCAATCTCTCTTCCATCAACGGCTCGGCCTACAATTTCATAACGTATGCCTCTGGGATCCAGTGTAAATTTCCGTCTAATCCTGCCTGTTGCTATTGCTCTTTTGACATCTGTAAATTCAAGTTCGTCTGTTGCCATCTCTTCAAAGAAGTGTGGTATTGCAAATTCATATTCTTTCTCAATGATCTTTTTGCGTATTTTATCAATTATACTCAGAATCTACGTAAATATTCACTAAACCCCGTATTAAATACGGGGGAGCGTGGCAATCTCTCGTTTCTTTGAAAAGATGAGATTGCTTCGTCGCTATCGCTTCTCGCAATGACGTGGTTGACTGAGTATTTACGTCAATTTTTTGTTCGCCTCCTCGCTCATTTTTTAATACTTTTCTCGGTAAGAATATGTGGGGTAATAAAGATGAGAAGGTCTGTTTTATCTTCGGTGGTGCTCTTCTTGCCAAAGAGGTAACCTAAAACCGGGATCCTGCTTAAGAGGGGAACTCCGGTATTCCCTTTAGTCTCAGTCTTTTTTAAAAGACCGCCGATGACAAGTGTCTCTCTATCCTTTATCCTTACCTGCGTTGTGGCGCGGCGGGTAGAGGTAACCGGTCGTTCATTGAACTGACCTTTCCAACCTGTAATTTCACTAACCTCTGGAGTAACATCCATTATAACGGAGTTATCCTTATTGACACGAGGAGTTACGGTAAGGGTAATGCCGATATCCTTTTCGTCATAACCGGTAATTTCCCAGGTGCCGGTGTCTCTATTGAATTCATACTTTGGAATAGGAATAACATCTCCCACCATAATCTTTGCTTCTTTATTATTGAGGGTTGTAATTGAAGGGCTGGAGAGGAGGTTGCTTTTGCCACTTGTCTCTAATGCCTGAAGGGTAGCGGTAAAGCTTTCAAAATTTAAGGTGCCAAAGGTAAAATCGTCTATCGTGGGAGTCGGAAAGTCACTACCTTTAGTCTTAAATGGAAATTCTGTTGGTTTGATAGCCCCCTTAGCGCTGGCCTGGATATTCCAGGCTATCCCTAAATCCATTCCCTTGCTTAAGACCACCTCAATAACTTTAGCCTCAATCCTCACCTGAGAGGGGGGAGTATCAAGTTCCTTTACTAAAGCGGCAATAGATTCAATCTTCTCCGGGGTATCGGTAATGATGAGAATGTCTGAACGGCCTTTAGCTTCGCCAGGATTAAATACCTGAATCTGGCCATATTCAGAAATAAGTTTGCCGAGAGACTCCTTTAGATTCTCGGCATTGATATAGGTAAGGGCAAAGATTTTAGTGATGGTTGGAGGAACTTCAGGCTTAGCGGGAATGACGCGGAGGATATTTGCCTCCTTCTTTAACCCAAATCCATTTGCGCGAAGAATCGAATTTAAGGCATCTCCAATCGTAACATTGATAAAACTTATGGTGATCTTTCCTCCAACATCTTTGCCAGCGACGATATTCAGCCCGGACTCCTGACTTAAGATGCGCAAGACATCCTGGAGGTCGGCATCCTTAAAATCCATAGAAAAGAGTTTCTCTTCATTCCCCATCCCTGAGGAACTAAGATTCTCTTCCATTCCCCAGAGAGGAGCAGTCAAGAGCACAGACAACAGACCTAAAATCAAAAATATTCTCCTTTTCATCTTTTCTCCAGTTTAAGTAGATATTCTCCTTCCGGTCCTTTCAGAATTACCTCTTTTTTATTAATTGCTATGATCTCAATTCCTTCAATCCTATCTCCCGGTCTCAAAATCTGATTATTAATGATGGCGGATGCCTTTTCCTTTCTCCAGACGATCCCGGTTAGGGTCAATTCTGGTGGTTTCAGAATGGTTTCCTTCCTCTTCTCCGGAGGGAGGAATGGGTCTCGTCCCCATTTCAGACGAGACTTTGGCCTTTCACTAAACCTTATCTGATAAGGAAGAAGATAGGCGGTTGCTGTTAAGCTTCCTCTTAAGTCTGGCGAATTGTCGGACCTTAAGTTTAGACTATTAATCGTAAATAAGGAGGTGGAAGTCTTCATCCTTTTTAGGTATTTCCCTAAATTAAAGCAGGAAGAGGAAAGCTCAATTTTTAAGGATAATTGTAAAGAGGATTCCTCCCTCATCAGAGACTCCACGGTCAGGGAACTAATGTCAACCAGGCAGTCTTCACTTAACCGGGTCAGGTCCTGAAGGAATAGGGAGACCTGTTTTGCTGGAGGCAAAATCACTCTTTCGCCAACCATTGTTGTTTCTCTCACAAATTCTATATCTTTCAACATCGTTTGGGCCTGAACAATTTTGCGATCAAGTTCATCTGCCTTTTCCCTTAATAGTTCTACTCCCTTTTTCTGGGACAGATAATATCCAAAAAGAATCCCTAAAAGAATAAGGGAAAGGAGAGGAAATAAGATTCCTTTTATCCGTTTCATAATCCTCTCCTCAGTTCTGAGGTTAAGATAAACTTCACCACTTCCTTCTCCTGGAAAGAGTCCTTCTGAAAGTTCTCCAACTGAACATCGGAAAAGAGAGGGGAGTTCTGCAATCTGGAAACAAATTCCACAATAGAAGAGTTAGAATGGGAAAAACCTTCAATCTTTAATCTTTCTGAAGGTTTCTCTTTAATTTCTTGCTTTTCAGCAGTTTTCTTCCCCTCTTCCTTTCCATAACTGAGTCCGGTTAGCCAGACCTGGCCTGGGGTAATGCGGCTTAATTCTCCCAAGACCGCTGACCATTCAACCCGTTCTCCGAGCGCTTTTCTAATAAAGGCACTTTCTCCACCTATCCCTTCATTTTTAGCGGTAGTAATGATTCCTTCTAATTTATCCAAAACTCTTTTCTTCTCTTTCACTTCTCCACGATAATGAAGGTTGACCATCATCGTAAAAGAAAGGAGGAAGAAAAGAAAGAGTCCTAAAGCAGGGACAACTACCCGGAATAAAAGCCGAAAGAGCAATATTATCTTCTTTATCTCTCTGGGAAGTAGATTTATTCTTCTCTTTACCCTCCATTTTGGTTGTAACTGGGCCATTGTGGGGGCCAGTTGGGAGAGAGAAAGGCCGGTAGCGACAGTTAAGAGGGGGGAAGCCTCCCGGAGTTGACGCATATCAAAGAGAACGGGATCAACCTTTAATATCCTGAAAAGGTCAAAACTCTCGGCCTTTACTCCTAACCTCTCGGCGAAGAAATCCTTTACCCCCTTCCATTGGCTACCTGGACCACTCAAAAATAGCCGGTCTGGTTTAATGGCTTCGGTTACCTTTAATTCAGTCCGGTAATATTCAAGGGAACGAGCGACCTCATTGGCTAACCGCTCTAACCAGGGCTTAATCACCTCCTCTACTGAGGTGGAAAGCATCCCCCTCTTTAACTCTCCTTTTAGATTCTCAATCTCTTCCCGGCTTAAATCTAACTTTTTAGCGACATCTTCAAGAAAGGTAGCGGTGGCAACATAGATTTTCCGAACAAAGGAGAGGTTTCTTCCCGTAAGTAACATAATTGTAGTAATCTCTTCATCAATATGGAGGGAAAGAAGCGTTTCCTTCTCCTTATATTCCAATTTACTGATTGTCTCCCAGAGCGCCAATGCTGTTACGCTGATGGAGAGGGGCTTTAGAGGAATCTGCTGAATAAGGGAGGTGAATTGGGCAACCGCTTTTCTTTCTGAAAGAATGATAATTGCTCCGAGCTCCTCCTTTTCTTCTTCCCCGGGAAATAGTAAATAGTCCCAGTTTATCTCCTCTCTGGGTAGGTGGGAGATGCGGAAAACCTCCTGTCTGAGGACCTCCTTTAATTCCTTCTCCGGCATCAGGGGGAGTCTTAAGAATCTCATTATTACATCTCGCTCTTTTAAAGAGAAGACAACCTTCTTTGTTCTAATCTCTTTTGAGCGGAGCATCTCCCTTATTCCGGTAATTATCAGGGCTGTTTTCTTTGCCTCCTCGGCCGGTGGAAGGGAGATAATCCCATAATTGGTCAGAGCAATTCCCTCTTTCTCTAATGTGAGTTCTACCAATTTTATGGACTGGCTTCCAATATCCAATCCTAAAACGGTTCTTTTCCTTTTAAACATTTTACCTCTTGAAAAAGGTGAGCCAGAGAACAAAAAGCCCAACAAGCAAGAAGAAGATACTCATCAGTAATCGATGACCAATCGTCCACTCATCGGAAAAAAGAATTCTCTTGCCCCATTCATTAAGTTTCACCAAGAACCTGGGAGAGAAGAGATAGAGAAGACCAATAATAACTATCAGAACGCCTAAAATTGCTCCGAGGATAATCATTGGTAAATCTCCTTCCAGGAACTAATCTTTGTCACTAAGTAGCCGGACCTATTTGTCTCGGTAATTACTAAATTCTCATCATAATTTATGTTCAATCCCGCCCCTCCATGAAGGTCAACATTATTCTTAGAGATTATTCCGCCAGTAATGGTAACGCTTCCTCCAATTTCTGTTTCACAGGTAGGAGGACCTGTAACATAAATCAGCCCATTAAAGCTGACATTTCCTAAAATGGTAAGGCTACCAATCACAATCAGGGTTGCCGGATTTCCATCGGTGGTGGAAAGATTACCTTTTAGTTTTATGTCGGCCGGTGAGCCATTAGAGTTCCTGTCGATAAAGATAACTCCATTTAAGGAATCAAATGAAGGATTTCCCCCCTGAAAGTAGTTACCATTGACACCAGAATTCCCATTTGCTTTATTTGCCTTTGCTAAGGTTCTAAAATAATCTTCATCAAGAGTCGGGAAAGGTTCAGAGCTATTTTCTGTCTGGGTGTTATCACCCTTAATCGATTTCTTGCCGGAGATTGTTCCCTTAGCCACGATATCACCATTAACTACAGGGTTGCCTTTGTAAGTTAAGTTTTTAGCGGTAAAGATTGCGCTCTTGAAGGCGACCGATTCCCCGACAATATTGATTATCCTCATTTCAATTGTTCGCTCAATACCCCTTACCGTTCCCTTAGAGGTTATCTTAACCTGAGCATTGGTCCCGAGGTAGTCTATCCCAATTTCAAAATTCCCTTCGCCCAAGCCTTCAGAAAAGGAGGAATCGGAATTATCACTCCAGCCTGTATCCTTTAAGATAGGCACAACTGTTTTCTCTGCTCCGGCCTCGGCTAACCAGAAGGCCTTCATCCCTCTTTCCTGGACCGAGGAGACCCGATAGGCGCTATTCAATATGGTCAGAAAGGCAATCCCTAAGATGACAAAGCAAAATAGGGTAATGAGCGTAATAATTAAGGCAACCCCTTTTTTACCCATATACTCCTCGGGTTAACCCCGGAGGTTAAACTTAAACTTTCCTTCTCATCTTCAAGAGTGAGAGTAATTTTGATAAAAGCAATATCATCTGCTTCTACCGGAAAACCTAAAAGAGCATTTTCCTCATCATAATAACTGAATTGGAAAGAGGAGAGATTTTTGGCTAAAGAGATATTTTTTCCTCCCCCCTGCTTAATCAACTCTTTCCCGGCAAGATGGTATTTTAGTTTGCCATCTTTAGTCTGGACGATAAGTTCATCCGCTTCAGCGGATGCAATTGAATTTATTCCTCTTAACTCCCGCATTAGCCTCTCCGAAAGAAGGGAGCCGGCTTGGGCTAATTTTGCCTCCTTGTCAATACCGCTCCAGGCCTTTATACCCACGATAGAAAAAGATGTCACCGCTAAGATAACAAAGGTCAATACTGTTAGAATAAGAATTGTCTCCAAAAGGGTGGCGCCTTTTTTACTCCCTTTCTTCCACATTTGCTTTATAACTTACCAATTGGAAGTGTCTCCTTCCCCCTTTTTCTTTATAGAATAAGGTAACGATAATCTTTTTCAACCAGTCATTTTCAGTCCCCTTTATCTGGGTGATTCTATCCATCCGGGGAGGAAGAGAATGAAGGGAAGGAGAAGAGCCATCATCAATATAGTCATCGGATTCTGTTAGACCATAATTAACATCACTAAGGTCAAATTCAGGAGGCAAAAAGGCATCGGCGGATTTATCCCTCTTTTCATCACTTTCCGGGTCGCCAAGACTAACCTCAGAAAAACTTAAATTCTTAATCTCCTCCATTTTAGTTCGTGCAAGATTTTCGATAATGGCGCTATTCTTAGGAAAACTACTTCCTTGAGTGCCGGCAATGAACATCTCCATTACAAAAAAGAGGCTGCCACCTAAAACAAAGAGAGCAATCATCACCTCTAACAGAGTAAACCCTTTATGTTTTGGCGTTGGTAACATAGATGTCATCTTCTCCATTTGGACCAACGGTAATCCCATCATCTCCCAAGGTAAGTCCGGGTTCTCCGTCAGGTCCTACAGAGAAGATAAGGAATGTGGCTAACTCCCCACTTCCATTAACCTGATATTGATAATTTTCTCCTTCCTTAAAAGGGTCAGTAGGCAATTTATTAATTATCCTGATGGCAATCCCCTCTTCCTTTAATTGACCTAAATTATCCGGATAATGGTTATGATGGTTCATATAGACCTCTATTGCGGAAAGAAGGTTCCTTAAGTCTGCCTTTGCTGCGGATTCCTTTGCCTGAATCCTGATTCCCCTGAAATTGGGAATGGTAATTCCAACCAGGATAGAGATAACACTGATGACAATTAAGAGTTCTATAAGGGTGAAGCCTTTTTTATTCATCTTAAGATTGGCAGTAGTCGCAGAGTTTACTTTGCTCCCTCTCTTTGGCAGAGCAAGCTCTGCCACTACAACGACTTCGTCGGATTGGCAAAGGAGGGGGTGATAAACACCCCCTCCTTTTTCACCTCAATGAGGCTTAAGGAATAGTCTTGGCATTGGTGACGTAGATGTCATCGTCCGGTGTCGCTGTAAGTGTGTCATCACCACAACCGGTAATGTCATCTGCGCCATCAGGACCTATAGACCAGATCACATAGGTCGTATATTCCCCTGTCCCATCGAAGGCATATTGATATTCATTTCCTTCGCTGAATGGGTCATCAGGGATCTTGTTGACAATTCGCTTGGTCTTGTCCTCATTCGGTAAGACATCCAAGTTTGCTGGATACTGGTTGTGGAACTTGGAATAGACCAGAAGCGCGGTCTGAAGGTTCCTTAAGTCTGCCATTGCTGCGGATTGCTTGGCCTGGATTCTGATTCCCCTGAAATTTGGAATCACAATCGCCACCAGGATCGCAATCACCGCGATCACAATCAGCAGCTCAATCAAGGTGAAGCCTCTTTTCTTTTTAGCCAATTTTCTCACCTCCTTTTTTCTTTAGTAGGCGAAGGTTTTTCGCCTCCACCCACTAAGATGCAATTTTTCTGCCAACTGACGTAGGGGTCGGATTTATCCGATAAATATCATAACTTTCCTGAGTTTTCTTGCCAGTTTTTCAGCAAATTGCCAATAATCTGTCACCTCTGGATTGTTTTGATAAGTCTAAACAAGGGAAGAAAGATGGAACTGGCTAAGAGTAAGACCACCCCTCCCAAAAAGACAAGAATAACTGGTTCAACGAGCGCCGTCAGTTTCTTAATGGTATAGCCTACCTCTCTGGTAAAGAATTCCCTGATCTTTTTTAGCATCTCCTCAAGTTTTCCACTTTCTTCGCCGATGAGGGACATCTGGGATACCATCGGTGGGAAAAGGTGCTCTTCACCTAAGAGCTTGGAGAAGGATTTTCCCGCGGTGACCCCGATAATCACCCTTTCTAAGGCCTCTTTAGCAATTTGATTATTAAGCACCTCCTTTACCACCCGCAAACCGGCAATCAAGGAGACGCCACTGATGATTAACATCTCCAGGGTGGAAGAAAACTGGGTAGCCAGGGTCTTCTGAAAGAATTTCCCCAGAATTGGCAATCTTAATTTAGCCAGATCAAACTGCCGCCTTCCTTTATTTGTGCGAAGATAAGCTCTAAAGCCAAAGAAGAAGCAAAATACCATCAAAAGAACAATGAACCAATAGTGACGAAAGAATTTGCTAATTCCCATCAGGAAGAGAGTGGGTAAGGGAAGGGGAACATTTGCCTCTTCAAAGATAAGAGCAAACTTAGGCAGGACAAAACTGGTGAGGAAGGTCACAAGAGCAATTGCCATAAAGACAAGGATAACCGGATAGAAAAGAGCGCCTTTAACCTTATTTCTGAGGTCAGCCTCCTCCTCAAGATAAGAGGCCAACCTCTCGAGCACCTGGTCTAAATTCCCTCCTACTTCTCCTGTCTTAATGGTATTGATAAATAAGGGAGAGAAACTCTGGGGCTCTTCTCCCAGTGCAGCAGAGAAGGACTTACCTTCTTCCACCCTACCCCTTATTCTAATCAGGGTCTCTCTAAGAGCCTTATTTTCGGTCTGCTCAATCAAAAGATTTAAGGAGTGCAGGATAGATAGACCGGCATCAATCATCGTGGCAAATTCCCGGCAAAAGATAATCAGTTCTCCAGACCTTACCCGGCGTTTCCTTTGGAAAGGCCGAAAAGGAAATACCCTTTCTCTCTTCCTCTTGACCTCAAAGACAAAATAGCCCTGGGTCCTGAGCCTATCCAGAAGGACAGCAGAATTCTCGGCCTCGGTTAAGCCACTAACCAATTTGCCGCTGCTATCCCGGCCGCGATAATTAAAAAGAGGCATTTTATTTTAAAGATTATATTTAAGAATCTTATATTGTAAGGAGGAACGGGTTATTCCTAAATCCTCGGCCGCTTTTGTCTGGTTATATCTTGTCTCTTTTAAGGCCTTCTCGATAAGTTGGTGTTCCACCTCCTCTAAGACCTGGGTAAGATTCTTCTGGGAGAGATCTGGTCTTATCTCTGTCCTTTCTCTAAACAGAGGGAAGTCTGCTAACCGAATTTTATCATCCTCAGTTAGGACAACCGCCCGCTGGATGACATTCTCCAATTCTCTAATATTCCCCGGCCATTTATAGTTCATAATCAAATCCATTATCTCGGGTTCAAATATCTTAATTCTCTTATTCAACTGCCCGTTATATTTTTTCAGAAAGTATTGGATGAGAATCGGGATATCCTCCTTCCTTTCCCTTAATGGAGGAACAAAGATAGGCACAACATTAAGGCGATAATAGAGGTCCTTACGGAAATTCCCCTTCTCCACCTCCTCCTCTAAATTTTTATTGGTGGCCGCGATAATCCTCACATCAACCTTAATTGTCTCTGTGCCTCCAACCCTTTCGAACTCCTCCTCCTGTAAAACCCGCAGGAGTTTTGTCTGGATATTGGGGCTAATGTCGCCAATCTCATCAAGAAAAAGGGTTCCTTTATCGGCTAATTCAAATCTTCCCTCTTTCCTCTTAAGGGCATCGGTAAAGGCACCCTTCTCATGACCAAAGAGTTCACTCTCCAGAACCCCTTCGGCTAAGGCACCACAAAAGACCTTGATGAAGGGTTTATTCTGGCGAGGACTTTGATAATGAATGGCGCTGGCCACCAATTCCTTCCCAACCCCACTCTCCCCATGAATTAGGACGGTTACCTTCTGGGGAGCAACCTTTCTGATTAACTCATAGACCGGTTTCATCTTGGGAGAGGGACAGGTGATTCCTCCTAAGTCATACCTTATTCTCTCTTCCTCCTTAAAATACCTGTTTTCCCTCTCTAAATCCCTCCTTTCCAGGACCTTCTCCACCTTTATCTCCAGCTCCTTAAGATTAAAGGGTTTGGTGATGAAATCTGCCGCACCTTTCTTCATTGCCTCCACGGCAAGGTCGACTGTGCCATAAGCGGTAATCATCATCACTGGAAGGATAGGGTTAATTTCCTTTGCCTTTTGGAGAAGAGCCATACCATCAATTCCGGGCATTCTTAGGTCGGTTAAGACCAAGTCAAAATGGGTCTCTTGCAAAAGTTTTAAAGCGGCTTTCCCATCCGATGCTTCCTTAACCTGGTGACCCTTCTCGGTAAATACCTTATTTAATAGCAACCGTGCACCACCTCTATCGTCGGCAACCAAGATCTTAGCCATTTTCTCAAAGGGGAAGAGAGATGATAAATCTACTACCCCTCCCCTTCTCACTCCTTACAGTTATTTCGCCCTTATGGCTCTGGATAATCCTTTGAACAAGGGGAAGACCTAAGCCCAATCCCTCTTTCTTGGTACTGAAGAAAGGAAGGAAAAGCTTTTCAAGATTTTCCTTAGAAATGCCAGCGCCCTTATCAATAAACTCTATCTGGAGAAAGTTATCTTTTGGGAAGGCTTCAACAATAAATCTTCCTCCTTTCGGCATCGCCTCAATCCCATTAGAAAGAAGATTAAGAAATGCCTCCTGAAGCAGTTCAGGGTCCCCCTTTATTTCCGGCAAAACTCCTGGGTATCTTTTCTCTAAGGTAATCCGGTTTTTCTGAAGGTCTTCCTGGGCAAGAAAGAGCACCCTATCGAGAAGTTCTGTAATCTGGATGGGAGAGATGGAGAGCTTAAGGGAGTTGACTAATGGCGAAGACCTTTTAAGGATATGGGAGAGATGGGTAATCTCGGAGGATATTTCTTCAGCCAATTTCTTATCCTGGTTCTTAAGGTTCCTCTTCAATAGTTCCATTAAGCCTTGGAGAATACCTACTGAATTTTTAACCTCATGAATTATCCCTAAAAGGAGGTCTCTATCATTCATTCTTTTTCCTTACCTCTTCCTCCTCAAAAGTTACCCTTAGCGCTTCCTCAATGGTGGTGATTCCCTTCTTAATCTTTTCAATTCCATCCTCTCTGAGGCTCCTCATCCCGGCATCAACGGCTGCTTCCCGTAAAGCGGTGACCGAAGCCTTAGAGACAATCAACTCTTTAATAAAATCATTAAGAATCATCATTTCAAAGATTCCTGTCCTTCCTCGATAACCTGTCCCGTGACAGAGATTACAGCCCTTTCCCTTATAAAGAGAGATGCCTTCTAATCCCAAACTCTTCTGGAGGGGAGTAGGAGGGCTGTTTTCCTCCTCTTTACAGTGAGAGCAGATCGTGCGGACCAGCCTCTGAGCTACCACTCCTCTCACCGAGGAGGCTAAGAGATAGGGCTCTATCCCTAAATCGATGAGCCTGGTTATGGCTGAGGGTGCATCATTAGTATGAAGTGTAGAAAAAACAAGGTGCCCGGTAAGAGCAGCCTGGGTAGCAATTACTGCGGTAGGATTGTCCCTGATCTCCCCCACCATAATAATATCAGGATCCTGGCGCAAAATTGACCGCAGAGCTTTGTCAAAGGTTATCCCCATCCGGGGATTAACCTGAACCTGGTTGATAATCTCAAATTGGTATTCAATCGGGTCCTCGATGGTGACAATATTATGTTCCTTAGAATTAAGGATATTTAAAGCGGAATAGAGGGTGGTGGTCTTCCCAGAACCGGTTGGACCGGTAACTAAAATAATTCCGTAAGGGGATTTAATAAGAGAATTAAAAGCATTCAAATCTTCGGAGAAACCCAATTGGTCCAATCCAAATATCGCTGTCTTTCTATCCAAAATACGCAGCACCAACTTCTCACCAAAGGCGGTGGGCAAAGATGATGCTCTAATATCGATATCCTCTCCCCTGGGGAAGTGTCCATCCTGAAAGATCTGGGTTTTGGAGATATCCATCCCGGCCATCAGTTTGACCCGGGAGGTCACCTCAGAGATTACCTTCTCCGGAAGGACAAGAACTTCATGGAGAATCCCATCAATACGATAACGTATCCGAAGGCTTTTCTTGTTAGTTGGCTCTAAATGAATATCGCTGACCCTTTCCTTAACAGCGGTGCCAATAATGGTATCAACTAACTTAATCGTGGGTGTTTCGGCGGTGAGATCTTCGATTCCTGCCGATTCTATTGCCACCTTCTCAGTCTCTTTTTCCTTCAGACCATAATACTGGTTAATGGTTTTCTTAATCTCGGATGGAGAGGCAATCACTGGCTCTACGATATAACCGGTTATCTGACTGATATGGTCTAAAACAAAAATATTTAAGGGATCGGCGGTGGCGAGCGTTAAGATTGTTCCTTCAATCTTAAGGGGAATGACCTGATGCTCCCGGGCAAGAGATTCGGGAATAATCTTCATTAGCTCTTTATCTAAGGAAAAATAATTTAATTTAACGAAGGAGATTTTAAGTTGTTCACTTAAAGCCTCCACCAAATCCGCTTCATTAAGAATATCCAGACGCACAAGAGTCTGGCCAAGAAGTTCCCCTTTCCTTTGCAGGGACAAGGCTTTTTGTAATTCTCCTTCGGTAATCAAATTTCTATTAATTAAAATCTCCCCTATTTTTAATTGAGCCTTCTCGTTCATAAGATTTTCCTCCTTTAGCCTTCCTTTGATAAGAGGAAGGAATATTTAACTCCTTTCGGCAGTCGCAAACTGTCCTGCGAGAGAGAGAAAGATAATATTTTTTATAAAGGATTCTCCTGATTTTCTCATCGCTCCA
>Ga0210016_1003256_pt1 | contig 14393 bp, 7 predicted proteins | sample CryGeyCG2014_300_FD_185454 | JGI IMG/M metagenome (GOLD analysis project Ga0210016, IMG submission 185454) | Groundwater microbial communities from aquifer - Crystal Geyser CG02_land_8/20/14_3.00 (SPAdes) (version 2) | ecosystem: Environmental > Aquatic > Deep subsurface > Groundwater | place... | reverse complement strand
CCTTACATAAGTAAAGCCCTCATGGAAGGGATAAGTTCGCGGCCAACTCGGCAGCCGCGATCTTAAAGCCAGCTCAAACCTCGGTCTGCTCCGCCATCTCCAAGGCATCATCCACCTCGATGCCTAGATAGCGCACGGTGCTCTCTATCTTGGAGTGTCCGAGAAGCAACTGAACCGCTCTCAGATTCTTTGTCCGCTTGTAGATGAGCGTGGGTTTGGTTCGTCGCATGGTGTGTGTGCCATAGCAGGTGGTGTCCAACCCGATATGCTCAACCCAACCGTGAACGATACGTGCATATTGCCTTGTCGATAGGTGTGGTGAATCGCTGATGCGACTTTGGAATAGGAAATCATCCAACCTCAACTTCCCTGAAGCGATCCACTTGCTAACTGAATCTCTGGTTTGATCGGTAATCTCAAATTGAACCGGTCGTTGTGTCTTCTGTTGCATCACGGTTGCACGTGAGGCGATGTGTTCTCCGTGGGATATGTCCCGTACCTTCAGTTTGACGAGATCACAAGCACGCAGCTTGCTATCGATGGCGAGATTAAAAAGCGCAAGGTCTCTGATGTGGCTGCTCAGTTGAAGTCTGACTCGGATCGCCCAGATGTCTTTCAGTCTGAGTGGTGATTTCTGACCGGTCAGTTTCCCTTTGTTCCATGGTTCATGATGAAGAACTGCAGTATTGGTTTCCATGATGATCTCTCCTTTTAAGAAGGAACATCACTGTGCGCGTTCTGGCGGAGTGGAATCAAGCAGTGTGACCAATTCCGTATTGATACGGGGCAGGTCATAGAGAAGGTATAGATACCGGTCTGATATTCTTTTGTTGTTGCCTGGTCTGAAATTTTGAAAGCGGATGCGACTTTGAGTGACGGCTGAAAATCAGCAGTCGTTTACTGGCTAAACTTTTACAATGAGTAATCGGCGCAGGTCGGCCACAACCCGCCACTGGCTATTCTTCTCCAAACCTGCCGTTGGGTCTGTTCGGTCACCCGTTAGCCATCATTGGGTCTGCCTGCGGCGGTTCGCACTGCGTTGCTCCGAAGTTTACCCATTCCGCCTCGGCCGCCTCGCTCCCGTCCGCCCCGCAGGGGCTCCCCAACAGCATATCGCCGTGTCGCCAGCGCCGACTTTCGACTGCCATACCTCTGGCGACCGCCACAAGCCATTCGACAGCTTCACCCAGCCAGCGCGCGGAAAGGACGGCGGCCTGGTTTTGCATCGTTCGGCAACCGGCAGTTCGTGCATTGCCTCAAAGTGGTCGTGATCCTTCGACGTGCCCCGCCGGTGAACCCTGTCCAATTTCTTCCAACACATTCCAGCATCATCCTTGACCCCACCCCCACCCGCATACATAATAATCCTAGATTCGTTTTGCATTGAAACGTATCCCGCGCCAAGTTCGCCGCTTCGCTGACGAACCCCTGATCGAGCGGAGGACGGCAGCGTGAACACGCCGAGCCGGTATCGCGCCAGAGACACAGGGAAACGCCATGGACCTACGCTACAAATTCGAAACCAAGCTGCTGCTGGCGTATGGCTTCGCCATGCTGGTAATCGGGGCGCTCGCCGTCCTTGACTGGCACACCGGGCGTGCGGCGCGGGAAGCGGCGCTCTGGGTGACGCACACCCATGAGGTAGCGGGTTATCTCGAAAAGGTGGGGGCAGACACCCTGCTCATCCAGTTGAACGCACAGAATTACAACTTCACGGGCAACACCGAGTCCCTCGCCGCGCGCAACGTGGCGATTGCGGCGCGCGAGGTGGCGCTGCGCCGGGTCAAGGAGCTGACTGCCGAACATCCAGTCCAGCATGAGCACTTCGCGGGATTGCGGGCAGCGGTAGACGAGCGCCTGGTGATTTACCGACGTACCGAGCTGCTGCACAAAACCGAAGGCGCCGCAGCGGCGCAAGCTTACCTGGCAAGCGCCCCGCGGTGGGAGACGCGAGAGCGTCTGCAAGGGATTCTGCAAACGATGGACGAAGAGGAAGACCGATTGCTACAGGAGCTCCAAGCCGAGCAGTCGCGCGTGGACAAATTGGAGGGCGCGCTGGAGTTCATCACCTGGCTGGCTTTGGTGCTGCTGCTTGCCGGCACCTATGTCATGATCCGGCGCCAAATCGCCGCGCGCAAGCAGGTGGAGGCCGCGCTGCGCGTAAGCGAGGGTAGCCTGGCCACGACACTGCATTCGATCGGCGATGCGGTGCTGGCGACCGACACCGATGGGCGCATCATCCGCATGAACCCGGTGGCGGAGCGGCTCACCGGCTGGCCCAGCGCCGAGGCGCAAGGCCGGCCCGTCGCCGAAGTGTTCCGCATTGTCAACGAACAGACACGCGCCCCGACCGAGGTGCCGGTGGCGGCGGTGCTGGCGACCGGCGCAGTCCAGGGGCTGGCCAACCACACCCTGCTCATCGCGCGCGACGGTACCGAGTGGCCGGTCGCCGACAGCGCGGCGCCGATCCGCGACGATACCGGGCAGGTGAGCGGCGTGGTGCTCATCTTCCGCGACGTGAGCGCCGAACGCGCCGCCGAGAAACTGATCAAGCAGCATAACGAACTGCTGGAACAGCGCGTGCGCGAAAGAACGGTGCAACTGCGGGAGAACGAAGCGCGGTTGCAGACGGTGCTCGAGAACCTTGGCGAGGGCGTGGTGGCAGCCAGCCTTGATGGACAGATACTGCAATTCAACCGCGCCGCCATCGAAATGCACGGCTTCACCAGCGCCGAGGAATACCTGCGTCGCCTGCCGGAATTCGTCGACACGTTTGAGCTCGCGTCCCCGGACGGCGCGCGCCTGGCCATGGATCAATGGCCGCTGGCGCGCGTCCTGCGCGGCGAGGCGCTGCACGACCTGGATGTATCCGTCCGCCACCTCGGGCAACTCTGGCAAAAGACCTTCCTGTACAGCGGCACGCTGGCGCGCGACGCGGCGGGCCAGCCGCTGCTGGCGATCCTCACGCTGCGCGACGTGACCGAGGCGAAGCGCGCCGAACAGGAGATTCTCGACCTCAACGCCTCGCTGGAGCGGCGCGTTGCCGAGCGCACGCAGCAGCTAGAGGAAGCCAACCGCGCCAAGTCCGATTTCCTCGCCAACATGTCGCACGAGCTGCGCACGCCGCTGAACTCGATCATCGGTTTTTCCGAAATGCTGAAAGACGGCGTGCTCGGCGAGCTGGACACGAAGCAGCGCGGTTTCATCGGCGACATCTTCGACGCCGGCACGCACCTCCTGTCGCTGATCAACGACATCCTCGACCTGTCCAAGGTCGAGGCCGGGATGCTGCAGCTCGACGCGGACGCCGTGGACGTTGCGGCCCTGCTCCAGGCGAGCACGCTGGTGGTGCGGGAAAAGGCGCTCGCGCACCGCATTCGGCTCGACACCCGGCTCGACCCATCGCTCGGCACCGTGCTGGCCGACGAGAGGAAGCTCAAGCAGATCGTCTACAACCTGCTCGCCAACGCCGTCAAGTTCACGCCCGAAGACGGCACGGTGACGCTCGCTGCGCGCCGCTGCACGCGCGCCGAGGTGGCGCTCGACCCGGCACTGCCGGGGCGGCTCATCGCGCTGCCGCCGGGCGAGGACAGCGAGTTTCTCGCCATCAGCATCGAGGACAGCGGCATCGGCATCGCCGAAGCGGATCTGGCGAAACTGTACGAGCCCTTCACCCAGGTCGACAGCTCCGCCGCCCGGCACCACGCCGGCACCGGGCTGGGGCTGTCGCTGGTGCGGCGTCTGGCCGAGCTGCATGGTGGCACGGTGGGCGTGGCAAGCCGTCCCGGCGCGGGCAGCCGCTTCAGCGTCTGGCTGCCCTACCGCGAATTCGCGGGTGAAGGCGAGCCGGCGACACCCCCGGCCGTCGCTCTGGACGAGGGCGCGCCGGCCGCCGAGACAACAACCCCGTCCCGGCCGCCCGTGGCGCTGGTGGTAGAGGACAACGACCGCATGGCCGAGCTGATCGCAGCGCAACTGCGCGACGAAGGGTTCGCGGTGATGCGCGCCGCCACCGCCGAGGAAGGGCTGATACGCGCCGCCAAGCACCGCCCGCAGCTCATCACGCTCGATGTTTTCCTGCCGAACATGGACGGCTGGGAATTCATGCGCCGCCTGAAGGCCAATCCGGAGCTTGCCGCTACGCCGGTGGTGATCATCACCGTAGCGCAGGACAAGCAACGTTCCCTTGCACTGGGCGCCCGGCGCGTGCTGCAAAAGCCTTTTACCCGCGAGGAACTGGCGGCGACACTCGCCGGGCTGCTGGACGCGCGGTCTGACGGCGCGCCGGCGCGCGTGCTGGTGGTGGACGACAATATGAAGACGGTGGAACTGGTGGCGACGATGCTCCAGGCCGAGGGCTACCACGTACTGCGCGCTTATGGCGGCGCCGAGGCGATCGAAGTGGCGAAGAGCGTGCTGCCCGATCTCGTGATCCTCGACCTGATGATGCCGGAGGTGAGCGGTTTCGAGGTCGCGCGCGCGCTGCGCGAATCGGAGCATACCGCGCGCATCCCGATCATCGTGCAGACCGCGAAAGACCTCACCGCCGAGGATCACGCGCGCCTGAACGACCACGTCAGCGCGATCCTGTCCAAGGAGAACTTCAGCACCGGCGAGCTGCTCGCCGAACTGCGCCGCGCGTTGCCCATGCACAGCAAGAACCGGGAGGAGACGTAATGGCGAAGATACTGGTCGTGGACGACGACCCGAGGAACTTGCTGCTGGCGATAACCGTGCTGGAGCAGGCCAGTTACCAGGTGCTCTCCGCAGAGGGCGGCGCCGAGGGCATCGCGGCGGCGCTGGCGCACGCGCCCGACCTCATCCTGATGGACGTGCAGATGCCCGGCATGGACGGCATCTCGGCGCTCAGGTGTCTGCGTGCCGATCCGCGCACCGCAGGGCTCAAGGTGGTCGCCCTCACTGCGTTGGCGATGAAGGGCGACGCCGAGCGACTGCTGGCCGAGGGTTTCGACGGCTATCTGGAAAAACCGATCCGGTACAAGGAATTTCTGGCGAGCGTGGCGGCGCTGCTGGGGGAATCCGCAGCCGCCGGCTGAGAGAACATCTGATATGAGGGACTGACATGGAACAAGGAACGCTGGACCAAAAAAAGGCTGCGCGGATACTGGTCGTCGACGACGAGGACAGAAACCGCAGGGTGCTCACCGCCATGCTCGAGGTCGATGGCTATGTCGTGCTGGAGGCGGCAGATGGCAAACGAGCGCTCGAACTCGCACGACAGAATCCGCCGGACATGGTGCTGCTTGATATCATGATGCCGGGTATGGATGGCTTCCAGGTCGCGCGCGCGCTGAAGGCGGAGGCGGCGACACGCTCGGTGCCGATTATCATGGTGACAGCGCTCACCGACCGCGGCTCGCTCGTGAAAGCGCTGGAAGCCGGGGCGGAGGAGTTCGTCAGCAAGCCCGTGGACCGCTGGGAGTTGCGGGTGCGCGTGAAGAACCTGCTCAAGCTCAAGGAATATGGCGATTTCCTCGCCGACCACAACCGCATCCTCGATGCCCAGGTAAAGGAGCGCACGCATCAGTTGACCGCGAGCTACCGCGAAACCATCGTCACCATGACCCGCGCCGCCTCCTACAAGGACGAGGAGACCGGCGCGCACGTCGCGCGCATCAGTTTCTACACCGTGGATCTGGCACAGGCGCTGGGCCTCGACGCGGAGTTCTGCGATGTCATCCACTACGCCAGCCCGATGCACGATGTGGGCAAGATCGCGATCCCTGATGCCATCCTCGGCAAGCCCGGCGGGTTCGAGCCGCACGAATGGCAAATCATGAAGAGCCACGCCGCGCTGGGCGGGAAACTGCTGCGCGGCACCGATTCGCCCTACCTCGTGATGGGCGCCGAGATCGCGGACGCGCACCACGAGCGCTGGGACGGCGGCGGCTATCCGCTGGGACTGAAAGGCGAAGCCATACCGCTTTCGGCGCGCATCATGAACATCTGCGACCAGTACGACGCGCTGCGCTCGAAGCGTCCGTACAAGCCGGCGTTTCCTCACGACAAGGCGCTCGAGATCATCACCGTCGGCGACGGCCGCACCATGCCCTCGCATTTCGATCCGGCGGTGCTGGATGCCTTCAAGGGCTGCGCCGGGCGCTTCCGCGAGATTTTCGAGGCACACAAGGAGGAAGTGTGAAGGGCAGAGGCCATGCGCTGCCGTTCCCTGCTGCGGCAAGAGCTAACTTGTTGCCTGAGCTTGCGAAAATCCGAATTGAGTCCACTATGAACTCCCTGAATGCGCATCTGAAAGGAGCGTTAGCATGAAAACGACCAGGAATGCGGGGCGGGGGGGTAACACTGCCCAACTGGGGAGCATGGCGATGAGCCCCGAAATCTGGCGCTATATTTTCGACGCCATCGACGACCCGCTGTTTCTCCACGATGAGCAATTCCGCGTGCTGCTCGCCAATCGTGCTTATTGCCGCGAGGCGGGCATCCCCGAGGCGGAAGCGCTAGGCAAGCCCTACTGGGAGGTCTTTCCGCCGGGCGTCGGGCCGTTGCCTAGCTGCCTGGGTGCGATGAGTGAAGGCCACGCCAGCAGTGAGGAGGAGGTGAACGTCGGGGAGAAGCAGTATAGCTCCAAGGGCTACAATGTGTGCGACGAGCAAGGCAAGCTGCGCTACTCCCTGCACATCCTTAGCGACATCACCGAGCGCGGGGAGGCAGCGCGGCATCTCGCCCGCCTCATCCGCATGTACCGCACCATCAGCCAGTGCAACCAGGCACTGGTGCATAGCGGGGACGAGCTGAAACTGGCCCATGAGATGTGCCGGGTGCTAGTCGAGGATGGCGGCTACAGCGCCGCCTGGGTGGGTTATGCCGAAACGAGCGCGGGCAAGCACATCCGGCCCATCGCTGCGGCGGGCATCGAACCCGGCGAGATCGAGGCCATGAACCTCACCTGGGGAGACAACGAGCGGGGACATGGGCCGACCGGCAGCACCGTCCGCAGCGGCGAGATGCTGGTATCCCGGGACATCTTCAACGATCCGCTCTGGGCGCCCTGGCGCGAGCTGGCCCTGCAACGGGGTTACGTCGCTGCGGCTGCGATCCCGCTGAAGGTCAATGACCGGGTGCTCGGCGCCCTCGATATTTATGGCGCCGACGCTGATGCGTTCGCACCGGACATGATCGATCTCCTGACCGAACTGGCCGGCGACCTCGCCTTCGGCATCGGCAACCTCCGCGTTCGCGCCGAGCGCATGGGCATCCTGGAAAATCTGGAACTCAGCCTCGACCATGCGGTCACCGCCATCGCCGCCACGGTGGAAATGCGCGACCCCTACACCGCCGGGCACCAGCGCCGGGTGGCGAGGCTGGCCGTGGCCATCGCGCGGGAAATGGGATTGCCGGACGATCAGGTGCAAGGGCTGCGCATGGCCGGTGTGGTGCACGATATCGGCAAGATTCACGTGCCCGCCGAAATCCTCTCCAGCCCGGCCAAGCTGAGCAATGCGGAGTTCGAGATCATCAAGACCCATCCCCTGGCCGGCTACGAAATCCTCAAGGTCATCGACTTCCCCTGGCCGGTGGCGGAGATCGTCTATCAGCACCACGAGAAGCTGGATGGCTCCGGCTACCCGCGCGGGCTGAAAGGCGAGGAAATCCTGCTCGAAGCGCGCATCCTCACGGTGGCGGACGTGGTGGAGGCGATGACCTCGCACCGCCCCTACCGGCCCGGCTTCGGCGTTTTTCCGGCGTTGCAGGAAATCTCCCGCAACAAGGGCAAGTTTTACGATGCGGCGGCGGTTGAGGCTTGTCTGCGGATTTTCATGGAGCAGAATTTCGCGTGGGAGTAATGGATCAGAAACACCGCTACATCTGATGCTGTTGTATGCCACTTCGTTTTGTTGGCATCAGGTAAATCGCATCGGATGAGCGTCCCATTGGGGTTAGAAAGCGTCGCCCAAGCACCATCTAATCAGTGTCAATCAATGGCCGTTGTCAGTTGTAAAGCGGACATCACTACGATCTGAAACTTCCCCTGCATCAACAAATCGCCACCGTCTCTTGTGGCCGAGCAAGCGACAGACAGTAATTCGGCGCCACAACTGCCGCTGGCGCCTACATTTACCAACGGCAGGTATGTGGGGCGAAACGGTCAGTCCAAATTTGAAAATTTTACTAGAGCATCGGTCTCTGATGTGCCAATAGCTGCCAGCTAACCTTAACTACTTCCGTCACCTTATACGACCGGCTTGAGCATTCAAGCAGCCAGCGATTGACGAGAGTATGATTCAACACATCAACTCCATCGCAGACTAAAAATACTTTCATGGAATCTGAAAACCTAGGCAGTCCGGGGCTCGAATCAATCGCAGCCGCGCCGTCAGTCAGTCAGTCAGTCAGTCAGTCAGTCAGTCAGTCAGTCAGTCAGTCAGTCAGTCAGTCAGTCAGTCAGTCAGTCAAAGTCATGGCGAGGAACTGGCAATGCCCGCTGATTTCCCCATCGTCGGCATTGGGTCGTCTGCGGGCGGCTTAGAAGCGTTAGAGAGTTTTTTCAAAGCCTGTCCGGCAGACACGGGCATGGCCTTCGTACTGGTGTCGCACCTTTCTCCCGATCATCACAGCCTGCTCGTCGAGATATTGCAACGCAACACCAGCATGCCAGTAGCACAAGTACTCGACCAGAGTCGAGTAAAACCTAACCACGTTTACATTATTCCGCCCGACCGCGACTTGGCCTTGCTCAATGGCGTGTTGCAACTCTCGCAACCTGACAAGGCGCATGGCCTGCGATTGCCGATTGACGGATTCTTTCGCTCACTGGCGGACGATCAAGCCGAACGTGCCATCGGCATCATCCTTTCCGGTACGGCTTCGGATGGCACGCTCGGCTTGCGTGCCATCCTCGGTGTGGGCGGCGTGTGCATGGTACAAACCCCCGCCACCGCCAAGTACGACGGTATGCCGCAAAGTGCTATCAATGCCGGATACGCTACGCATATTCTGGCTGTGGAAGCCATGCCGGCGATGTTGCAGGAACTCTCTCGCCAGTCAGGCTACCGTAGCAAAGTGCCGCCGCTGTTAACGGATGAGTCATTGATCGGTATGAACCAAGTCCTGTTGCAGATACGCAGCAGTACCGGCCATGATTTCTCGCTCTACAAAAAGAGCACCATTGGTCGCCGCATCGAGCGCAGGATGGTGCTACACCATATCGACGACATCGCGGTGTATGCGCGCTTCCTCAAACAAAATCCAAACGAAGTTCATATCTTGTTCAAAGAACTGCTGATCAACGTCACCAGCTTCTTCCGCGATGCAGAAGCCTTCGTCGCGCTCAAGCAAGATATCCTGCCGGCGTTGCTGGCTGACAAGCCAGATGATTATGTCTTTCGCGTCTGGGTAGCGGGCTGTTCCAGCGGCGAAGAAGCCTATTCCATTGCGATGACATTACGCGAGCTGATGGTCGAGGCATACAAAAAATTCAAAGTGCAGATATACGCTACCGATCTGGATGAAGACGCGATCAACACCGCACGCAGCGGCAGCTATCCCATTGGCATTGAGCAAGACGTGACGCCCGAGCGTTTACGACGATTTTTTTCCAAGGATGATCACGGCTACAAAATTAAAAAAGACCTGCGCGAGATGGTGGTGTTCGCCGTGCAGAGCGTCATCAAAGACCCGCCCTTCACCAAACTTGACCTACTCAGTTGCCGCAATCTGATGATCTATCTGGAAGCTGAGCAGCAGGATAAGTTGATCCCCAATTTTCACTATGCGCTCAAACCCGGTGGCGTGTTATTTCTGTCCAGTTCGGAAGGTATCGCTGGATACACCAATCTGTTCAAGCCGCTCAACCGTAAGTGGAAGTTCTACCGTGCCATCAAGACCCCGAGCAAGCCCAGCCTCACAATTTTCAGGAGTTCAGCCATGACCCCACCCGAGCCCGCCGTGATTCCTTCCGGCGTCGCCAGCCAACCCCTGCCAGGGAATGTCGCCACGCTGAGCAATCGCATCCTGTTGCAGTCTTACGCACCCGCCTCGGTCACAACAGATAGCCACGGCAACATCCTCTACGTGCATGGTGATACTAGCCGCTTCTTGCGCCAGCCTGCGGGCGTGGTGACGACCAACTTGCTGGATATGGCACGCGAAGGATTGCAATTGGATCTGCGTACCGCCTTGCAAGCGGCCACACAAGGCACACCTACGCTGGGACGGGAAGTGTCACTCAAAGCAGAAGAGGGGATGATGACGCTGAGTTTCAGCCTGCGTCTATTACCTTCTGCCAATCCCGAAGCCAAGGCCGAGGACAGATTGCTGTTGGTGAGTTTTAAGGAACTTGCCGAAGTGAGCAAGCCAGCCGTACGCGCGAGTAGCAAGGATATTCCTATTGCAGAAGAGGTGGCGCGTATCGAGCAACTGGAACGCGAACTCGCCTACTCACGCGAGAACCTGCAAGCCACCATCGAAGAACAACAGGCGACCAACGAAGAGCTTAAATCGACCAACGAGGAATTGCAGTCCACCAACGAAGAACTGCAATCTACCAATGAAGAATTGGAGACGTCAAAAGAAGAGCTGCAATCGTTGAACGAAGAAACCCTCACGGTGAACAGCGAGCTAAACAACAAGATCGAGCAATTGAGCGATGCTCAGAACGACTTGAAGAATCTTATGGAGAACCTGAGTGCGGGCATCTTGTTTCTGGACTATCACCTGAACATCCGCAGTTACACCCGTGATGCTGTCAAGGCATACCGCCTGATTGCCACTGATGTGGGTCGGCCACTGGGAGACATCACCTCAAATCTGCAAGGCGAAAGTCTGTTGGATGAACTGCGTACCGTACTGGAAACGCTGATTCCGCGAGAGCTCGAAGTGCAAACTGGAGATGGCGTTTGGTATCTGGCGCGTATGCAACCCTACCGCACCTTGGACAACGTCATTGATGGCGTGGTGCTGTCCTTTTTCGACATCACCATAAAACGTCAAGCCGAACAAGCCAAACTTGCAGTATCGCAACTGGCGCGTGAGCTCGCCGAGGGCATCGTCAATACCTTGGTTGAGCCGCTCATCGTGCTGAATCAGGACTTGCAGGTGATCTCGGCCAGCCGTGCTTTCCTTCAATACTTTCAGGTCACGCCGGAGCTGACCGTGGGTCGCAAGCTGTATGAATTGGGCAATGGTCAATGGAACATCCCCGACTTGCGTGAAATGCTTGAAAACATCCTGCCGCAGCGTCAGGCGATGGAAGGCTACGTGGTGGAACACGATTTCCCCGTTCTGGGCAAACATCGCATGGTACTCAATGCGCGCCGCATCAAGACTGAGCTGGGCGAGACCGAGTTGATCTTGTTGGCGATGGTGAGCGTGGAAAAGAAGGGGTAGCCATGAACCCTAACGACACCAACAACCCACCTGACCCTGCCTTGCGCGCGCAGGCGGAGACGCAACTCGCCAACAGCCAGCCGCACGAAGTAACGACTCGCCCCGCCGAAGAGTTGCTGCATGAGTTGCGAGTACACCAGATCGAGCTGGAGATGCAGAACGAAGCCTTGCGCCAAGCTCAGCAGGCACTGGAAGAATCGCGCGACCGCTTTGTCGATCTGTATGAATTCGCGCCGGTCGGTTATCTCACGCTCACGGCAGAAGGCATGATCGCCGAGATCAATCTGACCGCCGTCACCTTGCTGGGGCGGGAGCGCGACAAACTGCTCAACAAAAGTTTGCGCTCGCTGGTGATCGCCGCAGATCAGGATAGATGGGTGCGTCACATCATGCCCATAAAGCAACAGCCTGAAACGAGCCGCATCGAGCTGTCCCTAAAGCGCAGTGATGGCAAGGTGTTTCAGGCGCAGCTCGATTGTGTGGGCAACAAACCACTGATGCGTGTTTCTTTGACCGATATTAGCGAACGCGTCAGAACGGAAGCCTTGTTGCGTGAGAGTGAAGATAAGTTCAAGTACGTTTTTGATCATTCCAACGTGGGTAAATCCATCACCTCCCCAACAGGGGAGATTCATGTGAACCAGGCTTTCTGCGACATGCTGGGATACTCCAAGGAGGCGCTCGAAAAAACCAAATGGCAAGATATCACCCCACCAGATGATATCGCGCTGGTACAGAGCAAGCTTGAGCCGGTTCTGGCAGGCGTGTGTGCCTCGGCACGTTTTATCAAGCGCTACCTGCATAAAAGTGGCTCTATTGTGTGTACTGATCTGAGCACGACTTTGCGTCGGGATGAAGAAGGCAAAGCGCTTTACTTTATGACCAGCATAATTGACATCACCGAGCGCATGCTGGCTGAAGAAGAATTACGCATTGCGGCCGTGGCTTTTTCATCCCAGAGCGGGATGTTGATCACCGATGCTAACGGCACGATTCAGCGAGTCAATCCGGCGTTTACTCAATTAACTGGATATTCCGCCGCTGAAGCCATCGGTAAAACACCGGCAATTCTGCACTCGGGGCGCCAAGGGCCGCAGTTCTATGAGCAGATGTGGACGACCCTTAAAGAGAAGGGTTGCTGGCAGGGCGAGATATGGAATAAACGTAAAAATGGCCAGATATACCCTGAGTTGCTAACGATCACCGCCATTTATTCTGCAGACAAAACCGTATCTCATTTTGTGGGAAGTTTCACGGATATCTCAGATAACAAAGAAGCCGAGGCCGAAATTCATCGCTTGGCCTACTACGACCCCTTGACCAAGCTGGCTAATCGCCGCTTGCTCCAAGATCGACTAGGTCAGATCATCGCTGCTTCGGCGCGCAGTCATTTGTTTGGCGCATTGTTTTTTATCGACCTCGACCATTTCAAAGCGCTCAATGACACACGTGGTCACAATGTGGGCGATCTTTTACTGGTTGATGTGGCACAGCGCTTACGCGAAACCGTGCGTGAAAAAGACACAGTGGCGCGCCAAGGTGGTGATGAGTTTGTGGTGTTGATGGATGAGTTGGGCAATACGGGCAATGAGGCTGCCATTTTGGCAGCGCAACTCGGTGAGAAATTGCGTACTGCACTAGCAGCGCCCTTCAACCTGAAGGGGTATGAATATCATTGCAAAACCAGTATCGGCGTGGGGCTGTTCAATGCACAAGATTCTGTGGAAGATTTATTTAAGCGCGCAGACCTTGCGCTATATCAAGCCAAGACGTCGGGGCGGGATAGGCTGAGCTTTTTTGACCCCTCAATGCAGAATGCGTTGGACAATAGAGCTATCTTGGAAGCCGCACTACATAAGGTAGTAGCACTTAAGCAATTAAGGCTTTATTACCAACCCCAGCTTGATGCTGCACATCAGGTCGTCGGCGTGGAAGCGTTGGTGCGTTGGCAACATCCGCAACGAGGTTTAGTGCCGCCGGATGATTTCATTCCGCTAGCGGAAGACACCGGGCTAATTTTACCAATAGGTCAGTGGGTGTTGGAAACCGCCTGTGAGCAAATTAAAAGATGGGAGAACGATGCACTCGCTGGGCAATTGCAAATTGCAGTCAATGTGAGTGCCCGTCAATTTCGTCAGCCGGATTTTGTGGCCCAGATAAAGAGCGTTATTGAGCGTAGTGGTGCCAATCCCGCGCTCTTGAAATTGGAGTTGACCGAAAGCATGTTGCTTGAGGATATCAATGACACCATCGCCAAGATGCTGGCGATCAAGCAATTGGGCGTGCTTTTTTCGATGGACGATTTTGGCACGGGTTATTCGTCCTTATCTTATCTGGCACAGTTGCCCCTTTATCAAATCAAAATTGACAAATCGTTCGTGTGCAACATCCCCGGGGTCATTAAAGACGAGACTATAGTACGCGCGATCATCACCATGGGATTGGGCCTCAACCTGAACGTCATTGCTGAAGGGGTAGAGACCGAACGCCAACGCAAATTTCTTGAAGCACAGGGCTGCCAGGAGTTTCAGGGATATCTGTTCAGTCGGCCATTACCGCTGGCAGAACTTGAGGTGTTCTTGAAGCGCGCTTGAGGTACTTCAGAGACCGATTGTGAAAATATATCCGGACGGTCGTAGTCAGAAGAGGTGAATGACGCTTGTGGGTCGTGTTCATCCTGACAGTGTGTTAAATATTTTCAATGTCCGATGGCTCTAATGCCCCACATACCTGCCGCTGGCATATGTAGGCGCCACCGGCAGTTCAGGCCGACAACCCGCCGGTCAGGTCAACGTCCCCAGCCGTCTGCTGACAACCCAATCCGCCCAAACCAAGCTCAACTATCCTCCGGACGCCGGTACACCGGATAATTTCCGGTGCTGTTACCCGGGCGGAACGCGGCCCATTTACGCGAACTTTCCAGGCTGGCCAGTTTGTCTTCCGCACGCACGCCGTGGCGGTTGGGAAAATAGCCGTCAAGCCAGCGCACGATGGGCATGAATTCCTGGCGCTCTTTGGCGCTTTCG